>CEQK01036157.1_pt1 | contig 10556 bp, 10 predicted proteins | sample 531051 | NCBI WGS metagenome assembly CEQK01 (sample SAMEA2621229, study PRJEB7988) | marine metagenome | biome: marine biome (ENVO:00000447); feature: deep chlorophyll maximum layer (ENVO:xxxxxxxx); material: "saline water (ENVO:00002010), including plankton (ENVO:xxxxxxxx)" | depth 150 m
TTATGCTCGCGCGCACCGCGCACGGAGATTTTGGTAAGTGCCATAGGCATAGCCAAGTGGGGGCTGACGCGGACTTAGTCTAGGGGGGGGAGGGTGGCGGCAGCGCGGAAATTCCCTCGGAACATTCGTGAGCTGGAACTTCGCACTTTTCACGCCCAATTTCCTATCGGCTCGATGCTCGCGGAGGAGCGCAGATCGATTGCGATTACGCGCTTACACCTGATTACTTCGCAACGCGGGAACTCTGTGTTACATATTTGCTTGGGACGCATGATCAGGAGGGGGAAGTCGTGCTAAAACGCATCATTTCCATTGTGGTTGTGGGCAGCTTACTCGCAGGCTGCCAGACGTTGTCGACTGCCAGCCCGCAGGTCGAGTTGAACGGAATACGCAAGAATACTTGCAAGCCGGGCAATTACACCCGCCAGTTCAGCGAGGGCTCGGCAGACACGCTTTACAAAGCGCAGAGCATCGGAGCCGCCGGCTTCCTGATCGACAATTACATCATCGCCTATCGTTGTGCCGCCGACGATGTAGCGGAGGGGCGCGCGTTCTTCGACGTCAACACTTTCCTGCTTGCCACCGCAGCCGCCACGGGAGTGGCATTTGGTCTGAACGAGACCGAGATTATCGGTCTTGGGGTAGCTGCTGCAACTTCACGCGGCGGGTCGCAATATTTTGCGCCGAAGGAAAAGGCCTCCGTATTTACCGACGCGCTGATTGCTCTTCGTTGCGTAAAGAGAGAAGCGACCGGCTCGTCGCTCCTCGCAGGCTATCCCACCGCCGATCAGATCAGGATTTACGAGGCCAGGGAAAAACTCGTCACCAATCCGCAGGTGCGTTATTTCGCCCTCGTTGAAAATTCGCTCGGCGAAATCAATACGATTGTCAGGCGTCGTTTGAGCAATGTGGGGAACGACGATTTCTCGAGTATTCTCGCGGAAATCAATCAGATTGGTCAGAATAAAAATGCTGCCGAGGGCAAAGCAAACAGCTTCATCCAAGAGGCTTCACAAAAAAGAGATAAGTCTGGCAATAACGCACTTAGCGAATCTCAGGCAAAAGCAATAGGGGCCGTCCTTGAGGCCAATGCCGCGCTGGAACTCCTGAAGCCGCAGCTTAGTGAGTGCGTTCTCAAAGCAAAGGTGCCCGAAGTGACCGCGCCGAAAGCAGAGTAGGCTCAACTCTCCCCGGAACCTCCCACCTGCCCAGCCGTCGGTCCTTCGAAACCCCATTCGAAGGACCACATCATGAAAGTACTCGTCTCCGGCGCGACCGGTCACACTGGCAAGCGTCTCGTCCCCCAGCTCATCGAAGCGGGGCACTCGCCCATCGCGCTGGTGCGCGACGGTTCCGACACCTCGTCGCTCCCCGATGGATGCGCCACGCGCAGGGGCGACCTAACCCACCTTCCGCAGGATGTTTGCGAAGGCATCGACGCGGTGATCTTCGCCGCAGGCTCGGGCAGCAAGACGGGGCCGGAGATGACCGACAAGGTCGACCGCGATGGCGCGAAGGCGCTGGTCGACCGGGCCAAGGCGGCGGGCGTGAAGCGCTTCGTGATGCTGAGCGCGCGCGGCGTGGACGATCCCGATCCGGACTCGGACCTGTATCACTACGCGCTCGCCAAGAAGGCGGCGGACGAGCACCTGATCGGCTCGGGCGTGCCCTACGCGATCATCCGCCCCGGCGCGCTGACGCATGACGACGGCCAGCGCGACATTCGCCTCGGCGACGATGTCGAAGGCGACGGCACCACCGCACGCGGCGACCTTGCCGCCGTACTGGTGCGCGCGGTGGACGATGCTGCGCTGGAAAACCGCGTCGTACCGATGGAATCGCACGGCATTTGACGAAACGGGCGGCGGAGAGGACAGGAGCGCCATGCACCGCCTGTTCGTCGCCCTTCGTCCGCCCGAGGCCATCCGCGATCCGCTGATCGACACCATGGAGGGCGTTGAGGGCGCGCGGTGGCAGGCAGACGAGCAGCTGCATCTGACGCTGCGTTTCGTCGGCGAGGTCGACCGGGCGCAGGCGAACGATTTGGTCAGCGCGCTGGAGACGGTGCGCGCGCCGCGCTTTGCCTTGGACCTGCGCAGCGTCGGTACTTTCGAGCGCAAGGGCCGGGTCGGCTCGCTGTGGGCCGGGGTCGAAGAAAGCGAGCCGCTGAACATTCTCCAGCGCCGGGTCGAGCGTGCGTGCCGCGCCGCCGGGCTGGAGCCGGTGAAGCGCAAGTTCGTGCCGCATGTGACCATCGCGCGGGTCAATGCCTCGACCGGGCCGATCGGCGGGTGGCTGGCCCAGCATGCCCGGCTCGCGCTGCCGGTATGGCAGGTCGAAACGTTTCATCTTTATGAGAGCCGACTGGATGCAGGCGGCGCGCATTACGAGCCGGTCGTCGCGTTCCCCCTGACGGGTTAGCGCTCAGAACAGGGTCTGCTTCACCGGCACCGTCAGCCCCACCTGTTTCGCAATAATGCCGATCCATTCGCCGACCTTGGCGATCTCATCCTCCACCACCGCGCTGTGGGTGGCTTCGCGGTCGCGGATGGTTTTCTCGGTGAAATCGGCTCCGGTCTTGGCGTCGCGGGCGAAGACGGGGCCTTGCGCGATTTCCTCCGCTCGGGCGGGGTCAATCGCGACCCCGGTGAAGCTGCCGATCGCCGCCAGCGTCTCTGCCCGCGCGCCATCGAAGCGGTCGCCGTCGAGCACACGGACCCGATCGCCATATTGCCGCGCGATCGCATCGAGACAGCGCTGATTGAGGAACCACGCGAGACCGGCAGCCTGCAGGTCGGTCATCAGGAATTGCTCGCGCCCGTCCATTCCGAGGTCGAGCGGCGCATAGCCCATCATTTCAAGATAGAGCTGGCGCCCCCAGCGCCGCCCCATCATCCCCTTGCGGATCACCGCGGCGAGAAAGCTGGGCAGCGGGTTGGTCATCAGCACCGCGCGTGCCTGCGGTGCCGCGTTCATCAGCGCGGGGACCAGCCGGTTGGCATGGTTGGTGGGCTTGACGAACACCGCCTCGCCCTCACCCCACGGTCGCGCGAGCAGCTGCGTCACCGGCGCGACCAGCGGCTCGCCCGCCTGCCCCGCATTGACGAGGCTGCCAATAATCCCCGGCTCGCTCAGCCCGGCGGACACGCCCGGTATGTCGAGCGCGCGGACCAGCAGGGTCGATCGGCAGAAGGCGGTGTGGAAGATGAAGTGCAGCGGGCCTGTTGCTGGCGAGAGGCGTTGCACCTCGGCCAGCGGGAGCGCGCGCGTTTCCCCGGTGCGATCGGCGAGAAAGCCGGTATCGGCCAGCGCGGCGCGCTCAACCCGCAGAAACTCCATCGTGCCCGCGACGGGATCGATCCGGTGGGGCAGCCAGTGCGGGTCTGCGGCGAGAGTTTTGGCGTCGGACATGCCCAGCCGGTAGCCCAGTGCGGCAGCCTTCGCAAAGGGCGCAAATCGGTCGCCAACCGCTCCGAAACGTTAACGAGGCCCGACGAGTTGCGGACCTATCCTACGCCTCGCCCGTTGAAAGGGTAAGATAACAGGAGGAAACCGCATGATCGCCCGCGAGGCGACAGCAAGCAGCAGGGGCGCAGATGCCGTGGGAGGCCGGGAATGACCGGCTCTGCCACTGTTCGCGACCACTCGGGGCCGAATATCGCGCGCAAGAAGCGCGGGGCCCGGGCCAAGCTGCGCGCCATGCATTCAGGCGACAACACGCCCCGCAGCGCAAAACTGCGCCGACGGCTCAAGCGCGCTCCATGGGCGCTCGCCGCGGTATCCGTTGCCGCCGGATCGCTGGGAAGCTGCGCCCCGGGCCAGACCTCGGACGATGTGCGCGGTTGGTCGTATCAGACCAATCTCAAGACCAATCCCAACTTCACCCGCGTGAACGCGGCCCTGCTCGCCACCAGCGAGCGGATGCGCAAGGCGCTGGCGCAGGAAGAAGGAATGCGGCTGACCGTCTATCGCGATGTCGCGGGCTATCCCACGGTGGGCATCGGCCATCTGGTGCGACCCGAAGACGGGCTGAAGGTGGGCGACAGGATCACCCGCGAGCAGGCGATGGCGTTCCTTGCGCAGGACCTCAAAACCGCCGAACAGGCGGTGGTCGATGTGGTCGGCGATCTGAAGCTGTATCAGCACGAATTCGATGCGCTGGTCGATCTGGCGTATAATGTGGGCGAAGGAACGCTTTCCGAAAGCGAGAGCCCCGATCTCAACCGGGCGATTGCCCTAGCGGACTATACAGGCATTGCCGAAGAACTTGATTACCGTTTCGCCGGCGGGCGGATCGCGGGCGGGCTCGTCCATCGATCCGAACGACGCGCGCAGATTTTCCTTGAGGCCAATTATGCGGATGTGCGCCCCGGCTAGGGTCCCGCTGCTTGCCGGGCTCGGCGGCGCACTTGCCGCCTGCGCGCTTTCCGCCTGCTCACCTGCCGCAGACCCCGCGCAGGGACCTGCCGCGCGCGAGGCGGGAGTGGATGCGCCGCTCCCTGCGCCGCAGGCGGCATCCGAAACTCAGACCGACAATTGCCTGCTGCTGGTGTGGCAGGATCAGGAGACGCGCGACGAGCGCTTCGATCTTGAGCACGACTCGGCCGAGGGCGGTGCAATCTCATGCTCCACCGGAACCACCGCAAGCCAGTTTGAACAGGTCCTGCGCGAAATCCGCGCGGCCGCGCAGGCGGACGACAAGGCGGCGATCCTGCAGGAGATCGGATTGCCGCTGCTCTACATCGACGACGAGGGCAATCGCCGCGAGTTGACCGATCCAGCAGACGTCGATGCGCGCTTTTCCGAGGTTTTCGACCAGGACGTACTCGCCCTCCTGCGCCGGATCGACCTCGACGGGCTGACCGTAGTGCCCGATCAGGGTGCCTTCCTGGAACTGGGATCGATCTGGCTGGTGGTCGATCGCAAAGGAGGCCGGCCAAGAATCGTTACAATCAACAAGCAGGCGCTGGGCGAAGCGGGTTCTGCCAAGCCTGCGCAAGCACCGGATTAGAGCATCGAGCCTCGGCAAGCCGCTGTTCAAGAAGGCTCTGCTAGGCCATAGCCAACCCAGTTTTCACCGTAACAACGGAGCGAATTTACATGCGTATTCTTCTCGCCACTGCTGCAACCCTTGCCCTTGCGGGCGGTTATCACGGGACGGCACAGGCCCAGACCAGCGAAGGCGACACCATGACCCAGGGCGAAGCGAAAGCCGAGAGCATCGAGAACTATTTCGCGCAGGAAAGCACCCTGCCGTTCAAGGCGCCGGACTTCACCAAGATCGCCGAAGAAGACTACATGCCCGCGTTTGAACAGGGTATGGCGATCCAGAAGGCCGAAGTGCAGGCGATCATCGACAATCCCGAGCCGCCGACCTTCGCCAACACGATCGTCGCGCTGGAAAAGTCGGGCCGGATGCTGGGCCGTGTGGGCGCGGTCTTCTTCCACCTGACCGGCACCAACACCACCGACGCTCTGGACGAGATCAATACCGAGATCAGCCCCGTCCTCGCCGCGCATTCGGACTCGATCACGCTGAACCCTAAGCTCTTCGCCCGGGTCAAGGCGGTATACGACAACCGCGCCGCGATGAGCATGACGCCCGAAGACGCCAAGCTGCTGGAGGACACGTACGAAGGCATGGTCCACGCAGGCGCGATGCTGACCGATGCCGAGCGTGAGCGGGTGAAGGAAATCAATACCGAGCTTTCGACCGTCACCACCGAATTCGCGCAGACCGCGCGCGCCGCGATGGCAGACCAGCCGGTGTTCTTCGACACGCGGGAAGAGCTGGCCGGCCTGTCCGAAGCGGACATTTCCGCCGCTGCCGATCTGGCCGAGGAAGCGGGCCAGCCGGGCAAGTTCGCGATCGCGCTGCAGAACACCACGCAGCAGCCGCTGCTGCCGAGCATGGAAAACCGCGCCGCCCGCGAAAAGCTGTTCATGGCCAGCTACCACCGCGCCGACGGCACGACTGACATCGACACGCGCGAACTGGTCGCCAAGATCGTGGAGCTGCGCGCCGAAAAGGCCGCTCTGTTCGGCAAGCCCGACTGGGCGAGCTACACCATGTACGACCGGATGGTCGAAAGCCCGCAGGCCGCGCTCGACTTCATGGGCCAGATGGTCCCCGCGCTGGCCGAAACCCAGCGCCGCGAAGCGGGCGTGCTGAACGAGAAGATCGCCGAGGATGGCGGCGATTTCGAAGTCCAGCCGTGGGACTGGTATCGCTATTCCAACCAGATCAAGGCCGAACGCTACCAGGTCGATGACGACAAGGTGATGCAGTACTTCCAGCTCGACAAGGTGCTGGAAGACGGCGTGTTCTACGCCGCCAACAAGCTGTACGGCCTGACCTTCGAAAAGCGCGACGATCTGCCGACCTACCATCCCGATGTGTGGGTCTACACCGTGAAGGACCGCGACGGTTCGGAGTTGGGCCTGTTCTATTTCGACCCGTTCCAGCGCCCTTCCAAGCGCGGCGGTGCGTGGATGAGCAATTTCGTCGACCAGTCCGACCTGTGGAATGAAAAGCCCGTCATCTACAACGTGCTCAACATTCCCAAGGCCCCTGCGGGCGAGCCGCAACTGGTGAGCTTCGACTGGGTCGAAACCGCGTTCCACGAATTCGGCCACGCGCTGCACGGCTTCTTCGCCGACCAGACGTACCCGAGCCTGTCGGGCACCGCGACCGCGCGCGACTTCGTCGAGTACCCGAGCCAGGTCAACGAGATGTGGGCGACCTACCCCGAAGTGCTTCAGCACTATGCCAAGCACTACAAGACCGGCGAGACGATCCCGACCGAGCTGGTCGACAAGATCAAGGCATCGTCCAAGTTCAACCAGGGTTACGACTTCGGCGAAGTGCTGGAAGCCGCGCTGCTCGACATGAAGTGGCACGCGCTCTCGAAGGACGAAGCGGCTGCGATCGATACGCCTGAAAAGGTGACGGCCTATGCCGATCGCTCGCTGTCCGAACTGGGGCTGGAAGTCGGTCTGGTGCCGCCGCGCTACCGCACGACCTACTTCAACCACATCTTCTCCGGTCCGACCGGCTATTCGGCAGGCTATTACAGCTATCTGTGGACCCAGATGCTCGACCGCGACAGCCGTGCGTGGTTCCTGCAGAACGGCGGCCTGACGCGCGAGAACGGCGATCACTATCGCGAGACCGTGCTCAGCCAGGGTGGGACGCAGGATTACGGCGAAATGTACCGCAACTTCGCGGGCCGCGACCCGGACGTGAAGTACATGCTGATCGCGCTGGGCCTGGCCGAGGAAGAGCCAGGCACGCCCGAGCAGACTGCGGAAGGCACTTCGGACGGCAAGCTGCCTGCCAAGACCTTGGATGGCGACGCGCCGATCGCGAACTGATCGCACAACCCGATACTGGGGAAGGCGGGGACGGCATTGCGCTGCCCCCGCCTTTTTCATGCTTTCCCCGCCAGACCGGCGATCGCGTGCCGCACCGCCGGCAGCCTTCTGCGCTAATCGGTCTTGTAGACCGCTGCACGCACCTGCAGGGCCGCCAGTGCTGCGGCCAGCCCTGCACCCTGCAGCGGCTGGGGCGAGGGTTCGCTCGGGCCGATCTCGCACGGCTGTTTGTCCTTCATCACCGCGATGCACATCTGCGGCGTACCGCGCCCGGACGCAGCCAGCTTGCGCGCGATGTCGCGCGCCTGTTCGGTGTTGCGGATGGTGATCGCGCCGTTCTTCAGCGCGAAGGCGGCGACGTCTTCCCAGTAGCCCAGCTCCCACAGATCGCGCAGCTCGCTGCCAGTGGGGCCGCCCGAGCGCTTCAAGCCCTGGAGCGCGCGGTCGGCGAGATGCCAGGCCTGGACATAGGCATAGGCCCGATCGGTCCGGTACGCCTCGGCGTTGGGCACATCGGGATAGCGCTCCACCAGCAGGTCCAGATCGGCGAGCTGGCCCAGCTTGTCGCCCGCGCCATAGCGGGCATTGGCGCGGAAATTGAGCACCCGCGCGCGCTGGATATCGGTCAGCCCCGGATCGGCGAGGATCTTCTCATAGGCCGCGATATGCCACGGCTCGTTGCTCCATTTGGCCATCGCCCTCAACTGGCTGTTGAGATCGGCATCCTCGCGGGCGAGCGCAGGCGTGATGGCGGTGGCCGCCAGGACCGTGGCAAGAAGCAGGCGCAGCATCGAAGCATCCTCGTCGATTGTCGGCGAGAGATCATAAACCGCCATCGCCGCGGACACTCAAATGACAAATCCCGTCATGCGTCTCCGGCGGCGAGCGACAGCACCTTTGCCCCCGGCTCGCCCAGCCAGTGCGCCTCGACCCCGAACACGGCACGCAGGTTCTCCGGCGAGAGCGCGTATTCCGGCGGACCCTCTGCATGGAGCAGCCCGTCGTGCAGCAGCAGCACCCGATCCGCGAGATTGTGCGCCAAGCTGAGGCCGTGGACCACGACGACCACCGCGCGCCCATGCTCGTGCGCCTGCGTCCGCAGGTGCTGGGCGAGCGAGGCCTGGTAGGCCAGGTCGAGCGAGGCGAAGGGCTCGTCGGCAAGGATACAGCGCGGCTCGCCCGCGAGCACCCTCGAGAGCAGCACCCGCGCGCGCTCCCCGCCCGACAGGGTCGAGACCGGGCGATCGGCCAGCGCCTCCAGCCCCATCGCCGCCAGTGCCGCGTCGACCGGCTCGCGCCGCGCATCGCCATGCGCCAGCCGCCCGAGCGAGACGAGATTGCGGGCGGACAGGTCCCACGCGATCTGCGGTTCCTGCGGCAGGTAGCCGACCTCGCGCGCGCGCGCCTTGGGATGCATGTCGCGCAGGCGCACGCCATCCATCAGCGCCTCGCCCCCGGTCGGCTCCAGCACCCCGGCGAGCAGCCGGATCAGGGTCGACTTGCCCGCGCCGTTGGGCCCGCAGATTGCGGTGACGCGGCCCGCCGCGATCTTTGTGCAGACGCCGCGCAGCCGATCGTTCAGGGCCAGCTTGTGTGCTTCCAGCATCGCCGTCTCCATCAGGTCAGCCCCAGCGTTCCGCCGCGCCGCAGGCGCAGCAGCAGCCACAGGAAGAACGGTGCACCGATCAGCGACAGGGCGATGCCCAGCCGCAGCTCGCCGACCAGCGGGAGCATCCGCAGCACGCTGTCGGCCACCAGCACCAGCAGCGCGCCGCCCAGCGCGCTCGGCACGATCAGCGAGGATGGGCGGCGATCGGTCAGCGGGCGCACGATATGCGGTACCATCAAGCCGACGAAACCGATGATCCCGGCGACCGCGACCCCGCTGCCGATGGTCAGCCCCACGCCCGCGACCAGCAGCATGAGCAGTTTTTCCATGTCCACTCCCATCGATCGCGCGGCATCCTCGCCCAAAGTCAGCGCGTCGAGCGCGGGTGCGGCGCGGGCAAGGACCACGATACCCGCAAGCGTCATCGGCGCTGCCAGCATTACGTCGGCCCAGCTGCGATCGGTCAGCGCACCCATCAGCCAGGTGACGATCTCGCTCAACGCCCACGGATTGGGGGCAAGGCTGATGACGAGGCTGGTGAGCGCGCCCGCGAGGCTCGCGATCATCAACCCGGCCAGAGTGAACAGTGCGATGCCGCCGCCGCGCCCGGCCAGCAGTGCGAGCAGCGCCATCGCCGCGCCCGCTCCCGCCAGCGAGAGGATCGGCAGCAGCCAGCCGCTCGCCGCGAGGCCGAAGGAAAAGCTCAGCACGGCGCCCAGCGCCGCGCCCGGCGCGATCCCGAACAGACCGGGATCGGCCAGCGGATTGCGCAGATAGCCCTGCATCGCCGCACCCGCCGCGCCGAGCCCAGCGCCGACAGTGACCGCGAGCAGCGCGCGCGGCAGGCGCAGCTCGGCGATAATCAGCATCGCGCGCGATTCCTCGATCCCGAAAATCCAGGTGCGCCCCGCGATCAGCGACAGCGGGATGGCGAGCAGCAGGGCCGCCAGCAAGATCGCGCTGGCGCGGTTCATGCCGCCTCGTCCCGAATGTGCGCCAGCCGCCGGGCGGCGCGGATCAGGCTGGGGCCGCCGCAATAATAGAGCTGCGGGTCGAATTCGGCGCTGCGCAGGCCGAGCTTGCGCAGGGCAGGATGGTGGAGCGCGCGCGACTGCTCGTCTCCGCGCGGGCCCGCGTGCAGCAGCAGCTCGGGCGGATCGACCAGCACTGCTTCCAGCGGCAGGCGATCGCCCTGCCCCAGCCCGCGCGTGGCCGAGGCGGGGCGCAGCCCGACCCGGCGCATGAGGTCGACCACCAGCGCGCCATCGCCGGGGACGATCCCGCCCGGTTGCCACAGGATCGTGGCAGGCCCCGCGCGGCCATCGGGCGGCGCGGCAGCGGCGATCGCAGCCTCGATCTGGCCGACCAGCGCCTCGCCCGCCTGCGGCTCGCCGACCGCTTCGGCCAGCTCGCGCACCTGTGCCAGATTGCCATCGACATCATTGGCCATGCCCAGCGTCACCACCGGAATGCCCAGATCGTCCAGCGCCTTGCGGGTCGCGGGCGGGAGGAAGCTGGAGGCGACGACCAGATTGGCATGCGCGGCGAGGATGTCCTCCACCGACCCGCCATT
>CEQK01032257.1_pt1 | contig 10554 bp, 13 predicted proteins | sample 531051 | NCBI WGS metagenome assembly CEQK01 (sample SAMEA2621229, study PRJEB7988) | marine metagenome | biome: marine biome (ENVO:00000447); feature: deep chlorophyll maximum layer (ENVO:xxxxxxxx); material: "saline water (ENVO:00002010), including plankton (ENVO:xxxxxxxx)" | depth 150 m
GAAGCTTTCTGCTGGTCGCAAAGTAAATAAAGATTATAAATTTCACGACATTGATATTGTTGAAGGCACAGACAGAACTCACAAACAAGAATCAGCAGATCCTTTTTGGCATTTTACAAATTTAGATTTTACTTCAGCCAGAACAGACCTATTACTAGTTAACGTTTGCGATTCGGAGGCTGAAAAGATTTTTTATCCCCCTGTTCTAGAAGAAGATTGACTTTAACCTATAATCACATTATCATATGTGATGAAGAAGGTTTTATTTATATCTGATTTTACTTTACAACAAAGACAAGGTGGAGCACAAGTTAGCAACTCTCTTATAATTGAAGAGGGTCGCAATCGAGGATATGAAATAATTGAGCACAGCCACAATTCCTCTATTGTGGATTTCTTATCTTCCTATGATTTAGTAATTAACTCTAATTTAGAGGCAATTAGTAAAATATCTCCAGATAGGTATAAAATGATTGAAAACTTACCCAATTCAGTCAGGCTAGAACATGATTCATGCTCTTATCTCAGTCCCGAACAAAGAAAATCTTTGTTTAAAAATTCCAAAAAAAACTTTTTTTTAAGTAAATTTCACTATAACTTTTTTAAAGACTTGTATGGAGACTATTTCGAAAATGTCCACATTGTTTATGATCCAATAGACACGGCCCTCTTTAAAAAGTCAAACAAAGAAAAAGAGTATGATGTGGTTTATTGTGGTTATCTTCACCCCCTAAAGGGACTAAATAATTTATTAAATTTCGCAAGGCAAAACCCAGACAGAAACATTAGTGTATTTGGGTGGTCAGATAGAAACACTGCAAGTTTTTTTGAAAAAGAAAAAAACATAACATTTTGTGGATCTTGCAGCTTTTCGGAGGTTGCTGATATTTTTCAAAAAGCCAAAGCGGTATTTCACTCCCCCATAGTCAACGAACCGTTTTGCAGAATGATAGGTGAAGCTCTTTTGTGTGGTGTCGAAGAAATTATCGGAGAGGTTTCCAAAATAGGCTCTTATTTAGAATTTAAAGAAGTAGGTTATGAAAAATTTAAAAACAACTGCGATCAAGCAGCTAAACAATTCTGGGATTTAGCAATATCATGAAATTTATATGTGGAACATATTTTAAACACAAATCTAAGTTTCAACTTACAGATTATATAAATGCAAGGGTTCCCACTTTCTCTTATAAAAATAATCAAGATTTAGATAACGATTATGTTTTTTGTCGTCCAGAGCATATAACAACTCTTGCGACTAGATTAAGAGATAAGACTATTGAATTGCCTGAAAAATTTAATCTTATTACCCATAATTCTGATATCAATTTCTATGATAATGAAATCAAGTTCGTTTTAAATATACTACCAAACATTAAAAAGTGGTATACCCAAAATTTAATGGACTATCACCCAGATGTTTTTCCTATTCCAATTGGAATTGCTAATACAAAATGGGAACATGGAAACCAAGACAGGTTTTCAAAGATTATAAAAGAAAAAAACAAAAAGGATAATACTTTTTACGCAAATTTTAATGTCTCTACAAATATTAATGAACGCACAGAGTGCTATCAAGAAGTTGGAATAGACAATCCAATTACAAATTATCCGAACGCAGCCTCAATTCAAGATCACACGAATTTTGTAAAAGACACTCAGGAAAAATATCTTAGAGATATTTCTAAATCTTATTTCACAATATCCCCAGCAGGTAACGGGGTAGATTGTCACAAAACTTGGGAGGCTTTATATATGAGCAGTATACCCATCGTAACCAAGTGGCACGGAGCAGAAAGATTTAAAGAAATGGGCATTCCCATCCTAATTATTGATAAGTGGTCTGATTTTAAAAATTTAAAACTAACCAAAAATTTATATGATGATATCTGGGGGGACTTTGATCCAACTTCACTTCAATTTTCAACATTCATAAAAAATGACTAAAAAAATAAAATTTGCTTGTAATTGGGATTCCCCAGAAGGATTGGCTGATAGAGTTGTGAGAAACTGGGGAGAGCCACCACAGGGATTTGAAATTACTTCTGCTTCAGATTTTGATTATTTAATTACCTTCAACAATAGCTCTGAGATGTTAAGTGTTCCTAAGGAAAAAAACATTGTTTTTACAATGGAGCCTAGTTGGAGTCATTGCGTAAAAGATGAAGTTTTAGATAACAGTTTTAAAGTTTTTACGAGTGTAGACAGATTTTCTTCTAGAGACAATGTAGAGATGGCACCAACACTAATGTTTAGCGAAGACTCTGGAGGATCAACTAAATCGCATGTAAAGCAAGCGGGAGAAGGAATTAAAACCTCCATGGAAGAATATCTATCAAATGATAATTTCAATAAAAGCAAAAAATGTTCTATTATCTTAGCTGCACATGGAGCAATTGCAGGAGTTCCCAAACATGCAAACTCTATTTATTTTAACAGGGAGAGATTATTAATTAAAATTCTAGAATCAGATTTGGATATTGATATTTATGGAAGAGGTTGGGACATTAAAGATTCTCGATATAAAGGATATGCAGAATATAAAGAGGATGCTTTAAAGGATTATGAATTTAGTATAGGTATTGAAAATTCCAGAGAAGATTACTATATATCCGAAAAAATCACAGACTGCTTTATGAATAATTGTGTTCCTATTTATGATGGCTGCAATTTAGTTCATGAGTTTTATAATCCTAAATCTTTTGAGAAGATTAATATTGATAGTGAGGATGTCATCGAAGATATCAGAAAAATAATTTCTGGCTCAAATGAAAAATATATTGATCATGTAAAAGAGTCAAAAATTAAATATTTTACGGATTATAACATATACACTTATTTAAAAAAATGCATATCGTCCAAATAGGTTCCCATACAGGAGATGATCCGTTTCTTGATTTATTTGATTTTAAAAAGGAACAAGTAGATAAATGTCTAATAGTCGAGGCTCTCGCCTCTTCTTTAGATCTTTGCCAAAAACTTTACTCAGAAAAATTTGATTCAGAATACCTTGATAAAATATCTTTTGTGAATAGGGCTGTTGTAGATAAAGCTGACACAGAGTCAGTAGATTTCTTTTTTCCCAAAGGAGAACATGAAAGTGATGGTGATGTTTCCTATACAGCCTTTAGCTCTACAAATAAAAATCACTTACTGTCTCACGGTATTACAGAAATAGAAAAGAGAGAAGTTTCAGCCATTACCCTTTCCGACTTATTCAAAGAATTTGATATGGAAAAAGTAGATAGGCTGTATTTAGATGCCGAAGGCTTAGATGCTAAAATTTTACTTTCTTTAAATTTGTCAGAAATAGATATTCCCTTTATTTGCTTCGAAGCCGCTCACACAGATGGTGCTTTTCAGAGAACTCAAAACTGTAAGGATCTTTACAAACATCTGACGGAGAATGATTATAATATTTTTAGTTTTTACCATACCTCTAAAAATGAAGGTTATGACTCAGATCAACTTGATTGGAATTGGTGGGCTATTAAAGGGGAAGAGGAAGATTTACTACAGGAAATATTTGAATTTGCTGGCCATAAATCCAAAGTGGAGAATGGACATTCATTAATTATAAAAATAGGAGATCAATAAAATGTCCGAACTATCTAAAATTTTTATAATCCACTATACAAAACTACCAGAAAGAAAAGAGCACATGCTCGACCAACTTGGTCGATGGTTTCCTGACGTAGATTATGAATTTATTGAAGACTTTGATCGAGAAGATTTAACAAATGAAATTATAGAAGAAAATTTTGATTTGTATTCTTTTGAAAAAAGATTTAATAGAAAAATGTTTAAAGCAGAAATGTCATGTTCTATGAAACACAAACATGCTCTTAAACTAATAACAGAACTTAAAGGAGAAAAGTTTTTTGTCCTAGAGGATGACGTAATTTTCAAAGAAGATCCCATCACATATATAAAAGCCATGGACAGTTTATGTGAAGAACACAAACTACACTATGATTGTGTTTTTTTGGGAGAAGCCCTTATAAGAAGGGGTGATAATAGGGATATTTTTGGCAAAAAACCATATCCTTCGACTAACGGCACCTGCACTATGTTATATAACAAGAGAAGGGTTGGCGAACTTTATGAGGATTTGTGCAAGAAAAGAATGACGCAACCCATGGACTGGGAATTCAATGACAGATTTAGAGATCTTGATTTAGAAATTTATTGGGGCAAAGCAATAACAAAACACGGTAGTGTCGTCGCGTCTGAAGATGAACAGTTTAGTAAGTTAAAATCCGCAATAAGAGAAAAATATTAAATGATTAAAAAAGCAATTGTTACAGGTGGTGCAGGTTTTATTGGCTCGCACATCGTTGATTATCTTCTTTCGTTAGGTTGGCATGTGAAGGTCATAGATAATGAGTCTGCGGAAACCCATGATAAATTTTATTGGAACACAAAAGCCGAAAATCACCAAGAGGACATTTGTGATTATGAATCAATAAGACCACTTTTTGATGGAGTAGGTGTGGTTTTTCATTTAGCCGCAGAATCTAGAATTCAGCCCACTTTAGACAACCCTATATTAGCTACTGAGGTTAATACAGTAGGAACTTGCACAATATTACAATGTGCAAAGGAGGCGGGAGTCAAAAGAGTTGTTTATAGCTCTACTTCAGCTTCTTATGGTTTAGCCAATGAAATACCCAATGAGGAATGGATGAGAACTGATTGTCTTAATCCATATTCAGTTAGCAAGGTTGCTGGAGAAGATTTTTGCCAAATGTATACAAGTCTCTTTGGTCTAGAAACTGTTGTTTTGAGGTATTTTAACGTATATGGAGAACGCCAACCGCTGAAAGGACAATATGCACCAGTCATTGGTTTATTTTTAAAACAAAAAAAAGAAGGAAACCCTATGACAATTATTGGCGATGGTTTGCAGCGTAGAGATTTTACTTATGTCAAAGACGTTGTAAATGCTAATTTTTTAGCTGCTCACAGCAATCACGCTTCAGGAGAAATCATCAACATAGGCACTGGTAGAAATTACAGCATTTTAAAGATAGCAGAAGCAATAGGAGGCGAATACACTTTTATTGAGCCCAGAAAAGGGGAGTTGAGAGAAAGCCTAGCAAACAACAGCAAAGCTAAAAAACTTTTACAATGGGAGCCTAAAGCTAACCTTATAGAGTGGATAAAGAACCAACGAGATGAGTAAGTGTTTGTTAATACAACCTGGGGCTTTTGGAGATCTTTTTGTTTGTGCTCCAATAGCTAAACACTACGCTGATTTAGGATATGAGGTTATTTGGCCCACTAGAAAAAAATTCATTTCCACTTTGGAATATTTTCCTTATGTGAAGCCAATTACTTTGTCTGAAGATGTTTTACATGAAGACTGGTTAAGATCAGATGTCATGAAAATCTTACCTCATCTTAACAAGTATGATAGGGTTATAAATTTAGCAGATAGGGGTCCACACCCTACGGCTCAACAATACTGGGAGAATTTTGAGCAATGTAAATATAGATTGGCTGAAGTTCCGTTTTCTGAAAAAAACAATCTGTCTTGGCAGAGAAACAAAAATAAAGAAAAAGAACTTTTTAATTTTTTAGGTCTTTCTGATCAAGATGAATATGCAGTAATACATAGAGTGGATTCCCACAATGAAGTAGCTGAAATACCTGAAATCAATATAAAAACAGTAGAAATAAGAGAATTAAGTGGATTTAACATTCCTGATTGGTTTACTGTTATACAAAAAGCCAAACAAATTTTTTGTGTAGAAAGCGGTATCCACCAATTCATAGACGGGATTGCAACAAAAACAACAAAAGAAAAGTTCTTATTAAGAAAACCTTGTGTTCCTGTCAATTGTAGGCATACTGTATCATCTAGTTGGAAATTAGACTACATAGGCAAGAATAGCATTGTTCATGGTTAAAAAAATTTTAATTACTGGGGCTGATGGTTTTATAGGCAAAAATTTAAGTATTTTTTTGCAAAAAAAGGGTTATAAAGTAACTAGATTTGACAAAGCCTTAGGAGATCAAGGCTATCCAGACATTTCAGAACAAGATGTAGTTATTCACTTAGCTGCTAATTCCAGCACCACTGAGACAGATCTTAAAAAGATCATCACAGAAAATTTTTTTTATTCAAAGGATCTTTACCAAATGTGTTCTGATTTTCAGGTTAAGTTTCAATATGCCAGTAGTGCATCTGTTTACGGACTGTCTAAAACCTTTAAAGAAAATGAATTTTGCAAACCTTTAAGCCCTTATGCTTTCAGCAAATATATGTTTGATTGTTGGTTAATGAACCAAGACTACCCATATCAAGGGTTTAGATATTTTAATGTTTATGGATTAGGAGAAAACAAAAAAGGTGATCAAGCTAGTCCTATTTCTAAATTCATTAAACAATCTTTAAGAAACGGGGAAATAAAAATTTTTGAGAAAAGTGAAAAATATAAAAGAGATTTTGTCTGCGTTGACGATGTTTGTGAAGTTCACTTAAGAATGCTTAAATTAGATGCTTGTGGAATATTCAATGTAGGGACAGGTCAATCGACCTCCTTCAAAGACGTAGCAGATGTTGTGAAATTAAATTCAAACTGCATGATCACAGAGATACCAATGCCTGAAAAATTAAAAGGTCAATATCAAGACTTTACAAAAGCAAACAACTCAAAACTCTTGGAAGTTATGGGTGATTATCAGTGGCAAACCGTGGAGGAATACGTCAAAAAAAACGTAAACAAATTTTTAATTTATGAGGAAAATAGTTTGGACTAACGGGTGTTTTGATATTCTACATCGAGGTCATATAGAGTTATTTAAATATGCCAAATCCTTGGGAGACACTCTTTTGGTAGGTGTTGACTCTGACTTTAAGGTAAAACAAGACAAGGGAGAAGACCGTCCTTTTAACAATGAAGAGGACCGCATTGAGCTTTTAAATTCCATACGCTATATAGACAAAGTTTTTCTTTTTAACGCTCCTGAACAACTTGACAGAATAATCAAAAATGTCCAAGCACAAGTAATGGTAGTAGGATCAGACTGGAAAGGCAAAAAAGTAGTGGGCGAATCTCATGTAGAAGAATTAGTTTTTTTTGATAGAATATCTAAATACTCAACCAGTAAAATTTTACAATGCAGCCTCCGATAATTTTAAAAACTAACCTTTCCTCCCCCTGTAAAGTCGAAAAAGATTGGGGTCACGAAATTATTTTTATAAATAATGAAAAATATTGCGGAAAACTTTTAGTTTTTAATAAAGGCTGCAAATTCTCTATGCATTATCATCTTATTAAAGATGAAACATGGTATGTTCAAAGCGGAGAATTTCTTTTTAGCTGGATAGATACTGAGAAAGCCGAAACGCAAGAAACAAAACTGGTAGAGGGAGATTCTGTTAGGATAAATATAGGACAACCCCATCAATTAAAGTCTTTAACAGGAGGGACAATTTTTGAGGTTTCAACTCAGCACTTTGACGAAGACTCTTATAGAATCTGGAGATGAAAATATATGTTGATATAGACGAAACTATTTGCTTTTATTCTGCTCAAAGAATATATGAGTTAGCGGAACCTAGTTATAGAAATATAAGAAAAATTAACAAACTTTTTGATGAGGGTAATGAAATAATTTATTGGACGGCTAGAGGATGTCGAACAAAAAAAAACTACTCAGCCTTAACGGTCAAACAACTTAGGGATTGGGGTTGCAAATATCACCAGTTAATTTGTAATAAAAAACCAGACTACGATTTGTTAATTTGCGATAAGACGAAAAGAATCGAGGAGTTATGAATATATTAGTCATAGGTGATAGCTGCTTAGATAAATTCATTTATGGCAACGTAAACAGAATATGCCCTGAAGCTCCTGTTCCTATATTTGAACCTTTGTATTCAACAACTAATGATGGAATGGCAGCTAATGTTGCTAACAACCTAAGATCCTTGGGTGCCTCTGTATATCTAATTACAAACAAAAATAAAATTATAAAAACTCGATATATAGACGATAAATCTGGTCAGATGCTAATCAGGGTAGACGATGAGGATAGTTGTGGAAAAATAGAAAAGTCAGAGATATGCTTCAAAAAATATGATGCTTTAGTCATTTCTGATTATGACAAAGGTTTTCTTGATAAAGATTTTTTACAGAACATTAGCGATAAGACAGATATCCCTAAATTTATAGACACAAAAAAAAATCTAGGATCTTGGTGTGGGAAATTTAATTATTTAAAAGTCAATGAGCTTGAATGGTCTAAGAGAGATAAAAGTTTTTACTATGAAAACGCCATTGTAACGAAAGGGTCTTCTGGTGCTTCATATAAAGATAAAGTCTATCCAGTAGACAAAAAAGTAAATGTATCAAATGTCTCGGGCGCTGGGGATACTTTTTTAGCGTCCCTAGTGTTTGAATATTTAAAAAAAGGAGATATAATAAAAGCAATAAAATTTGCCAATTTTTGTGCTAGCAAAGTAGTGCAATCTAGAGGCGTAACAACTATTTAAGATAAATGAAAACAGCATTAGTTCTAGGAGGAGGGGGTTTTATCGGAGGTCACCTCGCAAAAAAGCTTAAGGAAGATGGTTTCTGGGTAAGAGTCGTTGATATTAAACATCATGAATATTTTGATTGGTCAGAAATTTGTGATGAGTTCATTCGGGCAGATCTACGAAGGGAAAAAGTTGTTAAAGATGTAATGGAGCTTGGCCCAGAGCACTCTTTTGATGAAGTTTATCAGCTAGCCGCTGATATGGGGGGTGCTGCATATATTTTCACAGGAGAGCATGATGCTGACGTTATGCATAATTCTGCCTTAATTAATTTATTTGTAGCTAAAGAAGCACTTAGGAATAAAGTTGGAAAAGTTTTTTACTCTAGTTCTGCTTGCATGTATCCAGAACACAATCAACTTGATCCTGACAATCCAAACTGTGAGGAATCTTCGGCTTATCCCGCTAACCCTGATTCTGAATATGGGTGGGAAAAACTCTTCAGTGAGAGATTATATCTAGCATTTCAAAGAAATTATGGTCTAAATGTTAAAATTGGTAGGTTTCATAATATTTTTGGCCCACAAGGAACTTGGACGGGAGGAAAAGAAAAAGCCCCAGCCGCTATGTGTCGAAAAGTAGCGGAGTGTGAAGACGGGGGTGAAATTGAGGTGTGGGGAGATGGCAAACAAACACGTTCTTTTTTGTATATTAGCGAGTGTTTGAAAGCTATTGAAAAGTTTATGGCTCAAGACGATTTTTCTGGTCCAGTTAATATTGGATCAGAGGAAATGGTGACTATTAATCAGCTAGCAGAGTTAGCTATTGAAGCGTCTGGTAAAAATGTATCTATTAAAAATCTTTTTGGCGAAGAATTTGAGGAAAAATATGGACACAAATGTCCATTGGGAGTAAAAGGCAGAAACTCTGATAATACGCTATTTAAAGAAAAAGTAGGGTGGGAGTCAGACAAGTCGTTATCAGACGGAATCTCTTCAACTTATCACTGGATACAAGAAAAGGTTGATGAAAAAAAATAAAGTTATAATTATTACTGGAGTTACTGGTCAAGATGGCAGCTTGATGGCAGACTACCTTTTAAAAAACACAGAACACACAATCATCGCTGGTGTCCGTAGATTAAGTGTTAAAAACCACTGCAATATCAAACATTTAAATAAAAACCCAAGATTTAAATTAATTGATTTAGACATTACGGATCAGCATAATACAGATAAAGTTATTTCTGATTTCAAACCCGATTATTTTATAAATTTTGCAGCTAATTCTTTCGTTGGCAATAGCTGGACTCAACCAGTTAGCCACATGACAACGAATTGTCTTTCTGTTTTATATCAGCTAGAGTCTTTAAGAAAAATCGCTCCGCATTGTAGGTATTACAACGCAGGAAGCTCTGAGGAATTTGGCGATGTAGCTTATACACCTCAAGATGAAAATCACCCGTTGCGCCCCAGAAGCCCGTATGCTGCTTCTAAATGCTCTGCTCGTCATCTAGTTAAGGTTTACAGAGAGTCTTATGATTTATATGCAGTTCAGGGCTGGCTTTTTAATCATGAGGGTGTTAGGAGAGGAGAAGAGTTTGTCACAAGAAAGATTACAAAAAATGTAGCTAGGATTCTTAAAGAGTTTGAAACAGGTCAAGTTATCAAACCTTTACAGCTTGGAAACTTAGACGCTCAACGAGATTGGAGCGATGCAGAGGATTTCGTAAAAGGTGTTTGGTTAATGTTAAATCAAGAAAGAGGCAAAGAAAAAGATTATGTCTTATCCTCTAACGAAACTCACTCAATAAGAGAATTTGTAGTGGAGGCATTTAATTTTGTTGGTTTCCATAGAGCCGTTTCTGACTGGAGAGGCGAGGGAGTTAATGAAAAATATTTTCACGGTAACGACTGTCTTGTAGAGATTAATAAAGATTTTTATAGACCAGCAGAAGTGGATTTACTGAAAGGCGATTCTACCAAAGCTCGCGAAGAATTAGGATGGGAGCCTACTTGCAACTTTATACAGCTTGTGAAAAAAATGGTTGACAGGGACGCTGGACCTGT
>CEQK01009893.1_pt1 | contig 10520 bp, 14 predicted proteins | sample 531051 | NCBI WGS metagenome assembly CEQK01 (sample SAMEA2621229, study PRJEB7988) | marine metagenome | biome: marine biome (ENVO:00000447); feature: deep chlorophyll maximum layer (ENVO:xxxxxxxx); material: "saline water (ENVO:00002010), including plankton (ENVO:xxxxxxxx)" | depth 150 m
GTAAGATAATCTGGTAATATATCTAAACCTCTTAATATATCACTATAAGTTGGCGTTTGTGTTTGTGGTGCTACAGGTCCTACAGTAGGTGGAGTATAAGAAGGAAGAAAAGGACTAGTATAATCTACATTACTATAATCTGTATCCATATTAAAATCATCTAAAAAATTTTGTCCATAAAAACTCATAATTTTTCTCCTATATAAATTTAACAGGTCTTACATTCCTGTCTCTAGTACCAAATGCTTTACTAGATTTATATTTTAAACTACTTAAATGCTCTCTATATTTTATTAATTCTCTATTAGATAAATCTAAAGAAAACCAAGGTTTACCCGATTGCTCATGTATATAATATTTTAACTTAGATAGTAATGCTTGATAAAATTCATGACTAAACATCTCATCTACATATTGTTCTTCTGTAGTACTAACAGCAGTCCATAATTCTAAATCTTTTGTTTTAGCTTCACGGTCATTATTAAATACAATTTTGTTAGAAAAAGTACCAGCACCATCATCTATAAAGCCAATATAATAACTTGCAGGATTTATTAATCTTCTTTCTAAAACATTTGATGGTTTAATTTTATCACTATCAGATGTTCCTTCTATCCAATCTACTTCATACAAATTTGTAAATCTAATTGTATCCATTCCTGTAGGAATAGTATGCATAGATACAGTACTATCAGATATATCACATGCTTGTATTTTTCCAGCTACTGAATCTATATATCTAGGTAGTGTTAAAATAGATGTTTCTGTAAATATTTCTTTCATACACTCACCTAGTTTAAAATCTAAATAAGTATCATCTAATTCAGCACCTGAAGTTATTGTTAATTTTAATTCACTTTTAATATTACTTTTTTTAAAACTCATATCCAAAAACCTCTTGCAGAATTTCTAGGTTTGATTTCTTTATTATGAATCTGCACTGAATCACTATTTACCCAATCTTTTACAGAATTGTCTTTCCAGTTCAACTCCTCTATTTTATGGACTATATTTTTAATATTTGCAAATTCAGATTCTTTAACAATCTTATCAGTATCTACTATATAACAAGATTTAGGATATTTTTTTATAGCTGCATCTATTAAAAAAGCCCACATAATACAATGTTTATTAATTTGTTCATCAGATAATTTCCATGTTTTAATATGTGATTTAATAATATCCTCTATCTTTCTTTTAGGAAAAATCCATATACTGTTAGGAAATTCTTTCATAATTTGATCTATAAAAAATAAATGTATAGCATGTTTATATACAGTTGCACCTTTTTTATATCCTTGTTGATTCATTAAAAATGTAAATGTTTCTTTAAATAAAGGAAGTTTAGGAACAATATTATTTGTATATAAATTAAATAAACCTTTTAGACCTCCAGCATCATTTACAGTATCGTAAAAACATGCATTAGTAATAATTGGATTTTCATATAATCCTCTACTATTATGAAATCCATATTCAACAGATCCAGTAAAAGCTCCACATCGTTTAAATATACCTGCTATCATAGATGATCTACTTCTAGGAATAGTTCCAATCCATATAGGTCTATCTATCTTGTTTACCTTGATCTTCATTATTTTCTCCTTTAATTAATTTAGATTCTGTTTGATATAATAAATCATATATGTCTGGTATAAACATATTGTTATCTAATGTGTCATGTATAAAATATATTCCAGAAAAATTATTCATTTAAAAACCATAGTATCCACCACCATCATCCTCATCATCTTGACCTTGATCTTGATCTTGATCTTCTTCATCATTAGGATTAGCTGGATTGTTTGATAAAGTAGTGTCTCCAAAAGAAGAACCTTCTGGTGTAGTAGCTCCAAAAGGATTAAATTGAGTTCCTATATCATTTGAGTAACTAGGAGTTTCTGTTGAAGATGGTTGAATTTTTTCTCTAATAATAGGTTCTTCTATAACAGGTTCGTTAATAAAAGTATTTAAAGTTTCTTCTTCTTCGTTTTGAAATTCTTCAATAGCATTTTTTTTTATATCTTTAATATCTGCATCTGATTTTAAATTTAATTTACTACCAGCAATTTCATTTGTTAAATTAACTAATCCTTCTAATCCTCCTTCTTCAATTGCATTAAATGCATCATTAGTTAATTTTCCATTTTCAAATAAAAAAGATAAATTAGTTGGATTTCTATTTGTATCTTGTTGTACTTCTTGTTGTTCTATTAATTGTTGATTTGCAGTTTCATTCTGAACATTTTTTCTTATTTCATTATCTTTAATTTCTAAACTTTCTGTTCTAGTATTTAAAATTACATCTTTTTGTGGTAAAGATGTAACTCTTTTAGACATACTTCTTTCAGCAAAATTTTGATATGAAAAAGGATTACTTGATAATCTACTAGGAATTTCTTGTGCCAATTAATACCTCCAGAATTTAGTTCCTTCGTCACTATCAGATAGTGAAGGTGCAGACATAGTGCTATATTTAGGACTCCAGAATGATGCTGCACTACTAGTACCAGGAAAGTTAGGTAATCCTCTTTCTGCATTCCAATATTGAAAGGTCATATTTAAATCTGTTGGACTAACAGCATCTCTTACATCACTTGTCCATGCATTCTTTTTAGTCCATTTTTTTTCTACATAATATAAGTTATCAGATAATCGAACTAGATTTTCAGTTAATGATACTGAAGAATCTGAAATGCTAGTACCATCAGGTAGTTGAGTAGTGTTAGGTACGCTCCATTCACTTTGAGGTGGAGGTACTACAAAATATTTTCTTGTTACATAAGTACATTCTTTTCTTGATCTAGACATTTGCATTAACCATAAGAATAATTCTGGAGTTTTAACTGCAGCAGTATGTACTGCTCCACTAGTAAAGTTAGCATCTGAACCTTCTTCAGAAGCATTTGTTCCTACGTTATTGTGTACACCTTCACCAAATATACTAGCTGTTGTGCTATGAGCAAATGCTACATCATGCTGAGAGTATTGTGCTAGCTGACCTAATACTTCATTCCATGAATTACCATAATGAGCTCCTATTGGAGATTGACTTCCTGTATATGTTATTGTTGGTCCTGATGAAGTAGATGAATTATAATTACCATTTATTTGAGGACCTACACGCATACCTTTGTCATTTGTATATCTTAACCAAGATCCTCCATCTGGACCACAATCAAAACTTTTTAAAATATTATTTTGTACAGTATAGTTAACTGTACATCCATGATAAAAATATCCATCTACCTGATCTATATTAGCATATGTTTGTCCATTAGGTATATATGTATCACCAAAAGCATATAAATTTTTAGGAGTTGGTACAGTAAAAGTATTTTTTTCTTTAACAATATTAAATGAATTATTTTTATTTAATTCTACATTATATTTTATAGTATAATATCTTTGATATTTATATGTTCCTTGAACTATAACTCCTCCTGTATTTTGATAAAAATCATCAGAGTCAGCTGAAACACCTGTTCCATATAAAGTACTAGGTCCAGTTGCAGCTTGAGTTTTTGCTCTCCAAGGATTTACATATGTTCCACTATGATCAAGTGTTGTTACATCACCAGATTCAGTATCATCACCAATAAATGCATTAACTTGTGCATTCTTTTCTCCTGTTAACATCCAATGTCTAAAGTTAGCATTATCTGCTCCACTTAAACTTACAGCAGCATTAGCTGCTGTTGCTGTAGCATGTGCAATACCTGTTCCAGTATCTGATGCACTACTTTTTAATTTTAAAGTTCCTTCATAAGAAGAAGAGTTAGACCAAGTAACAACAGTTAAAGGTGGGGGAGTAGAAGTTACAGCAACTAACTCTGCATCTCCTCCAAAGGTTCCTGAACTACCTCCACCATCTACAGCTAGTTCTTCAGCAAAATTATAAGCTACAGCTTCATAAGCAGTACCACTAGGATCATCTGTATTAGTTGGGTCAACATATTGCCAAGTAATAACATTAGATATTGTTCTAAATATTTTTAATCTTACTCCTCTAAATACATGATCTACATTAGAACCTCTACCTGTAGTATAATTTGCAAAATCACCTCTTAACTCAATTGTTCTCCAGTTATTAGGTAAGTTAATAGTTATTTCTTTAGCAGAACTATCCCAAGTAACTACGTCACTTGCAGCATCTGTTAATGCACTTACTGTTTCAGAACCTCCACTTGTTACAACATTATTAATTGCAAACTGTCTATCATTTTCTAATAAATGTCTAGGTAACCAATTAACATTTTTCCAATACCATAGTTGTCTTCTTTTATTCCATTGACCATCTGTTAACATAGGAATGCTATTATTAGCATAATTTAAAGAATTATCAGACTGACCCGTTATATCATTATATCCTTGATTAGCATTAGTTGTAGTATCATCCTCAATAATTTCCCAATCCCAAGAATCAGAAGCATGATCATAGTTTATAGTTGAATCTATATTAGCATCTTGATCTCTTACAGGAACAACAAAAAAGATACTTGGATCTGCTAATGGATCTGTTGTTGGAGGTAATGGATATTTTTCTCCAAAGTGATGTATTTTATTTCCAATCTTAATAGAGGAAGATGTACCTTTTTTAGAAGTTATAATAGCTTTATAAGTATATAATCCATTAGTTGTACGCTGAGGGTTAAAACTAATTTTAGTACCACTACCATAAGTATTAGATTTAAATCTAGCTGCTGCAGTATTTAATTCAGATCTTGTTAATCCTGTTTCTTCAATAATTTCTGAAGTAGAATTAGGATCTGTCCATATTGATATAGTATCATTAGTACTAGGACTTGCATTAACAGTTAATGATCCAGCTGTTTTACTAACACCATTAGTATCTGCACTTAAAAAGAAAGCATCCATTATAAAGTTTTCTACTATTGTTCCTGACCAATCATATTCCCAAGGATATCTTAATCTAGTTCTAGAAGTTTCAGTATTAGTTGAAGTCCAAGCATATCCTAAATCTGATTCATCTGTTTTATTTACAGGATAAACATTAGGATAAACAACACCTCTATTAGTTAATTTTTTTCCACTTGATACAAAATAATTTTTATTATATTCTTCAAATCTCCATATATATCCTGTTCCTCCATCTTCAAGTGTTACTTGAGTTTCAATAAAAGCATTTCTTGTAACTCCAATAGTATCAAATTCTGACTCTGTTAATTCAGGAACAGAACTACTTAAATTAATAGCAGTAGTATAAACTTCTTGATTAGTAAATTCTCTATCAGTACTATTAATAGTAGCTCTAGTATAGTTACCACTATATTGATCATCTGCAGTTTCACTATCTGCAAAAGTTAAACTTGTTTGATTAAGTAAACTAACGGTTAATACATGAGGTTCAAGATCAGAATAGTTTCTATTTACAAAAGGAACCCAGCCTCGTTCTGGGGGATAATTAGGATTATCTTTATTTATATGTGGATTGTAATATAAAATTTCATCTTGTTTTGGAAGAGCAGCTTCTTCAACATTTCTAAAAATATGTGCATTTAAACTTGTAGCATTACGATTATATATCCATTTATCATCAGCATAATAAACTTTTGCATTAGGAAAATTAGATACTGTATTAGCAACAAACAATGGTTTTCCATTATAATAAGATTCAAAAGTTAAAGTACCAGATACTTGTAAAGATCCACTAGCAGCACTTCTAAAGTTTGATAATGTAATACTTTTACCAGGTTTAGATAATTGTTCATCTTTCTTTTGAATAATAATTTCAATTATATAATTATAATTTTTATCTCTTTCATCATAAAAAGATTGTTGTCTAATTGTTCTTCCTATTTGTTGAGATTCTAAATTTACATATCCCGCATTAGATAATCCAGATGTTCCAGTATGATTACTGCCTTCTGAATTTACTGCAGCACTCCATCCTTCAGGTGTTGTTTCTGTTGATGTAAGTTTAGAAGGACTAATTACTAACCATTTATTATCTGTTAATACTCCATCACCAGGATAATAACCAATATTACCATTTATATCTGTATAGTAATTACTCATTATCTTATCTCGTTCAGCAGGACTAGCATCATCTATATTAAATACAATAGTAGTTTCATCTGTTCTATTTTGAAACCTAGTTAACAAATGTCTTGATTTAATAGCTTTTAATATAATGGTAGCATCATAAAGGTTATTTTCTCTATTATATCTATAACTAATATCTTTATTAATTTGAATAGGATTTTCATTTGCTCCAGAACTATCTGATGTAGGAGACACTGTTAATCTTTGATCATAAAATCTTACAATTTTATCTTTAATACTACCCCATGTTGCACTACTAGTAGTTACAAAATTAATACTTTCAGTAGTAGCACTATCACTAAAACTAGTTGCATTTGTTGACATTATATAAATTTTTGCTTCACTATCTATCCACATTCTTTCTAATAATGAATTAATATCAGTAGCTTTCATATGACTAAGTTCTAATCTATTTTCATTTTCATTAGGTCTTGTTAAAGTACGAATACTAAATTTAGCTTCATTATAAAGGGTAACACTTTTTACAGTATCAAATGTCCCATCTTCATTTACTGTATTAGTTACACTAACTACTTTACCTTCAGCATCATCAGGACTATTAACAGCTTCTTGTGATGATTGATTATATTTTCTAGTTACAGTTACTGTAACAGGACGAGCAGATCCATCAGCACCTATGACATTTTCATCAACAGTATCAGCCATAGTTTTGCTAAATCTAATAGTAACTTGAATATCTATTTCACCATTTTCTCTATTAGGTCTTTGTTGATAATCAATAACTCTACCTGTAACATCATCTACAATTCTTTTAGCAGTTGATGGTATTGATCCAGTAGCTGCTACATTATTCTTTTTAGTATAATTACTACCATCAGTAGAATAATAATAATCACCTATAGTTGCAGAATCAAAATAATAATTATTTTCAAAATTAACAATACCATCTGATGTCATGTGATGTCTAAAAAAGTTAATAGTTTGAAATCTATCTGATGACTCTCCATGAAAAATATATTCTTTAGAATTATATCTAGATATATACCATCTTAAATCATAAAGTCCAGTATCTGAATTAAAAGTAGATTCTCTTCTTATATTATACCAAGTTCCTGTAAGTTCAGTTCCACCTAATAAGTATATACCACCTGTAATAGTTTCTGCTAATGATTCATTTTCTAATGCTACTATATTAGTTGGATTAACATTATGTATAACTAATACTAAGTTGCTTGTTCCTGATTGAAAAGTATTTCCATTTAATACTCTCCATTTAGTTCCACTTTGGGTATATGCTGCACTAGTAGCAGCAGACTTCATTAATATTCTATAAAATCTTTCATCTGATTCTGAATAATAAGCATGTAAATGATAAAGATCTTGATTAAAAGTAGTATCATAAAATGTTATTAGACCTGTTCCAGAATCTGTATAAATAACACGTTGTGTGCTATCATTTAAATAATTAACGCATTCATCAATAAATTTAGCCTCTATATTTTCCCAATATAATAATACTAAATTATCATCATAAATACCTGTAGCACTGGTAGCAACTCTTGCTTCAGAGTTCCTTAAGATACGTTTAGCATTTTCAAAAGCCATTATAAAACCCTCTCATAAAACTCAAGTAGTTTTTCAGAAGCCTCTCTGTAAAATGAATCTTTACTTTTTTGTAATAAACCAATTGAAGCTGCATAGTAACATAATGGTTCTAATGCCCATGTTTTAATTACTAAAGTACTACTAGCAGTTCCTAGATCAGATGGTTCATCAACAACTAAAATTGTTTCGCCTCCATCTGTAGATGTAGTAATATTAAATGCATCAGGTCTTCTATTAAATAAACCAGCTTTTGCTAAATTAATTGAAGTTATTAATTCATCATCTGTAAAAAAATTAACTTCCCCTGATACAACTCTATCAACAATAATACCTCGTATTATATTAATTAAAGCTGTTCCTGATTTTGTAACTGTTTGAGCCATATTAACTCCTTAATGAACCACTCTCGACAATCAACAGATAAAGGAGGAAAGACTATATCATGTCGAGGGGTTCTAAATTATCTTCTACCTCTATTATTTTTTGAAGCTTTCATTCTAAAAACTTTATTTTCTGCGTTTTTTAATCCTCTACTTTTTCTCATTTCTTTATCTCTTCTTCTTTGTTGCTCTTCGTATTGTCTTTTATTCATCTTTGCCATTATGATTTCACCTGTGAACTTCCAAAATAAAACCCTACCAAAGCTAACATAGTCTGTCTAACTTCAGGTAGTAATACATAACCATTTAATTCTATCCAACCATTTCCTTTTGCAAACATATCTCCAAAAAGAAATCCAAATAAACCACCTGCTTTATTAGCTTCTATAGTTACTGGTTCATTAAAAAATGCTAATATAAATGGTGCAAATATTACTGCAAATAATGTACATATAGCTATTACTCGTCTTACTATTGCACCTGCTGCACCAGTTCTAGCTGCTGCTTTATCAGCACTAGCATCTGCTGCTTCTTGTTTTTTTAACATTCCTTCAAGCATTTGTGATTGTGATTGTGCTTGAGCCGCAATAAGTTTCATAACAAAACCTGATAACGATCCACCTAACATAGCTAATAATTCTACACTCATTTTATTTTCCTCCACAAATCCAACATTTTTGTTGTAACCATTTTTTTGTTTTTTCAATTAAATCTTTTATCCATTTCATTTAAACACCTTCACTCCCAATACAATTAAAGTAGCAGCTATCATTCCAAAAAATAATGCTCTACCTACAGTTAACGAAACATCATCTACAATTTTTAACATCTTTCCTAATACTGGTAGATGCTTACTGCTAACATATTTAGTAGCAGTTTCTAGCCACTCTTTTTCTTTTATACTTAAATTTCCATCTACCTTAGGCATTGTTTACCAACTTTCTTTTTAAGAACAGTAATCCTACTCCTCCTATTAAAATTAAAGACATTGCCTGTGGTTCAGGTATTGTCTGTATAGATAACTGTTTATCACTTATTACAGAAAAGTCAACTGTACCTGTTACTTCTGGATCGTAAGATGTTACTAAAGCTATAAGAGTATTAGTAAAAGTTACATCTGCTAAATAAAAAAATAATCCCTCTTCTATATCTTCATTACCATCATCATCTTCATAAATAGCATTACTTAATAGTGTAGGAAAGCTAGGTAGTATATATAAGTATGGATCATTATAATCGTAGTCCTCATTATTAGATCCTAAGTTTGCTGCATAATTATCAAAAGTTATAGTAGCATAGTTTGGTGTAGAAATATAAAATATATCATAATAAAATTTATCATTCTGTACCCAAACATATCTTTCTTCTTCTAATGTTGCTTGTAAATTATATACTAAATCAGCTTCTGATTTTAATGAAGCTGCTAAAAATAATACAATAAATATAAGTATAAGCCATATAACTTCTATTTTATTCCATATTTTTCTTAATATACGTTCTTTTTGATTCATTACCATTTAACCTTATGGGACCAATATCTTGCACTTAATTTACTAGGTTTAGCATCTTGCGCATTATGCCTAGCATAGTAACTTCTTTTTCTAGCTTTATCTTTAGCTGACTTTGGATTTTTACCAGCACCTTTAACACCTTGCTGACCAAATCTAATTGTTTTAACTTTATCCCCTACCTTTGCAACAACTACATGTGATTTAGTTTTATGACTAGGTGTACGTTTTGGCTTATTGTATCCACTAACACCAGCTCTTGCTAATCTTGGATCTTTCTTTTTAGCCATTATCTATACCTCTTAGTTTTTTTAGCAACACTCTTTGGTTGTTTTACAAATTGTTTTCCTTTTTTATTACCAGCAGCTTTAGCTCTATTAGTAGCTTTTTTTTCTGCAGGGGTTAATGCCTTCCAAGCAGCATCAGGTAAATATCTTTTTTTACCTTTACTTGGTTTACCATCAGAAGTCCTCCATTTTTGTTTAGTCCATTTTTTTAATGACTTTTGTGATTTCTTCAAAGGCATTATTTGTATCCCCCTCCTGCAGATTTATATTCTCTAGCTAACATTTGAGCTTTTCTAGCAGACCATTGTCCTGGTTTACCACCTTTACTACCTGCTTTAATTTTATTAAATAATCTTTTACGCATAGTAGGTTTAGTATAATTACCCGCCTGATTAACTTTACTTTTTGTTTTTTTCTTAGCCATTATTTTTTCTTCTTTTTCATAGCCATCATTTTTTTCTTTTGAGCAGGAGTCATTTTTTTCATCATTGCTTTTTTACCAGCTGCTGATGGTCTTCCTCTTTTGCTTCCATATGTACCTTTTCCCATTGGCATAATACACCTCTTTCTTTTTTATTTTTTCTTAAACCAATCTATAATTTTATAGATCTTACTATTCTTGGGTATAAATATACTTATAGTACATATCAACCCACCTAAACCAATTAATATAGCTATAACATTAGCTTTAATAACTTCCCAAATAACTTCTA
>CEQK01002350.1_pt1 | contig 10516 bp, 8 predicted proteins | sample 531051 | NCBI WGS metagenome assembly CEQK01 (sample SAMEA2621229, study PRJEB7988) | marine metagenome | biome: marine biome (ENVO:00000447); feature: deep chlorophyll maximum layer (ENVO:xxxxxxxx); material: "saline water (ENVO:00002010), including plankton (ENVO:xxxxxxxx)" | depth 150 m
GGAAACTATTTATACCGTACCATCTGCAACCGTAGGAATTGTTAAATCCCTTTCTATATTTAATGGAGTGGCAGGTACTACTAATCTAACTATTTCAATACTAGATAGCAGTGCAGGGACAACTACTTTTTATGCTAAAAACTCCAGTGTAGCAGCGGATGCTAAGGTAGAAATATTTGAAGGCGAAGCTAGCACTGTATTAGTTTTAGAAGAAGCAGACGCTATTAAAGTAACATCAAGCGGAGGTGCAGGAGTAGTCTGTACTTTAAGCGTATTACAACAGGATAGAGCATAATGACAAAAACAGTAAAAGTAGATGGCCAAGATGTGCCATTAATTGAACCAACAGAAATAATAGAAACCTTTACCAATATTAAAACAGGAGAAGTTTATAAGGATGAAGCAGCCTATAAAGCAGCTAATATTCCCCCAGAAGACTTAAGAAAAGATGTCAAAGTAATCATGCCTCCTCTTGATTTATTTGGTAAAAGCTAGTAATAGTATATATTCAGGCAAAATACCTGCACTCAAAGAGTATAACATTTTCAAGGAGAATTAAAAATTATGGCCGATTGGTGGGATATAGTAAAAACAGGAGCTGATATAGTCCTTTCAGGCGGAAAGGCTTACTTAGATTACAAGAGCAAAAAGAAACAAAATGAGATGATTCAAAAGTCTTATGATGATTATATGGCTCAACAAAAAGAAGCAGCTAAAGTTGCACAGAGAGCTGTTTCAACTAATCTTACCCCCATGACCGTTTTTAATAAACCCTCTACTAAAGCAGATGTAACAGACTTTACTGCTGTTAAAGATGGCGGAATTATGAATTTAAAAAATGGATCTCGTCCAACATACCAAGAAGGAATTGGTCCATTGGTTGAACAAGTTTCTATGCAAGAAGATGTATCTGAAGTACCAGCAGGCGGAGATATGCCACCTGAACTTGCAGAATTAATTAGAAGTTTACACGCAGAACATTATGAAAGATTAAAAGCTATGGGTAAAACCGACGAAGAAATTATGAAAATTCTTATGGACATGGCTATGAGTATGATTCAAGCAGACGCACAAGGTAAAACTCCTGAAGGAATGGGAGTAGAGGTTCAAGCTGAAGAAATGATTGATGTAAAAAATGGTGGTATTATGGGACTAAGAAAAGGTGGTAGAAGTAATTATAGATCTCAAGGAATTGTAACAGAATCGATAACTCAAGAAAATGAAATAGAGTCTCCACCTCAAGATGAAGTTAGGGTAAGTGATATGCTTCTTGGAAGCCCAGATTATCAAGGAGGAATTACAACCAGCGATATTATTAATCCAACAAGAACAGATGAAGACGTCCAAGCTGCAAGAGCAGATATAGAAAAATCTAACCAAGCAAATCAAATTCAAGAAACAGCTACAGTTCTTATAGAAGAACTGATACTGCCTCCAGAGGAAGCTCTAGAAGGAGCCCACAAGATAAACGCAGTTGAAAAAGCGGTTCCTGGTGCTAGTCGTATTGCTCTAATGTTAATAAAAAATCAGCTAATGGATGTAGACTCAGCTATAGACGCAGCTGTAAGGATGGTAAAGAGCTCTCAAATTGATCAATCATTAGCTCAAGGTGGTATCATAGGACTAAGAAAAGGTGGTAGAAGTAATTATAGATCTCAAGGTTTTGTAGATGAAGATGAAGATATAGAAGTAATGGACCCTGAATCACTAGGAGACTATGAACTTAAAATGGAAGAAGGAGTTGACATTGGTCCAATGGCTACTGGCCCGAGTGATAAATATGAAGCACAAATTCAAAAACTTATGCAAGAAATGAATATTAGTAGAGAATTAGCTGAAGCATTAATACTTGGTTCTGATCCTGCTTCAGTAGATTTCTTAAAAAATTTAAGAAAAGGTGGTATTGCAGGTTTAAGACAAGGCGGAAGAATTGGGTATTCTGAAGGTAGTTGGGAAGCAGAATGGGACAGGCTTTATAACGACTACAAAGCAAAACAGATTGAATTAGGAAAAGAATTTGTATCTAAAGAAGAGTTTATAGATATGCATAGAGATAACAATGCTCAAGGCGGAAGAGTTCAAAGATACGGTGGGGGTGTGATGGATCTTGGGGGAATAGAAAAAGATTATAGAACAACTGGGGGCTTTGTTGACATTGGTGGTAGAGAAAGAGCGGATGATGTTCCAGCTCGATTAAGTAGAAATGAATTTGTAATGACAGCCGATGCAGTAAGAGCTGCCGGCGGTGGTAGTATTAATAAAGGTGCACAAAGAATGTATAATGTAATGAAACATTTAGAAACAAAAGGAGCTGCAGCTTAATGGCACAACAATTTGATACATCGGGAATGGGGTTACTCCCTTCTGGGGTTCTTCAACCGTACGGTGAAAATATTCTTAAATATGGTATCGGGCAACTAGGATCTCCTATCGATGTAGGAGGATTAACTCCTAAAGTTGCAGGACAAACTGCTTTTCAACAACAAGCAGCTCAGGGAATTGCTGACCTTGCTGGTTTAGGTCAAGTTCAAAGAGACGCTAGTGGCCAGGTTACAGGGTTTACAGGCGGTACAGGTGTTGCATCTTATCAACCTTACTTAGATCAAATTTCTCAACAACAGTTAATGGATCCTTCTCAAAGCTATCAACAATTTATGTCACCTTATCAGACAGCTGTAATAGATGAAACTTTAAAAGAATTTGACAAACAAGCAGCTATTCAAAAACAACAAATTGGAGGAGATGCCTATACTGCAGGAGCTTATGGAGGAGCTAGACAAGGTGTGGCAGAAGCAGAATACCAAACAGGCTCCGATAGAAACAGAGCAGCTTTAGTGGCAGGATTACAAAGTGATGCATATAACCAAGCTTTAACAAGAAGAGACCAACAGTTAGCTGATCTACAAAATATGGCAACTTTTGTTCCCGGATTACAACAAACAAATATTGCAGCAATGGATGCATTAGGTGCACAAGATCAAGCATTAGAACAACAAAAATTAAACCAATTAGCAGCAGCTAATCAAACTGCATATCAATTACCACTGGATAGAATTACAGATGTTGCAAACGTTTACGGTACAGTATCTGGAGCAATGCCTGGATCACCAACACAGAAATTTACACAGGACCCAATACTTTCTGGTATTGGAGGATTTTCACAAATGTATTCAATGTTAAATCCAGCTGAAGGTAAAGGTGCAACGCAATCGTTAATAGATATGATTAGAGGAGCATAATGTTTAATAGAATTTTAAAAAGACCCATGTTTAGAAGAGGAGGAGCTAGCTTTTCTGTTCAAGGAACGGGAATTACTTCAGGGTTAGATACACCTAGAAGAGGATATAAAAGAGGACTGGTAGTTGAACCAGGAGGTTATCAAGGAGACATAGAGGTAGCTACTATCAATAAACTTGAAGCCAAAGACAAATATAAGAAAGCGATAGAAGATCAGGGAAAAACTATTACTGAATCAATTAAAGCACCTAGTGGAGACATATTAGATTACTTTGCATCATTTTCTGATGTTCAAAAAGATCAATATGGTAATGACGAGACTGCGGGTCAAACAAGTTATCGAGGATACGAAAAGGTAATGGATAAAAGAAGAGAATACCAAGACAAAAAAGCTGCCGCACAAATAGCAGCAGGAGAAGCAGGTGTTGAAGGTGCTAAAACTATTTATGAAGCCACAACAGATGCAGAGATTAAAATGTTAACTCAAAAGTTAGCTAACGAAGGAGCAATTAACGTAGCAGAAATTGCAAACGCTTTTGAAAATACAGCTACAGGTGGAATGATTCAAGAAATTAAATCTAGAACAGATATTGATGAAAAGACAAAAAATAAAATGATTCAAGAAATAATAATGAAAAGTAATAAGCCAAAACTAATTGCTAATCTTACGCAAGCTATTCTAGATAATGCTAGTGCTAATATGATTAAAATGGATCCAGAAAAAGCTGCGCAACAAGCTGCTTCAATTGTAGGAAACATATATCTAATGATAGGTCTGGGGCAAACTTTTGCTAAAGGTGGCAGAGTTGGATTGCAACAATCTTATCCAGGAACTGTAGGACAAGCTCAAGTAGCTGCACCTCAACAAGCTAGTTTTACAGAAACCGAGAATATTATGACTCCTAACCAAGACGTTCAAATTTCAGAAACTGAAACTGTTACTGGACAAAGACCAGTAGTTCAAATGCCTTATGAAGAATTTAGAGCAGCCATCCCTGCTGAGGTTAGTGATGAAGTGGTACAATTAATCTATTATAATGAAGACGCCTTTGCAGATTTTTCTTCCATAAGTACTCAAGCGGATATCTATGCTTTCAACAACAAATACGGAGTGACTCTCGTGTTACCTATGGACACGGAGACAGTGTAGGATGAATGGCAGATCAAAACACATTTCCCAATAGCGAACTAGAAAACGAAAATAAGAAAATTGAGAAAAAAATTTTCGATATCAATGCTATTATTAAAAAAAGATTAGAAGAAAATAAAAACAGTGACAACGCGGTTGATATTAATAAACTTATAGAGGAAAGATTAAAAGGAAACACTTCCGATACTGAAGCCTCAGACGTTAATAAAAAAATTTCTGAAAGATTAGGTATAGACGTTTCGACCTTAGGGAAAACTAATGACATTATCTCCGACGAAGATCGTTCTTATGTAAACACTTTAGGAACGAAAGATCATGAAAAAGTTTTATTATACCTAGATATTTTTAGAGACAATCCTGAGATTGTAACAGACTATTTACAAACTATTAAAAAATGGGGATCAGAAAAAGCTGCTAAAGAAGCAGGTTCCGATAGCCTATTGCTTTATCCTAAAAAGATAAGCAAAGTAATTAAAGAAAACCCCGAACAATTTACAGAAGCAAGCGCAAAAAGATTTAGTTTTTATAATGATTTAGGCGAGCATCTTTATAATATTCAAATAAGAGAAGACCAATGGGGAAGAAAATATCAAAAAGAATGGCTTGGTAAAAAACGAACTAAAGCTGGACTAGCAGTTGCAGAAGCGCTCGGAGATAGTGCGAGAGGTCTAACACTAACTCTTTCTGGTCTTATTGATAGGGTGGGACCTGAGAATGCAGTCAGCGCTGTTGAGTGGATAGAAGCGAACTGGCCTAAAGCAGACGATATTAAATATCCAAATAAACTTTCACCTTTTGCACAAGAAAGTCTGTTTGCAGACTTAGTACAAGGGTTAGCTCAGTTTGGAATAGATGTTTATCTCGGGGGGAGAATACTTAAAGCATTTAAATGGAGTATTGGAAAAGTTGCCCCGGGATGGGTTAGCCAAACTACTAAAGAACTTTCAAAGAAAAAACCTAAACTAGATAAATACGGAAAAGAAATAGCCGATGAGTTTGGTAATATTAAATACGCTTCAAGCATTGCACAGAGGATGGGTTTCTGGGGATTACCTGTTAAGTATGGAATAGGATCAGCACTTACTGATGACCGTCCTCAAGATATGTTAATTAGTGAAGTAGCTACTCAGGCTGCTCATCAATATGGTCTTACTGAAGAAAATTTAATTCCTTTAAAAGATAAAGAGTGGTACGAAAAACTTACTAAAAAAGAAAAAGCTTCTTATATTTTAAAAAGAAAATTACTTCATGGAGTAGAAGGTGTTGCTTTATTTGCAGGGTTAACTAAAGCAATTCCTATAGCCGGTAAAGGTATATGGGGAACAACGAAATGGGTGGGTAGAGGAGTGTCAAAGCCAGTTAGCATAGTAATGAATCCTATATCTCAAATAATGGCAAGTAGAAAAACAGGACTTCCCCAACTTGTAAAAGGAATTAGAAATGCTGGAGGATTTATTGGAAGTAAGGTTTTAAAAATTCCTCCTTATAAAAACTGGGCATTTTTTTCTACTAGCATGGGACCATGGAGAGAAAGATTAGCAGCCACAATTGAAGAAAAAATTCTTCCTAGTTTAAGAGTGAGAGGTCCTTGGACTAAAGAAGCATCTCAAATACTTCAAAAAGGTGACGAGATGGTAAGAAGATATAAAAGAGAAGTGGGACTTCTAATAGGCCAAATAGATAGAGCTGTTTATACTATGCTAAACAAAGGATTAGCTAATAGAATTATGACTACATCCAGCTCTCAAAGTGGAAAACAATATTGGGATGATGTCATTGCTTATCTTAGAGGAGATATAAAACTTGAGGCTTTACCAGCAGTTCTAAGACAACCAGCTAAAGATATTCAAAAGTTAATAGAAAAATTAAGTCAAAAAATTAAACCGTTTGTAAAGAACCAAGAAATTAAAAAAGAAATTGTAGATGGAATGGGAAAATATTTAACTACTTCTTACAAAATATTTCAAGGAACTTTTAAACCTAATAAAGCTGAGATAGAAGCAGCTCAAAAATACTTTGTAGACTTAATTAAAAGAACAGACCCTGCATTTAAAAATGTTAGAGCCGGATCTAAGAAATGGAGTTTATTAAATAGACTAGCTTCTCAAAAAGTAGATGATATTTTACAATTTGGTAAAGAAGGAAGTAGTCCTATTGGAAGATTAAATGAAATTAAAAAATTAGTTAGTCCCGATGGAATTTTAAAACCAAAACAACAACTTCCAAAAGTAATTGAAGATTTAATGGGTAAAGTTGATGATGGCACTGCCATTATTATGGACACCGTATCCTCTCAAGCCGAACTGTTATCACACTTATTTGTTCACAAAAGTATTTTAAGAGAAGGTTTAAAATCAGGGTGGATTGTAACGGACCCTAAAAAATTTGCTATAGAAGGAGTTCAAGAATGGGTAGCTAAATCTTTAGTTCCTATTTCACAAATAGCTCGAACCTCTAATATTGATATAGCAAAAATATATGCTCATAAAGGTGGCAACTACTACACAACTACAGCTATTGCTAATGCAATTAGAACGGACGCATTGGCTTCTGATGCAGTATTACAATGGTGGTGGTACCAACCATTCCTAGCCGCGAAGACTGCTTCTCAATTAAGTAAAACAGTTTTATCTTTAATGACTCAATCAAGGAACTTTGAAACAGCCATGTTCTTTTCTATTATGCAAGGACATATTGGTCCGCAAGCGAGTGTAATGGAAGCAATGAAATTTGTTTTTGGAGATGTAGTAGGATCAGGAAAAGTTAATCCTCTTGCTATGAGAAAAAAATTAACCGAATGGACTGAGGTTGGAATTTTAGATACTTCTATTGTGGCAGGAGAAATGGAAGCAGTCATAGGGGACATAGTTAAAGGACGATTTGCTAACACGGGTCAGTTGTTTAAATATTTATTAAAAAATCCTATCTTTAGAAAAGCTACAGAGTTTTATCAAGGTTCAGACAGTGTATGGAAAGCTTACGGCTATGAGTTTACAAAATCTCAATTGCTGGCAGCTATTCCTATTAGAGGATTAACTGTAGCAAATGCTAAACGTCTAGGTTTTATTGTAGATAAAGGTAGAACCGTCCCTTACAATTGGAAAGACCTAGTCTCTACTCAAATGAGAGAAATTTTTGGTATGAAATGGAACCCTTTAAGAATTGATGGAACTGAAAAAACATATGGGGATGCTTTAAAAGAAATTGCAGGGAAATATATTAAAGATGTTTATCCTAACTATAATATTGTACCCACGTTAGTTAAAAACTGGAGACGTTTTCCACTAGGAAATTTCATAGCGTTTAGATCAGAAAACATTAGAAATACCTTCAATACTATGGCCTATGCTATGAGAGAAATGAGTTCAAGTAACCCTTTCCTAAGACAAATGGGTGCTAAAAGATTAATGGGATTATCAGCTACGTTTTATGGTATTGAAAAAGGATTAAGTTTATTTACCAGTACGCTTACGGGTCTTGATGAAGAGTGGATGGGAAAATATAAAAGATGGTTTGTTCCTTACTACGATAAGACGTCAACCTTATTTGCAGTCAGTAAACCAGATAAAGACTTTAAATTTTGGACTTTAAACTGGACCAGAGAAAACCCTTATGAAGGAATGCAAGATGCTTTTGCAGTAATGTTTACCGAACTATTTAACCCTGTAAATGATGACTGGGGTATGGGAAAAAGATTTTACAATGCATTCTTCTACAACGTAGAAGAAGATACTCCAGGATCTATCTACTTAATGTTTGAACCTTTTATAACTCCAGGTTTATTTTTCAAAGCAGTTGTGGACATCGCTCCAGCGGAATGGACAGGAGGACTGGGAAAGAATGGAGTTACAGACACTGGAAAAGTTATATACGATATAAGAAATGATTCTCCAGGAGAAATTTTAGCTAAAATCTATGGCCATATATGGGAGGATCTTGAGCCAACTACAGCTAAGAACGCAGGTGAAGTATTAGGGGCAGCTGAAGGAGAACTAACTAGGTCAGGTAAAGAAATTAACACTATCAACAAACTTTTTAAAACAGTTCTTGGAATAGGTCTCGAGAAACAAGATCCTAAGGCAGGTATTACATATGTTATAAGTCAATTTACTGACAGAATTACTTCAACACAGACAGATTTTATTAGAGAAGCAACAAATATTAATCAACTTCTTTTGGATCCATTTTTATTTCCTAAAAAATTTGAAGAGCTTCAGCAAAATAGATACCGAGAGTATAGTAGACTGTATGATTTTATAACATTTTTAAAAGATGATTTAAAAATGACTAACGCCGAGATTTGGGCACAGGTTAAGAATAGAAAAGGATTTTCAAGACAGACTCTTAACCTAATGTATCAAGGAGTATTTGATCCAGCTAACCTACCACCTTTTGAATATACATCTATCTTCCCAGGTATATTAAGAAGAATAAACAATACGGATCGTTATAAAGATAATCAATTAGAGTTAAGAGATATTTATGACATTGAAAAAATAAGAGACATTAAAAGAAAATGGTTAAGAGTTCCACTTGGATTAAGTGACTCTGAATTACAAGAATATTTTATTACAGGTAAAGATCCTAGAGTAGAAGAAGAAGACAAAGAAGTAGAAGATGACAAAACATCTATGGTGTTACCAAATATTACAGAACAACAACCTAAAAAAATAGTGAGTAGACAGCTCCCTCAAATAGTTCCTAATCAGACACTAAAAACAACAGAAGTAGCAGACAATGTATTACAAGCTTCTGCTCAACCAGTTAATGTTGATCAAAAAACTGGCTTGACAAGAGTAGAGGATGCATTACTATCTAACGAAGAAAAAGCTATTAAGCTTAGAAACAAAGGAGTGAGGGTATAATGGCTAAAGATAACGCATTACAAAGAATAGATTCCCATGAGAAGTTATGTAGAATTATGCAAAAGCAAACTCATGAAAGAATTTCTAGAATAAAAAAACAAATCGATAGAATTGAAAGTATTCTATTAGTGTCTGTAGGTGCATTGATTACAGGCATGGCTTATGTTATCTTCGCATTAATTCCACAATAAAATCATGAAACTTTCCAAAAATTTTAGCTTGGCAGAGCTTACTAAATCGCAAACAGCCGAACGTATGGGCTTGGACAATAACCCTAATGAAGATGAAACAGAAAACTTAAGATTGCTCTGTGAGAGGGTCCTACAGCCCGTTAGGGACCATTTTGACGACGTAGTTACCATCAGCTCGGGCTATCGAAACGAAATTTTAAGCCAAAAAATAGGCAGCTCAAGCAAGAGCCAACATTGCAAGGGGATGGCGGCGGATTTTGAGATCTTTGGTGTTGATAATAATAAGGTCAGCGATTGGATCAAAGAGAACCTTATGTTTGACCAGCTGATCCTTGAGTACTATGAACCGGGCCAACCAAACTCAGGCTGGATCCACGTGTCCTATAATAGAGATGTTAATCTGAACCGAAAAGAATATCTCATGGCTGTCAAAAATAGTTCTGGCAAAACGGAGTATAAACCTATACTAGGTCTGTCTACGGACAGATATGCAAAATAGGTTATTAGTACATAAACATTTAATTATAAGAGCAGAAGCAATAAAGCCCCCTGTGGACGAAAAGCTATTAAAAGAATGGTTTCTGGAGTTTGTTAAAGCTATCAACATGAAACTATTCATGGGGCCTTATGTAAAGTACTGTGAAATGAAAGGTAATAGAGGTATTACAGCTGTTGCCATTATAGAAACTTCACATATAGCAATGCATATATGGGATGAAGTAAGCCCTGCTTTAATGCAGTTTGATGTCTATTCTTGTGGTGATTTAAATGTTGAGGATATCTGTAGGAAAATTGAAAACGATTTTGAAATCCGGAAAATGGAGTTTAAATTTTTGAACCGCGAGGCCGGCCTTCAAGAAATTTCTAAAAAATAAAATTCCAGCGCGCCCACACGTATATCCTACATTTTCTTATATCCATTCTTTTAATTGTTCCCCTAATATCTCTGATGCTATATTTATTTTTTTACGTAAAGCTTTAACTATTCTTTCATCAACTGTATCTTCACATATAATATCTATATACGTCATAGGTTTTTCTTGTCCTATTCGGTCAATTCTCGCTTCTGACTG
>CEQK01003606.1_pt1 | contig 10506 bp, 20 predicted proteins | sample 531051 | NCBI WGS metagenome assembly CEQK01 (sample SAMEA2621229, study PRJEB7988) | marine metagenome | biome: marine biome (ENVO:00000447); feature: deep chlorophyll maximum layer (ENVO:xxxxxxxx); material: "saline water (ENVO:00002010), including plankton (ENVO:xxxxxxxx)" | depth 150 m
TGTAACTGTTACGAGCAACCGCCATTCTTAAATACGCAACCCATTGATCTGGGGTAGCAGTACCTATCCATTTTTTTAGGTTTTTAGGACGGACGTTTTCAGCCACCGTATGGTATGCCTCGATTATCATTACTCGCTCCCTGCTGTATGGCAGATAATTCTCATCATACACTTTGCCTTTTAATTCTGCGATTATCTTGTCTTGGTCTCCAATTCTCCCTTTAAGCTGATTCATGCCTTCAAAAGCCTTCTTGCCCTTAGCTCGAAGTTGTTCGTACCTCCGTAAAGGGACACTCTCAGGTTCTTTCACATGATCGGCCAAACCTTTAGGAATGGTTGAATCCCATCCTTGGATCGTCTGAATATATTCTAAAACATCAAGACTCCCTAAACCTATAGCCATTTTCACAGCTAACGGGTAAAACCGCATCTGGGGGAGGTCGTCATCGCCCACCGCTTCCTTAAATCGAGGAGGGGAGTTGGCTGCTATTGCGAACGCTATATCGAGCATTTGTTTTTTTACATTATTCCTAATTTTAAAGCGTTCAGTATTTTGATTAGCCTCCTCCAACTGACTATTGAGCGACATAATGTGGTCAATGTAGCCCTCTGCGCGTTCATTCATATGTTTGTAGAATTCAGCATTTTTTTCTGACTCACGATCAGCGGCATTGTGGAGATCGAGGATTTGATTATTTTTGCTCTTAATCGCCTTTTCCATAGCAGCATTTTTCGCCATTAATGCTTTATTATCACCGGATAATGCCACGTTCGCCTCAAGCTCATCTATTTTTTCATTGAGTTTGTAAATGTGGTTGTATCCAAAACAGGTGGTGAGTATGCCAACGGCAATTATAACCGTAATGACATTCCAGCCCGTTCGGCCAACTCGATGAGTAATTTGGCTGCACCTAGTTTCGGCCTGCTCCTCGTTCTGCAATGTTAAGTCAATGTGACTGTGTTGCGCGTCCCGTACCTCTTCTACGTTTCCTAATATTTCTTGCTCCTTATTAGACATTGTTCTGTTTGTTTATACTTTATTATTTTCCTCAGATGAGATTTCGTTTTGTACTGTTATTAGTTTATGTTGCATAGTTTCTAACTGTTCCCGCATTAACCTTATTTCTTCGGCTACAGCTAATTTTGACAAGTCCTCCATCTTCGCTTCATCAACCTCGTAAATGGGGGAGGCTACGTTCCTCTTGAGAGAGTCAATAACGTATTCGTTTACAGACATATCATGATTAGCTGCCGCCGTTTCTACGGCTGACCACAACATATCAGTGCATCGTATGCTGTGTAATTTTTTGGCAGGACGGCGTTTCATACAGCACCTCCTTGGTTTAATGCAATACCTTTCTGCCAACCTGTATTATTTTTTTTCATGTAATACGGCCACTCGCGAAGTAGCCGCCGCAACCCTGCCATTGTTGAATAAGATGTCAACCCCAAATGTAATACAAAGTTAAAATTAAATCTGATGTAAAACTTTTTGGTTGATTACAAGATGTTGTATGTCAATATTCGCGCACCTGAACGAATGAGCATTAAACTTGGAAACCTAGTAATCTCTGAATCAGTCAATGATAGGGGGCCTAAAACAACACATTTGGCCGTCTGGTTATCGGAAAATCAGATAGAATACCCGCACATATTTACGAGAGCAGAATTAGAAAGAGCATCAAAAAGAGCCACTGAGAACGTAGATCATGTACCCAAGTTGGATGAGCCAAAAAGTTTTTGGAAGCGGATATTTGGATAGGACAACGCATGTCTTACCTTTGGAGCTAGAATTAGATTTTTGATGGGTAACAAAAAAGCAATCCAAATTAGAACAAGGAGCGTTCGTTTTGATTCTGAAACAGATAACGCCGTCATCCTCGGAGCAAAGCTGGAGGGCGGCAGTATCTCAAGGTTTCTGAGAAAAGCAGTGGACGCATATTACAAAATGAAGGAGCAAACAGTTGGAAAAACTACTGACAATAAAACAAGTGATGGAGTTGCTGCAGGTCAAACAGACGAAACTGCACGACATGATGAAGCAGGGGATTCTACCCTTTGTGAAAATAGGAAGGCTGACGAGGTTTCGGCCAGCAGAAATCCGTAAATACACAGGCTAATGGCTAGAATATCCCCACAATTAGAGGCAATTCTGAAGCAGTTTAACCTGTCCAAGAAGGATTTATGGGACTGCCACGGGACATTGGTAATGCTGCATAGGACATGTGAGCAGATAGGAGCAACGCTCAACATCGAGTTTCTGCCGCCTGAGATCCTACATAATGACACTCCAAAGAAAGAGGCTGTCATGTTGGTCACAGGTAAAATGGGCAGCAGGACAGAGTGGTCGGTCGGGGAGGCAACTCCATACAATAATAAAAACCCCTACCCGTGGGCGATGGCTGAGAAGAGGGCTAAGGACAGGGTCATCCTGAAACTAGCCAATCTAGCTGGACATGTTTACACGGACATCGAGGCAGATGAATTTAAAGAGGCAACCCCGGTTAACCACGAACCTACGGATGTATCCAGCAATCAAGGTCAAGCTGATCCCCCGCATATCTTAAATATCATTGAGGAGTTTACAGAGGACTTAGATGGGCTAGAGAAGCTGCTCAAGAAAAAAAATTACGTCACCAATAGGTGGACCGAGATTACTCCTGATGTAGCTAAAAAGGTTCTTGAGAACGCAGACTGGGCCAGAAACGAAATAGCCAAACTAGCAGCATGAGTCAGTTAAGAACAATGAACCAAGGGGCAGGGGAGACATTCACAGAATCTATAGCTGGGCATTATGTTTATGACGGTTTGGATAGTCCGATTGGCTATAATGAGATCAATCGAAAGGTTCAGTACAAGTTAAGGTTGAATATTCTTAAAGGTCGTTGGGCTGCTGAAACCCTCGATGACAGGTCTATGCTTCGCAAATTTAGGGAGACTAATTTAACGCCTGAAAAGTTTTTGGAGACTTATAAATGAGTTTCACAACCCTAGATGCATGGGGTCAACGAGAGACCCAAGATCCTCCACCTTATGAAGATGAGCCAGAAACTAATACAGTAGTGATGTCATTGGTATTTAGATACGACCCAGAAAGGCATCGAACATTAAGTGAATGGAACTGGGAGGAGCTACTGGATGTTGAAGAAGTAGTGGCGGCAGTTGTGTTAGATGAATATCACAGCAAATGAATTTAAGGGGGCATCGCCTGAGCTAGGTGGGTGTGGCCGCGCACCCGCCCCCTGACTTTAAATGGAAAAGAAAGATCACAGTAAACGAGGACATCATCCATTAGGGCCTAGCAACTATCCGAAGTGGAAGCTATGCCCGCAGTTCAAGAACACCGGAGGAACAAGTCAGGCTGCGCTGATAGGCACACAGAAGCATGAGCTTTTTGAGCAAGAGATAAACCTCCGTAATGCGTCATTGGAAAAATGAGTTACCAACCACAAACAACTGATGAAGATGTTCTGTTCGGAATGGAATACCTTCAGGAAATTTGCGGTGACAGACCAGTAGTTGCTGAGAGGTATGTCGAGTACAAGGGGATCTTCGGAGGGTACATGGATGCGTTCTGCAGGATAGATGATACTGTCCACATATTTGACCCTAAGACAGGCTTCACATCAGCAGAACATTATAAGCCACAGTTGGCAGGATACGCTTTAGCTTCAATGGAGGAAGAGGGCGTAGACAAGGCAGTCTGCCATCTAATTATGTGGGAGCAACGCCACACTTGTTCTTGGGATCTAACCAAGGAGCAAGCGGCAGCAGAGGTCATGGAGATCATAGCACAGCACCAGAATCCTGACTCCAAACCACACCCAAACAAATACTGCCAATGGTGCGCTAATTTAACGAGTTGCGAGGGCGTTAGCCGTGAAGTGGCTGAGGTTCTCGTATCGGGGCTACCAACACACTTCGACAGTAAAGAGGAACTGGGTCGAGCAATGCATGTACGAAAGCTAGTCACTGCATGGTGTGACGGTGTTAAGAAACTAGCTGATGCTCAATCAAAGGAGGGTGGTTCCCTTCCTGGTTGGAAAATAGCGAAGGTTAAGGGTCGTGATAAAATCAGTGATCTTAACAAGCATGCAGTTCGCGATTGTGTGTTGGAATATATTAGCCCCGATGAATTTCTTGAGTGTTGCACGATAAGCATGAGTAAGCTCAAAGCCAAATTTCCAGACCAAGATCTGCCGTTTGCACACCTCATTGAAAAGGGGAGTTCATTCTTCAGATACGAACCTGAGAAAGACCTAATCGAAAGTAAAAGTACAAATGATAAAAACTGACATAATAGGGAACCTGACGCAGGACCCTCGCACTAATACAGTAAACGACACCACCTTTTGTAACTTGCGTTTAGCATCTAATAAGAAGCGCAAAAACAAGGAGGGTAACTATGAGGAAGAAACGACATTCCTGAACGCAAGCGCCATTGGTAAGCCTGCTGAAACTCTGGGCAAATACCTGTCTAAAGGTTCAAAGGTTTACCTTTCGGGTGATCTGGTTGACACGGAATACAAGAACAAAGAAGGCAATCAAGTTAGAGACAAGGAGTTGCGTATTCGCGAGTTCGAGTTTCTTGGAGGGAAAGCTGACGGAGCAAAGCCAGCAGCCTCTAATGATGGCGAGCCGTTTTAATGCCTGTTAATAGCAGACAGAAGGGCAAGAGGGTCGAGCGAGACTTTGTGCTTCACGCCAAGGAGCAAGGCTACAGTACAGCTCGTCGAACCTCTCAAGTATGTGGCGCTGCTAAATCCGTCCACGGTGATGGAGTGGCAGACGTTATAATAGACGAATTAAGTAAAATACACTTTGAAGTCAAAGGCGGGGCGGTTATCAGGTTATATGATGCCGTCGATCAAGTGAAAGGCGATAAAGGAGCAAACTTAGGCGTGATTGCACACAAACGTGATCGCGGTGAATGGCTTTTCACAATGGTAGCTGAAGACTTCTGGGGCCTTGTGAGGGGAGATCACCTGTAATGTTTTTCGTGGTAAAGGACGAATATGGGCAAAAATGTTATATCAATCCAGATTACATTAAATTTGCCCGTGCGGAGCGTGGAGAAAACCAGTTCCGCGAAAAGCTCAGACTCAGTTTTGGGCAACATTCAGTAGTGCTATCAGACCCTCTGGAAATAGGTAAAGTCATAGATATGATGGACACCTGTCTAGGGGCAACTGATGGTTAATTCTGGGTATATAGCACTGCACCGCAAGATTCTGAGACACCCAAGGTTTAAAGACCCTGAGTGGCTTGCGGTGTGGTGTTATATCCTATTATCAGTAAACCACAAACCCACCGTAATTACATCTCGCGGCCAGAGGATTCCTGTCGGCGCAGGGCAAATGGTAAGCGGAAGGAGAGCTATATCTGCCGACACCGGAGTCCAAGAATCTAAGGTCCGCAGGGTCATCGATAACATGGTCGAAGATCAGGAGTTAGATGTAATACGGAAGGGCAATCTCTACATTTACAGCGTGGTCGAGTGGAACCGTTATCAAAATTTCACCACTCCTAACTGTATTACAGGCGACCCGCAGAACGGCCCTCAGAACGGCCCTCAGAACGGCCCGCATAATACATCAAATAAACCCAATAAAAACAGGGCTAAAGAAGAATTAACGTTAAAAAGTGGCCCGCAAAACGGCCCGCAGTTCGGCCCGCAAAACGGCCCTACAACAATAAATAATAATAAATATACTACTACTATGGCAGAGAAGATCGTGGAGGAATTAAGCAAATATGCATCTAGGAACAAAGCCATACCAAAGCCAAATTTAAGCCGTTCAACACTCAAGTACATTTGTAATACGTTCGAGGGATATGACGGTAGTTTTGATGACATCGCGAGACTGATCGCAGGCAAGTACGAGGACTGGAAGGAAGCGCAGTTTAAGGGAGGTCCGATGCTGAGGTATCTCAGGGTATCAACCTTGTTCGGTTCCACTGACAAGCTGAACAAGTACCTCGATGAGACTCACGACTTCGAGTACATCGATCCTGCCCAGTCGGAGATCAGGGAGTGCATCGAGATTGCCAACAACGCTGAGGCCAGCAACCAAGAGCGACAAAAAGCCAGAGAACGTCACGCTGCCCTAATCGAGCAGAGGAAGGCAGCACAGTGATCTGCCCAGAGGAAATGGTTATAGCTCAAGCCATCGACGGCAACCTCGAACTCATCGAAGCAAGGGGAGTGACAGTCGAGTGGTTTGCGAATCCAGAACACCAAAAACTATACGAGACTGTATTACAGCTTTCTAAGACCCAACCAACCCTTTCATGTAATACGCTCATATTTGAGCTACAGCGCCTTGGAATTATCGGAGAGGCAGGAGGAGTAGCAAAAGTAATTCAAATAGCAGACAGCGCCCTTCCTGCCTCAGCAACGGTCTATTGGGTAGACGCATTAGAGGAGCAAAAGTTGTCCAGGGAGTGTTTAGCCCATTCAGAGGAGTTAAAGACTATATCTCAGCAGGCCGATGGTAGGTTGTCAGATTTTGTATTACAGGTTCAAAACTTCTGGAATGGTATTAGCCCAGCTCGACTGACTCAGGAGGTGGACATCAAGTACGGTGTTCAGGAGGCTATAGAAAAACTGGAGGCTATGGTGAGGTCTAAGCCGGGAGAGCTTCAGGGTATTCCTACAGGCTTAGAGATCCTCGATGAAACCCTTCTCGGTTTAGACAAATCAGACCTGATGGTTATAGGTGCTAGGCCGTCAGTAGGTAAAACCAGTCTAGCACTGCAAATGGCTATCAACATGGTAGTCGAAGGAGGTCGCCCCGGCACTTTCTTCAGCCTCGAAATGCCTATGGACCAACTGATTCTGCGAATGGCATCAACCATGTCCAAGGTCAATCTCCGTACCGTTCAAGACAAGACAGCCTCCCAGAAGGATCTAGCTTTGATAGGGGAGTGTTTAAGCAAAATAGCTACTTCCAAACTCAGTATTATCGACCGTTCCCGTATGTGCGTTAACCAGATCATGCACATAGCTAGAAGGCACAAATCTCAGCGCCAAACAGAAGTTATATTCGTGGATTACCTGCAGCTCATCTCTGCAAATCAGCGCGGTAATGTGAAGGTCGAAAACAGATCTCAGGTCGTAGGTGAAATCAGTCGTGGACTCAAGGAGATGGCGCTAGAACTCAAGACTCCAGTAGTCACATTAGCCCAGCTCAACCGCGAGACAGAGAAAGCAAACGGTGAAGTAAAACCGTCCCTCGCTAACCTACGCGAATCAGGTTCCATCGAGCAGGACGCTGACCAAGTGCTTCTCCTCTACAGGAACAATTCAGAACAAAAGGAGATACTCGATCCTGAAACGATACGGGTAAACATCAGGGTGGCTAAAAACCGTAACGGCAGGGTCAATGACGATCTTGAGTTCCTGTTCAAGCAAGACACAACACGCTTCGAGCAGGTGTATTACAACCTAAAAGATGGAGTGGATTGATGACGAAATACGAATGCGTAGATTGCTCTGTTCCATCATTCAGCAGGCAGTGGAGGATTATCGAGCATGTCGAGCAATGGACTTTGTAGAGAACGACCAGTTCAACAGGATTTATTTCAACGACTACAGAAGAGCGAACCAATGGCGCAGCACGAAAAACATAACAGCAGAGTCGGATGTGAGATCCTTAATAACTTTCTTTTATCGGGGTGGTCTGGAGCGAGTCATCGAAATGGGAAAACTGAAAGACCCAACGACGATGAAACCACTTTGCCCAGACGCAATCCGGTACAGACTGAAATTCATATGAACCTAGAAATACAAGACATAGAACAAAGCCTCAACCTGCAAACACCACAAGGCAGAAAGGCCCTTAAACTAGCACTCGAAGGAGTCAAACTACTAGACAAGAAGCAACTCGACTACGGCCCTAAGAACATCGCCGCATTCGAGGATAACAACATGAACCTGTTAGCAAACACAGTACGCATGAACGACAAAGTCCAACGCCTACTCAACCTAATATCCAACAGAGTCAAGAATCCACACACTGAACCGCAGAACGAGTCAATCGAAGATAGTTTTGCAGACCTAGCCAACTACGCATTCATTGGTAATCTGCTCCTCAGTGGCCAATGGGAAGAAAAATAAAAACACCGATTAAGATCATCCCGCCTAATGAAAGGTTCAACGGGGAGTGTTGGTCTTGTAATAAGAAAAAACACCTAATGTTTATGGACCATAGCGTTGACGGATATCTCTGCGGAGCCTGCACACCTGACGCTATAATGGTAGAACTCGCATTAACAAATACAGATGGCATTCGGAACCCGAAACCAGGAGAGATCAGCGAAACTGATAACCACTAGTAAGTTGATTAACAAAATCGCAGTAAGATCCCAGATCCCAAGGGACACAGTTAGACACGTTCTAGGAGTGTTGTCGTTCGAGATCGTGGACCAACTCTCAGAAGGCATGATTATTAGCCTCGCAAACCTTGGTGAGTTCAGACCCGTTTATCATCCCAGCAGAAACCTAATCAACAGTAAGGGAGAAAAGAAAGCCACCGCTCCCACTCACAGAATCCAATTCAGAGCCTACCCTCAAGCCAAGAAGGTGATGCTCGCAAAGACAAATGCTCCTAGCAAATAACGTACTACTAGCCGATGACCTTGAGCCTGCATTCGTAGGGATAGGCACTCAATTCAACAAAGACTTTGCAATTTACGATGTCCAGAAGTGCATCGAGGAATTTACACGGCAAGGCATGACGGAAGAGGAGGCAGTAGAGCATTTTGAATTTAACGTACAAGGTTCATGGGCAGGTGAATTTACCCCCATATTCCTTACCAAATGTTCACTAGATGATCTAGAAGTAGAATGAATTTAGACCCGTCCACGTTACCCCCCAAATCCTCATCCTCTGAGGTGGTTATAGACAGTGTTAAGGTTCCAATGCGTGGGCGGGTTGTTTTTAGACTGAAGGTACAGATTCCTATTAAGACGGAACAAGGTCCACTACGTTTTGCCTTCATTGATCGCCTTCAGTCTTCACTAATCCCATGAGCGAAAAAATAGTATTCGACATAAAAGAAGAGGAAGTGGAACACCTAAAAGCTGCTGCTGAAGCTATCGGCTTCCCTGATATGGGGCAGTACCTGGTCAACCTATTCCTAAGACTATCAGAGGCAATTGAAGCCTGCGAAGAAGCAAGACTCGAAAAGGAGTTCAACGAAAGGAAAGCCAATGAACGAGGAGCTGACACAACTGATTAGCTCTCTTGAGCATGTGCAGAAAAATCTATTCCTGAAGGATGAGAAAAGCACCATGCAAGAACTGGAAGCCGTAAGAGTTCGACTAATAGCTCTACGCGAAGATCTGGTTAAGAAAATAGGAGAGAACACCTACAGAGTCATTACATGAGGCAGCGCAAATTAGCAGAGGCGGCAGCAACGTTCTTCAACGTGCCACTGGAGGATCTTAAAAACTCCCGTAAACAGAAGTATGCTTGGCCCAGAAACGTATGTGCGTGGATTGCAGATGACGCAAAGATCAGGAAATCCGAAATAGGCATGTTCTGGGGAAGAGACCGCACGTTTGTCTACAACGCAGTCAGGAAGGTGAACAACGACATAGAGACGGACAAACGGAAATCACTCCAGTTCAAGGCATTTGTCGGCTACCTACGAGAGTGCTTCAAATAAGGGCAAGAAAGTGGCTGAACATCTCAATGAACCTACACGCAAAGAGATCTTAGCAGACCCAATAATCAGCAAAGCTATGGATCTGTTCGACGGCAAACTACTGGGCTGCGTTACCCCTGACCAAAAAGTCTACAGACCAACCGGCAGCAACCTCGTAATGCCTTCAAAAGCCTTCTTAAAGTCACTTGAGTCCAAGCCGAGCAAAAAACAAAAAGCATCCCCAACAAAACCATTCGCCTACTGGTACAACCTAGCCAAGGATATCATAGCAAAACCGAAACCCTACAGGTCAGAGGTTCAAGTTATCCAAATGGCGATGCTTAAACACAAAGACCGAGACCCTGAAGTGTGGGATTTACTCGAAAAGAAATGCAAAGAAGCAAAGGTTACTCGTCCTCAATAATGCAGTAGTTGTCAATGTACTCCTCGCGTGTCCCTGCAATGAAGGCATCTACCAACTCACTGGAATATTCTGGATCAAAACCCTCACTGGATGACCAACTTACGTCACTAGACAAGGATTCCCCATCCACACACATATCGATGTAACACCATAACTTACCCTCCCCAGCTTCCTCTAATAATAATATATACCGATGCTCACACAGAACTGCTCTTCCACCCATACTCATACCTTTCTATGTGCCGGTCTGCCCAGCATTCGCCGCCTACAAGAACCTTATACGGCATGTAACAGCCGCAACCAAGTGGGTGACCGTCATTTGGCCTACACCTTTTCAGTACAGGATCGTAAATCGGACACCTCTGACATACCCGCATCCGCTTTCGCCACCTCGAACGCCCCACAAACCGTCCTGTTAGCACCTGTTTCGC
>CEQK01042951.1_pt1 | contig 10504 bp, 8 predicted proteins | sample 531051 | NCBI WGS metagenome assembly CEQK01 (sample SAMEA2621229, study PRJEB7988) | marine metagenome | biome: marine biome (ENVO:00000447); feature: deep chlorophyll maximum layer (ENVO:xxxxxxxx); material: "saline water (ENVO:00002010), including plankton (ENVO:xxxxxxxx)" | depth 150 m
ACGGCTATCCGATGGCGCAGAAGGGCGAGGCCGCGCGTGCGCTCAAGATTGCCTGCTGGTCATCCGCCCTTGGTGGCACTGCCTCGGCAATCGCGCTGATTACCGTCGGGCCGCTTCTCGCTCGCGCCACGCTCGCCTTCGGACCGGCGGAATATTTCTGGATCGCCGTCTTCGGCATGGCATCGGTCGGCGTCCTCGTCGGCAACGACGCGGTAAAGGGGCTGATGGCGGCCGTGTTCGGACTTTTGCTCGGCACGATCGGCCTTGATCAGCTTTCGGGAATCCCGCGCTACACCTTCGATCAGACATGGCTCCTGAGCGGGCTCGACCTGATCGTCGTCCTCGTCGGTCTCTACGCCCTGCCGCCGGTTCTCTCGCTTGCGGAAAAGGCGGACCTTCGCGGACTGTCGGCCAGCGATCTGAAGCTCGAATCCGTCATGGTTCCGTGGACCGAGGTGAAATCCCTGATCCCGACCTGGATCCGGTCCTCGCTGATCGGGATCGGCGTCGGCATCCTCCCCGGCGCCGGCGGCAATGTGGCGGCCTTCCTCAGCTATAATGCGACCAAGAACGCGAGTGACGATCCCGACAGCTTCGGCGAGGGCAATCCGAAAGGCGTTGCTGCAGCCGAATGCGGCAACAACGCAGACAATGCGGCTTCGATGATCCCGGCTCTGGCGCTCGGCATTCCCGGAAACGTGGTGGCCGCGCTGGTTCTCGGCGCGCTGCTCATCCACGGTCTGCAGCCGGGCCCGCAATTGTTTCACCAGAACCCGCAACTCGTCGGCGGCTTCATGGTCGAAATGCTTCTGACCTCGCTCATCATTCTTCTGGTCGGCGGTGCCGCGGCAACGCGCGTCTTCGCCCAGGTCCAGCGCCTGCCGGGCGTGCTTCTGGTGCCGACCGTGCTCGTGCTCATGGCGGTCGGCGTCTATGTCATCAACGGACGCGTCGTGGACCTGTGGATCATGTTCGCAGCCGGTGCCGTTGGCTATTTTCTCGAAAAGATGGCCGTCCCGCTCGCGCCGATCGTACTGGGGCTGATCCTCGGACCGATGGCGGAGCAGAATATCCGCCGGGCTCTTCTTATCAGCCGCGGTGACTTCACCGACCTGATCACCAGCCCGATCTCGGCCACGATCGCGGTTGCTACTGTTGGTCTTATCGTCTGGCCCATCGCGTCGGCCCTCTTCCGCCGCAGGAAAGCCACACGCTTCAAGCTGGACGATAAGCAAGCGGACCAAGACCTTTAATCTGGTCCTGGTCGTCGGCGATGGCCGGAGGGGTCCCTCATCTTCTCCGGCCATTTGCATTCTCGGATGCCGGATACTTCAGTCTGTCCGATAACGAAACCGGCGCCGGCTCCCTTGGCTGAACGCGCGCGCGACAACGCTCGTATGGCGAAGCACCCCCTCGCTTTCGTCATCGCATCCATCAGATTGCGGGCTCGGCTGATTTGCCAAAAAGCAGTGGCTGAAACTATTCTTCAACGTTACCGGCGATAAAAGAGCTCAAGTCGAAAGCGCTAATGGAGGGGCTTGTGACGAGTGGCGAAACCTTATCGCAGAGTGAAAACCAGCTTTCGCTACGCGCATGTCTTTATCGAGAAAAGGTCTTGGCCGTTGCTCTGTTGAGCGCAGCCTTTGCCTTTTTATTTCACGATGCGCTGTTCGCTGATCTTTCCAATCCATTCAAACTGATCGGCGTGCTCGCCTGGTTGTTCCTCGTCATCCTGGCGACCGCAATCGGCGTCGTGCGCCATGCCGAAGCGCTGTCGGAAAGGCTCGGCGAGCCTTTTGGCACGATTGTGCTGACGCTTTCGATCACGGGCATCGAGGTCATGAGCATCACGGCGGTGATGCTGCATGGCGACAACAACCCCGCCCTGGTGCGCGACACGCTTTTTTCCGTGGTGATGATCATTCTCGGCGGAATGGTCGGCATGGCGCTTTTGCTCGGCGCGTTTCGGCACAAGGAACTCGCATTCAATCTGCAGAGCGCCAACGCGTATCTCGGCGTCATCATTCCGCTCGCGGTCTTCAGTCTGGTGTTGCCGGATTTCACAAGTTCTTCGGAAGGCCCGACGCTCAACGGATTCCAGAAAACGATGGTGGGCCTGATCGCCGCCTGCCTCTACATCATCTTTCTGCTGATCCAGACCGGGCGACATCGAACCTTCTTCGCGCTACCGCAGAGCGAGGGCAAGGCTACTGAGGAAGAGGAGGAGGCCGGCTCTCCCTATCCGATCGGCGTCAGTCTGCTGCTTCTTGTTTGCTACATTCTGCCGGTGGTCTTTCTGGTTGAACAGCTCGCCCGGCCGATCGACTACATCATCGAAACCTTGGAGATGCCGACGACAATCGGCGGCGTACTCATGGCCATTCTGGTGACGACACCGGAGGGCATAGGCGGCGTCAAGGCAGCGCTCGCCAACCGCCTGCAGCAATCCGTCAACATCTTCCTCGGCTCGGTCCTCGCCACGATCGGCCTGACCGTGCCGATCATGCTCTTGATCTCGAGCGTGCTCGGACTCGATCTCATACTCGGTCTCGGTCAGCTCGACCTGATGATGCTGATCTTGATCTTCACAGTATCCATCGTGACCTTTTCCAGCGGCCGGACCCATGTGTTGCAGGGTGCGGTCCACTTCCTGATCTTCGTGGCATTTCTGATGCTGCTTTACCGTGGTTGAAAACCGGGCAAGGAGAGCCTCTTGATATGACCGCCCTGATCCGCAGAACCCTTCTCCTGTTGCTTCCCCTTCTGGCGTTCATGGTGCCGGTCGAGCGGGCGGCGGCCCAGGACATCGACAAGCCGGAGATAACGGTAGGATACCGCGTGAACCCGCCCTTCGTCACGCGCGCCGAAGACGGCACCTACAGCGGGATGGCGGCCGATCTCTGGCGCGAGATCGCCAGTGGCCTCGACTTCACGCCGCAATATGTCGAGTATGAAAGCGTTTCCGATCTGCTCGCGGCAACCGAAAAGGGCGAAATCGATGTCGCGGTCGGCGCCATTTCGATCACGGAGGAACGGGCCGAACGCGTCGATTTCACCCAGCCCTGGTTTGATTCCGGCCTGCGCGTGATGATCGACAACCGCGCGTCGTCATCATTGGCCAATATCTGGGATGGCCTCGCGGAAGCAGGCTTTCTGCGATACTACGCCTGGCTCATCTTCTTCATCATCGCCGGCACGGTCGGCCTGACGATCTTCGATCGTCGCTTCGACAAAAGTTTCACCACCAGCTGGCGCGAGGGTGTCGCCGAGAGCTTCTATTCGGTCATGCTGGTGGTGACGAAGGGCTCGCTTCCCAGCCGCTCGAAACTGTTCGGCTGGTACGGCCGCATCTTCTCGGCCATCTGGCTTGTTCTCGGCATAGCCGTCGTGGCCTATGTCACGTCTTCGGTCACCAGCGTCATGACCAGCATCGCCGTGACAGGCGACATCACCGGCCCCGACGATCTTCCCGGACGCACGATAGGCGTGTTCAGCGGATCGACTGCCGAGACCATGGCGCGCCGCGAGGGTATCGACTTCGTGAGATACACCAACATCGATGCGGCCGTTGAAGGATTGCGCGGCGATGACGTCGATGCCCTCGTCACCGACGCACCGGTTCTGGAGCACTACAAGTTCACCCATCCGGACCTCGGCCTGGATGTGGTCGGTCGCCTGTTCTCTCCCGAGAAATACGGTTTTGCAATGCCTTATGGCGAAAGCGCGCTGACGGACCGGATCACCGTGCAGCTGCTGGGTCTCCACGAAGACGGCACGGTCGAGCGTCTCGCCGAGAACTATTTCGGCGACGAACGCTAGGACGTTTGATGGAACCTGCACCCGGCTCGACCGGGTGCAGACATCCAAAGGGAGGGCTTGAAACGTGAATTTTGGCTGACGGCCAAACTCATTCCCACTCGATGGTGCCTGGTGGCTTCGAGGTGATGTCGTAGGTGCAGCGGTTGATGCCCTTGACCTCGTTGATGATCCGGGTCGCGGTCTCGCCGAGGAAATCGTGGCTGAAGGGATAGTAATCCGCCGTCATGCCATCGACAGAAGTGACCGCGCGCAGTGCGCAGGCATAGTCGTAGGTGCGGAAATCGCCCATCACGCCGACGGTACGCACCGGAAGGATCGCCACGAAGGCCTGCCAGATCGCGTCGTAGAGGCCGTGCTTGCGGATCTGGTCGATGAAGACCGCATCGGCTTTTCTTAGGATGTCGAGCTTCTCGCGGGTGATCTCGCCAGGGCAACGGATCGCGAGACCCGGCCCCGGGAAGGGATGGCGGCCGATGAAGTGTTCGGGCAGGCCGAGTTCGCGGCCGAGTTCGCGGACCTCGTCCTTGAAGAGTTCGCGTAGCGGCTCGACGAGCTTGAGGCCCATCTTCTCGGGCAGGCCGCCGACATTGTGGTGCGACTTGATGGTGACCGACGGACCGCCGGAGAAGGAGACGCTCTCGATCACATCGGGGTAGAGCGTGCCCTGGGCGAGATATTCCGCGCCTTCGATCTCACCCGCATAGCGCTGGAACACGTCGATGAAGAGCTTGCCGATGATCTTGCGCTTGGTCTCCGGGTCGGAAACCCCTTCGAGCTCGCCCAGAAACAGATCCTGCTCCTCGGCGTGAATGAGCTGCATGTTGTAGTGGTCGCGGAACATGGTGACCACTTCCTCGCCCTCGTTGAGGCGAAGAAGGCCGTGGTCGACGAAAACGCAGGTCAGCTGGTCGCCGATCGCCTCGTGAAGGAGGACGGCGGCAACAGAGGAATCCACGCCGCCAGACAAGCCGCAGATGACTTTCTTGTCACCCACCTGTTCGCGGATCTTCGCGATCGCCTCCTCGCGGTAGGCGCCCATGGTCCAATCGCGCTTGCACCCGGCGATATTGACGAAGTTCTCATAGAGCTTCTTGCCGTGGGGCGTGTGATGCACTTCCGGGTGGAACTGCACCGCGTAGAAATGGCGCGAGACGTCGGCGGTGATGGCGAAAGGCGCGTTGGGCGAGGTACCGTAGACCTCGAAGCCCGGGGCGATTTCGCTGACATGATCGCCGTGGCTCATCCACACCTGCTCGCGGTCGGTCTGGAACCAGCCGTCCAGCAGATCGAGCCTGTCGTTCTTCGGCGTGACGAAGGCACGGCCGAATTCCGCGGTCATATGCCCGCTCTCCACCTTGCCGCCGAGCAAATGCATCATCGCCTGCTGGCCGTAGCAGATGCCGAGAACCGGAACGCCGAGTTCGAACACCTTCTTGGGCGGCAGCGGCGCACCCTCCGAAAATACCGAGGCAGGTCCGCCCGACAGGATCACGGCCTTGGGGCGCGCCTGATCGAGATATTCCTCAGTGACGTTATTGAAGGGATGGATTTCGCAGTAGACGTTCAGCTCACGCAGACGGCGGGCGATCAGCTGGGTGACCTGGCTTCCGAAGTCGATGATGAGCACGAATTCGGGGTGGGAGAGTTCGAACGTATCAGTCATGGACAGCGCTTACGCCAATGTGAGGAAGGATTCAATTCCCGCATTGCAGCATACCACACAAAAGGCAAGCCCGGCGGGAACAAGCGACAGCGACGCACGTTCTGAAGTGGTGGAAACGGAGCCCTGCAACCGTAACCCCCGGAGGGAGACGAAAATGGCTATCAACAATCTGAGCGACCTGTTCGAGCACACGCTCAAGGACATCTATTTCGCCGAAAATCACATTCACAAGAGCCTGCCGAAAATGATCGAGAAGGCCTCGAACGCTTCACTGTCGAAGTTGTTCAAGGACCATCGCGAAGAAACCAGCGGCCAGATCGAACGGCTTGAAAAGGTCTTCGAAATTCTCGGCAAGAAGCCGTCGGGCGAGGAATGCCCCGCCATCGAGGGCATTGTCGAGGAAGCCGAAGAGCTGATGGACGAGGTCAAGGATGGTGCCACACTCGATGCGGCGCTGATCGCAGCAGCACAGGCCGTCGAGCATTACGAGATCACGCGCTACGGCACGCTTCTCACCTGGGCCAAGGAACTCGGCCATGAAGACGTGATCCCGCTTCTTCGCGACACGATCGACCAGGAGAAGAGTGCGGACGACAAACTCTCTCGCCTTGCGGAAGACCGGCTCAACAAGAAAGCCGCCTGAACCCCACCGATCTCCTTCTCCAGGAGGTCTCTACGGCCCCGCTTCGGCGGGGTTTTTTCTTGCCCGGCAAGAATGTCTCAGGGCGCGATGCGACCGGCTTCGATATCAGCGCGCAGATTGTCGACCGCTGAGGCGAGGTTCTCATCGACGACATGGAGATACTGCGCCCAGTCGTCATAGTGATGGAGCTCGTCAGCCCCGTCGGAGATGCCCCGCAGGCAGATGGCCGGCACGCCGCGCTCCATGCAGGCGCGAACGACCGCGAAACTTTCCATGTCCACCATGTCGGCATCGATCGCATCATAAGCCGCGCCCGAGACGATATTGGCACCGGTGGAGAGACGCCCCGCCGTTACGCCGGAGATTTCGTAGGGCAGCGCAATATCGGCGGGCAGATCGAGAAAGGGCGTGCAACCCTTTTCGAACCCAAGCGGCGAGGCATCCATGTCGCGGTAGGACACGCTCGTCGCCTGGTAGACCTTGCCTTGTTCAAGCGCGCGCGACCCGGCCGAACCAAGCGAAACGACGAGATCCGGCCGGTCCGAAATCAGGGCCGCGGTCGTGTTGATCGCAGCCTCCACCGGACCGACGCCTATGAAGAGAGGATTGAAGCGCTTTCTGAGATGCTCGCCATATTCTGCGGCCACCGCCATGACGAAGAGCACGCGGGTGCCGGCAATGTCGACAAGCAGTTCGTGATCGGGTGGGGTCATCCATCCAGTCCTTCTCGCCCGCGTACCACCATGAGCGTGCTCGTCATCGATGCGATCAGCTTGGCGGGTCCATCGCCGATCGCGTAGCCGCGCCCGTCTGATACGATAATGTTGGAGCCGGGCTTGGTGACTTCACCGCGAAACAGGAAGCGGTCTCCGCGGCCCGGGGAAAGCAGGTTGATCTTGAATTCGATGGTCAGGACCGCCGATTCCTCCGGCATCACCGACAGAGCCGCATAGCCGCAGGCGGAATCGAGCACGGTGGACAGAATGCCGGCATGGAGAAACCCGTGCTGCTGGGTGAGCGCGTCGGAATAAGGCATTTCGATCTCGACCGTGCCGTAATCGACATTGGTCAGTTCGGCCCCAATTGTCCGCATGACGTTCTGGCGCGCGAAACTCTCTCTCACGCGCTCACGGAACCGGGTGCTTGGCGGCTGATCCATATGCTTCGGTCATCCCATCTTGCCGAGCCAATCTCGGCTCTTCGCAGGTGCGAAAGTGCCAATGGCGCGCAAAAACCGCAAGTGTGAATCATCGGCCCCAGTGATCGCTGCCGACAACTCAGCCGTTGAGCTGCTGTATCATGATGTTCAAATAGGCTGCGAACGCCACCCAGGCGGCATAGGGCATGAACAGGTAGGACGCGACGCGATCGCGGTTCCAGGTGGAGACGATAAAGCTGATGATCGCGAAGAACATCAGAACGATCACGATGATCGCCCAGCCGGGCTTGTGGGCGACGAAGAACACAGGCGACCACAGGAAGTTGAGGATCATCTGAATGAACCAGAGGCGGACCGGTGTTTCGAGATCTTTGCTCCAGACCCGCGCGCCGGCCACGGCGATCATCACGTAAAGGATCGTCCAAACCGGTGCGAAGACCCATGAGGGCGGATTGAGTGCCGGTTTGACGAGGTTCTGATACCACTGGTCCGGCGCCGAGACCGAACCGATGAGCAGACCGCCGCCGACGGTCAAGACCAGAAACGCGATGAGAGCCTTGATACGCATGAACCGACTTTCTTTTTACGGGCTTTTCAGCACAACGCTTAAATAGCCTGCGGGTTCAGGCCTTTCGGGCGAAAACCGAGAAAAAGAATCCGTCGGTCTCAGTCCGCGCCGGTGACAGGAGCAGACCCGTTCCGTCGGATGCGCGCGGCGCAGTCGTTTCGGCATCCACCTTATCGCTCCACAGCTTCGCGGCATCGATGGCTTCAAAACCGGGATTGCGTGCGAGGAAAGCGGCCGTGCGCTCGGTGTTTTCCTGCGGAAGGACCGAGCAGGTGACGTAGGCCAGGACACCGCCGGGCTTCACGAAGGCCGCGGCCTTGTCGAGCACCTCGTCCTGATCGGACATGCGGTTTGCGAGATTATCCTGTGACAGCCGCCATTTGGCATCGGGCCGACGGCGCCAGGTGCCGGTTCCGGTGCAGGGCGCATCGATCAGCACGCGGTCCATCTTCCCTTCGAGGGGCGCGAGATCTTCGGCTCCCTCGACCAACTGGACGTTTCGCACACCGCCGCGCTTGAGCCGCTCGACCATGGGAGCGAGGCGGCGGCGATCGGAATCATAGGCGTGAATCTGGCCGGAATTTTCCATGCTTGCGGACATGGCGAGCGTCTTGCCGCCACCGCCGGCGCAGTAATCGAGAACCTGTTCGCCGGGCTGCGCGCCGGTCAGCAAGGCGGCGAGTTGCGAACCTTCGTCCTGCACCTCGAACCAGCCCTTGGCGAAGGCCACCTCCGAGGTCGCTGCCGCCTGCCGGCGCGGGCCACCGGGCGCGGGCACGCGGATGCCGTCAGGTGCAAAGCGGGTCTCGTGGGCATCAGGAGCCTTCAGCGCGCGCAAAACCTTGTCGCGCTTTGCCTTGAGCGTGTTGACCCGAAGGTCGAGCGGCGCGCGGTCGGCGAGCGCCTGTGCTTCGGCAAGCCAGTTTTCGCCGAAGGCCGCCTTGAAATGCTCGACCGTCCACTCCGGAATGTCGGCCTGGATGTGCTCGGGCGCCTCGGCAAGATCCTTGCCGATGAAGGCCGCAAGTTCTTCGGGCGATTTAACCTCGGGCGCGAACTTGTCGCCGTCGAGTTCTGCGGCAAGGCCTTCAGGCGAAAATCCCCATTGGCGCAACAGGCTCGCGGTAACGAGCGACAAAGGCGCGTCGTCGTCTATGAGCCAGGCGTGCGAGGCTTTCATCCGCAGGACGTCGAGTACGAGATTGGAGATCGCGGCGCGGTCCCCGGAGCCGGCGAAACGGTGCGAGGTGCCCCAGTCGCGCAAGGCGTCCGGCACCGGACGGTGACGCGCCTCGAGATCGGCCAGCACTTCCGCTGCCGCCTGAATTCGTCCGCCCAGACGCATGGTTCATTCTCCTGCCGAATAGTCGCTATCGTAACCGATCCTTGGTCGTGGGCGGCTTGTGTCAGATACGACGCCCGCCGTCCACTTCCATCGCGAATATTCGCGCCTTATGCCTCGGCCGGTTCCTTGAGGATCGGCGTCGCCGCAATGAGCATCTTCGTATAGGCGTGCTTGGGCGCGAGAAACACTTCTTCGGTGGTGCCTTCCTCTACGATCCGCCCCTCCCGCATCACCAGGACCCGGTCGGTGATCGAGCGGACGACGGACAGGTCGTGCGAGATGAAGAGGTAGGAGATGCCGAGCCGGGACGAGAGACCGGCCAGAAGATCGAGGATCTGGGCGCGGATCGAGACGTCGAGCGCGGAGACCGCCTCGTCGAGCACGATCAGCGAAGGTTCGATGATCAGCGCCCTGGCAATGGCGATGCGCTGACGCTGTCCGCCCGAGAATTCGTGAATGTACTTGTCGGCATCGGATGCCTTCAGCCCCACCTCTTCGAGCGCCCGGGCAATTTTCGCCTCGCGATCGGCACCCGTTGGCGCGTTCTCGATCAGGTGCAGCGGTTCGGCCACGAGGCGGCGTACCGTGTGGCGCGGATTGAACGAGCCGTAGGGATCCTGAAAAACGACCTGAACGCCGGCGCGCTGCTTCATGTCGGGACCGGCGCCGGCTTGCGAGAAAACCTGGCCATTCAAGAGGATCTTGCCGCCCTGAAGCCGGTCGAGCGCAAGGATGGCGCGGGCGAGCGTGGACTTGCCGCACCCCGATTCGCCGACCAGCCCGACATTCTCACCGGGGCGTATCTTCAGCGTCACGCTGTCGACCGCGCGGAAGGGTTTGGAGGCCTGAAACAGGTTTTTGCGCGGCCGGGCATATTCGCGCACCACCTCATTGACCGCGAGAACAGGTTCGCCGTTCATGTTGATGTGTGCCTCGCGCTTGGGCACATGGGCGGATGCCGAAAACAGGGCTCGCGTATAGTCGTGGCGCATCTCGCGGAAAACGGTGTCCGTCGGTCCGGCCTCCACGACCTCTCCGTGCCGCATGACGGCGATCTTGTCGGCCAGATTGGAAATCACCGCCAGATCGTGGGTGATGAAGATCATGCCCATGCGATCCTGCTTCACCAGATTGCGCAACAGGTCGAGGATCTGCGCCTGGGTCGTCACATCGAGCGCGGTGGTCGGCTCATCTGCAATCAGGAGCTTCGGTCTCAGCGCGATTGCCATGGCGATCGCGACGCGCTGGCGCTGGCCACCGGAGAGTTCGTGCGGATAGCGGTCGGGCGAGATCTTTTTCGGGTCGAG
>CEQK01003904.1_pt1 | contig 10460 bp, 8 predicted proteins | sample 531051 | NCBI WGS metagenome assembly CEQK01 (sample SAMEA2621229, study PRJEB7988) | marine metagenome | biome: marine biome (ENVO:00000447); feature: deep chlorophyll maximum layer (ENVO:xxxxxxxx); material: "saline water (ENVO:00002010), including plankton (ENVO:xxxxxxxx)" | depth 150 m
GGACATGAGGCCTGTATAGGCACTCATGTCCGCCGGGAAAAGCCGAATGGCCCCATCGATGCGTCAGCGCGTCAGAAACGCGCGCCGAGCGAGACCGCGAGGATATCCGCGTTGCCCGAGCTGTCGGAGCGGATCGTGGTCGCGATTTCCGCCGGAGTGCCTTCGAAAAAGGCGTCCGTGCGGTCGAGCGGCGCGTCGTTCACGAACACGTGCGAATAGCCGAGGTTGGCGGAGAACCGGTCGCTCATATCATAGGTCAGGCCCACCGAAGCCCACACCCGGTCGGCATCGGGCACGCGGGCGGAGCGGTACGCGTCGGTGATCGGCGATTCGTCGAAGGCCGTACCGGCGCGCAGCGTCAGCTTGTCGGAGACGTCATATTCGCCGCCGAGCGACATCGACCAGCTGTCCTTGTAGTTCTGTTCGGAAATCTGCGGCGGCACCCCACCTTCGGGGTAGATCGCGATCTCCTTGAAATCGCTCCAGTCGTAATAGCGCCAGGTGCCGAAGACGCGCCACGGCGTATCCGTGCCGAGCTGGATGCTGAGGGTCGCGATATCGGGCAGGGTCAGCGGCGCGGTCGCGTCGACCGTCGCGTTATTGCCCGCCAGCGGGCCGAGCAGGCCGGAAAGCTCGAACGTGCCTTCCAGATTCTGCTTCACCTGCGAGCGATAGTGCGCGCCGATCCGGACGGGGGCGAAATCGACCATGATGCCCGCATTCCAGCCGATCGAGATGTCGTCACCCTTCACCCGGGCGAAACCGTCGGGCGCGGTGGGGGAAAGATTGGGCACCGCATTGGTCAGCTCGACGTCGATATACTGCACGTCGATGCCGGCGCCGACGGAGACATTGTCACCGATCTTTACCGCGAGGCTGGGCTGCACATTCAGCGTGAAGACGTCGGCGCGCAGCGTATCGTAGCGGCCGAAGAAATCGTCGTCATACTCGGCGATCAGGCCGAACGGCGCGTTGACCGCAAGGCCTGCCCACACGTTGTCGCTCAGCTGCGCGCTGATCGCGCCCGAGGGAACCAGGAGTGGCTGGGGGAAGGGGTTGCCGCCATTGCTACCGCCGGTCGGAACCGAGACGGGCAGGCCGGGCACGCCGCGCGTGCTGCCCTGATCTTCCTGCGAGGCGGTGAGGAACAGGAACTGCGAGGCAGCTTCGACCTGCACGCCGTCCAGCTTGGTCATCGATGCGGGGTTGAAATAGATCGAGGCGGGGCCGTCGGCGGCCACAGCCGCGCCGGACAGCGCGCGCCCGGTTTCCTTGGCGGACTGTTCCTGAATGAGAAATGCGCCTGCGAATGCCGGATTGGCGGAGCACAGGATGGCGAGGGCGGGGAGGGCGCGAAGGCCGTAAGTGAGGGGTTTTGTCATGCCGCGCCTGTTGCCCCGTTTGGAATGCGGATCAAGGGAATTGGCGCAGTTATCGATAAAATTGAACGTTTTGGCATTGGGCTGTGCCCGCGCGATCCTGCCGGGCGTAGGAATCGGGTCGGATCTGGGGCACAGGATGCAGCATGAGTGAAGCGACAGACACCGAACCCGGCACGCCATTGCTGTTCGCGCGGGTGCTGGACGGTACGGGCGGCGGCCGCGCGATCGACTGGGCGGGCATCCAGGAGTGGGAGCCGGCGCCGCAGGATGCAGGGCCGGGCGATCAGGTGTTGTGGATGCACCTGTGCCGCAATACGCCGGGCGTCTACGAATGGTTGCAGGAGCGGATCGGCATTCCCGAGCCGACCGCCGAACTGCTGACCAGCGACGACACCCGGCCGCGCGCCTTTCGCGAAGGGAACACACTGGTCGCCACGCTCAGAGGCATCAACTTCAACCCCGGGGCAGAGCCTGAGGACATGATCTCCATGCAGGTGTGGAGCGACGGCGTCAGGTTGATCACGTTGCGCCGCCATCCCTTGCAGACTCCCCGCGAAATTCTCGCGCAGATCGATCGCGGGGCGGGACCCGGCGATGTCGGCGCGATCGTGACCGCGCTGACCGAGTCGATGGTCACCCGGATGAATGCCTCGATCGTCGACATGAACGAGCAGATCGATGCGCTCGAAGATATGGATATGGACGACGATCCGGAGGCCATGCTGGGCCGGATCGCGACCATCAGGCGCAATTGCCTGGGGCTGAAACGGCACATGGGGCCCCAGCACGTTGCCTTCGAACTTATCAGTCGCGAAGCGCCGCCGTGGTTCGAGGAGCACGACCGGCGCGAGATCGCCGAGACGATCGACCGGCTGCGCCGCTATCTCGACGATATCGACGTCAGCAAGGAAAGCGCGGTGGTGCTGATGGACGAGCTGCGCACCCGCGCGCTCGCCAGCAATGAACGCGCAACCTACATACTCACGATCGTGGCGGGCATCTTCCTTCCGCTCGGTTTCCTCACCGGCCTGCTCGGCATCAATGTCGGCGGGATGCCCGGCGTGAACGACGGCCATGCCTTCTGGTGGGTGACCGGCATTTGCCTGGCGATCATCGCGGTGCTGATGGCGATCTTCAAGCGATTGAAGTGGCTGTGAAGATCGCCCTCCAGCCCTAGGAGGCCTGCTTGTGCGCGGGGATGAATTCCTCGCGCACCGCCTTGGCGATCAGTTCCAGCGGAATGATCCCTTGGGCGAGCAGGAAGTCGTTGAATTCCTTCTCGTCGAACGCCTCGCCCAGCGCCAGCTCGGTCTCGACGCGCAGGTCGATCAGCTTGCGGTAGCCGTAGTAGTAGGCGCCCGCCTGCCCCGGCATGCGGAACTGGTAGCGATCGAGCTCCTGCTTGGTCATGCCGGGCGAGAACAGCGCTTCCTCGCGCAGCACGTATTCGGCCTCGTCGCGGGTCATAAGGCCGAGGTTGAGCGCAGGGTCGAGGAAGGCGCGCGCCGCACGCAGCAGGCGGAACTGCTGGGCGATGAACTGGCCTTCGATCGGCTCGTGCGGCATCATCTCCGCCTCGGCATAAAGCGCCCAGCCTTCCACGTTCACGCTGTTGAAGGCGTAGAGCATGCGGGCGAGCGACACGCCCTGTTCGACCAGCGCCGCGAACTGCATCTCGTGCCCCGGGCGTGCCTCGTGCGCGCTCAGCGTCCAGGCGGCGGCGGGGAAGTTGAAATCGTCGTATGCGTCGTCCGCGCTGGCGGTCGGATTTCCGACGGTGAGCACGAAGGTGCCCTGTTCGCCGGTGTTCCCGATCAGGCGCGGCGGGCGCATGTGCGGGGCGGGCTGGGCGGCACTTTCCGCCTCGCTCGCGACGCGCATCTGCAACTCGGTGTTCGGAATGCTGACGATGTCGTTCTCGCGCGCCTTGGCTTCGAGTTCGCGGTTCACGCCGCGATAGAAGTCCTCGATCTCGTCGTTGGGGATGGTCTGCTGCTTCAGGCGCTTCATCACCCCGGCCATGTCCGTCTCGGGCCAGCCGTTCTTCTCCGCGATCTGCGGCGCGAGCGCCTCCATCTGCGCGCGGATCTCGTAGAAGCCGCGGCGCGCCTGGCTCATCGCCTCGCGCGGGTCCATGTCGATCCCGACATCGCGCAGGTTCAGCGCGTAGAGTTCCTCGGGCAGGCGGGCGGTGTCGCGCGCTTGCGGCAGCACGGTTTCGCGGGTCCACTCGCCGTAATCGGTGAACTGCGTTTCCATCGCATCGAGCGCTTCGTCCGCCCCGTCGATGTCATACTTGTCGAACAGCTCGCGGATCCCGGCGACGAAGGTCGGGATCTTGGCGATCGATTCTTCGACCTCGACCCGGTACGGCCCGATCTTGCCGTCACCCCGGCTGGCTTCGAAATGCGCCTTGGCCTGCTCGGTATAGGGCTCGTAGCCATCCTCCACGCCGGTATATTTGCGCAGCAGTTCGAGGGCGGAGGCGTGGCGGCTCTCGGCCGTCTGGTCGGACAGGATCGAACCGATTGAATAGAAAATGCCCTGTGGCAGCTCGGCCCATTCGAGCATGTATTTGTCGTTCAACTCGCGCTCGGTGATCTCGAGGTCGAGATTGTCGATCAGGATCGCGAGGTCCTGCTTGACGAAGGGATTGCTTTCCCGCGCCATTGCGGCGGTGAATTCGGCCTTCAGTTTCTTCGCTCCGGCGACGTAGCGCTCGTCCGCGTCGAGCGAATAGTCGAAGGTCTGCCCGTCGTACTGGTCGTACCCGGCGGACGAGGCGCCTTCGGGAGAGAACTGCGCTTCGAAGTCGATCAGTTTCTGCGTGTAGGCATTGCTGGTCTCGACCCAGTCGGGCTGGGCGGGCGTGCTCTGCGTGGCTTCGGCTTCGGCTTGGGCGAAAGCGGGTGCGGCGGGCAGCAGCGCGACGAGCGCGATGGCGGCGGCGAAGGTCTTCATGGTCAGGTATTCCCCCTGGATTTTCTGCGGGCGAGGCGTGCGCCTGCGGGCCGGGCTTGGCAAGGGTGCGCTCGACGAACGACAGGCCAGGGCGGACAGCCGAACGGGTCGCTAAAGCCTGAGTTCGTAGAGGAATTCATCATCGCGGTGATTGCCGACCCAGAAGTCTATGTCCGCGATCTTGGCGAAGCCGTACCGCTGGTAGAACCGCTGAGCGCCGAAATTCTCGCTCCACACCGATAGCTGGACCGCATCGTGGCCGCGCTCCCGCGCCTCGGCCATCGCCCAGTCCATCAGCGCGGCACCGATGCCCTGCCCGGTCAGGTCCGGCTGGGTGTAGAGCTGGCCGAGCGCGATAGGGTTCGCCGCGTCCGAATACCCGGCATACCCGCTGGGGTCGCGCAGCTTGACGTAACCCAGCAGCCGTTCGCCATCATCGGCGAGGCGGTGGATATGGCAATCATCGGCGATTTCGGCGGCAACGGCGTTTTCCGCATAGGCCTGTTCGAGGAAGGCGGCGAGATCTTCGGGCTTATACAGATGCTCGAAAGCCGCGCAGAAACTCTTTCGCCCCAGCGTGGCGAGTGCGGGCGCATCTTCGGGCGTGGCAGGGCGCAGGATCATGACACCGGCCTAGCGCGCACCACCACGCAGGGGAAGCGCTGGACCGGGCGGGGCAAGCGCGGCATTGTCACGCCCGCACCAGGAGAGATTTTCATGCGCGCAATCATCGCACTCGCACTCGCAAGCTTTCTGACCGCTCCGGCGCTGGCGCAGGAGGACTACGAGCCGGGCGAGACGCGCTGGTCCTTCGCGATCCACGGCGGCGCGGGCACGATCGAGCGGGCCAATATGACGCCCGAGCAGGAGGCGGAGTATCGCGCCGCGCTGGATGCCGCGCTCGAAGCAGGCTCGGCGATCCTGCGCGATGGCGGCAGCGCGATGGACGCGGTGACCGCCGCGATCACCCTCATGGAAGACGACCCCAAGTTCAACGCCGGACGCGGTGCGGTGTTCACCTGGGATGGCACGATCGAGCACGACGCCGCGCTGATGGACGGGCGGACCCGCGCGGCGGGCGCCGTCACCGGCATCGGCACGGTGCGCCACCCGATCCTGCTCGCGCAGGAAGTAATGCGCGACGGGCGGCATGTCTTCCTGAGCGGTGCCGGGGCGGAGACCTTCGCCGACGGCACAGATCTGGAGCGGGTGCCCAATGAATGGTTTCGGACCGAGAGCCGGTTGCGCTCTCTCGAACGGCTGAAAGCTGAAAAGCTTTCCGCAATCGATGTCGATTACAAATATGGCACCGTGGGTGCGGTCGCGTTGGACCTTGATGGCAATATGGCGGCGGGCACCTCGACCGGCGGGCTGACCGGCAAGCGCTGGGGCAGGATCGGCGATGCGCCGGTGATCGGCGCGGGCACCTATGCCGACAACCGCAGCTGCGCGGTCTCGGCAACGGGCGCTGGCGAGTACTTCATCCGGGTGGGCGTGGCGCAGGAAATCTGCACGCGGCTGCGGCTTGCCTGGAACGACCTGCTCGAAGAAGCGGAAGAGAGCGTGCCGCGCGACGAACTCGGCTTTCCCGAATATGCCGTGCACGCGAGCGAGCTGTGGCTGGACGAAGACGATGTCCGGCAGGTGGCGGACGAGGTGCTGGCCGAGGTGAAAGACCTGGGCGGCGACGGCGGGGTGATCGTGGTGTCGCCTTTCGGCCCCGCCGTCTTTAGCTTCAACACGCCGGGCATGTATCGCGCCCGCGAAACCAGCAAGGGCGTGAAGGAAGTCGCGATCTTCGGCGACGGCGAGTGATCGCAGCCGCATGACGCAGGGTGACACGTGTCACCCATGCGTCACCCTGAGAAAGTTCATATCTCTCGAGAGCTTGGGGTACTTCGGGCGACGTTTTGCGGATTTTGGGCCGCGCGGGTGAGCGAGGGGACGACGATGGGAAAGAGCCGTCGTCGTTCTAGCCTGTGTGTCTGAAGTAGGAAAATGCCCGCCCGCGTGAAGCGCGACCTGCTCCTCCCCCTTTGAAGGGGGAGGTCGGGGAGGGGGTGGTGCTTAAGCCGATGGTGGGGAACCCCCACCCCCAACCCCTTCCCAAGGGGAGGGGAGACTTCTTGGTCAGCCCACCCGCGTCGCCTTGCGCAAAACGTCGCCGAAGCCGTAGGCAATGCAGTCGTGGTCGCGGTAATAGCCGCGCTCTTTCAGCAGGTGGTGCAGCCGCGCGAGGCGATAGGGCGGCACGCCTGCGAAGATGTGATGCTCCAGATGGTAGTTCACATTGCACGGGGAGAGCAGCAGCGCCTCCCACCAGCGCGGGATCGTGGTGCCCGTGTTGATCCGCGCATCCATCGCATCGCGGTCCTTCGCAACGCCATGCTCAGAAATCTGCCGCAGCCTCATGGTCAGCGGGTAGACGAAGATCCGCGCCGCCCACCACATCAGATAGGCCCACGGAGCGCCCACCGCGAGCAGCGCGACGAACAGCAGCGTGTGGAACAGCACAGACGGCCCGGTCTCGTTCCATTTGAAGCGCTTGATCTCGCCCAAAAGGTCGCGAAACCCGGTCTGGCCGGTGATGTCGCGGATAAGCTTGCGCTTCAGCGAGGCACGCGTGACGGGGTAAGATTTGACCATCCACTTGTCCGGATCGTCGGGTGTGCCAGCGAACTTGTGATGGTCGAGGTGATAGCGGCGATAGAGATCGAGCGGGACATGCGCCGCCGCGCCACTGATCCACTTGCCGACGAAGACATTCAGCTTGGGCGTGCGGAAAAACGCGCCGTGCGCGCAGTCGTGGGTGATGATCCCGAAGGCCTGGATGCGCCCGCCCAGAATGATGATCGCGGCAAGGATCGTCAGCGGGTTGGGCCAGAGGATCGCAAGCGCGAAGGCAGCCACGGCGAGGCCCGCCTGAAACAGCACGGTCGCCGCCGCGCGCGCATCCGATTTGGCGCTGAGCGCGGCGACTTCATCGCGGGTGAGGTAATCGTTGATCGCGGGGGCGTGTCGCATAAGTCTCTCCGATCACGGACAATACCGGATCGGCGCGAGTCGGGCAATCAGCCGGGGGGAGATCAGCGAAGGGCCTATCAGCGCAGGGGTGGCCCGCCCCGGTCGACCTCGGCGTGCTTGTCCGCCTTGCGCTTGCCGAAGCGCATGTCGCCCTCCAGCTTGGCGCGCAGCGCGGTGTAGAAGGATTCGAGGAAGGCACGCTCGTCCCCCGATCCGGCCTGCCAGCCGATCTTGCGCACGATCGCGGCGTGGACCGCAGCCAGCGTCTCGTCGTCGCCATCGCGCAGCACGCGTTCGAGCGATTGCAGCTCGTACTCGCCGTAGACCTCCAGTTCTTCCGGGCCGAAGCGATAGGCCGCCTCGGCCGCAGGCTCGCTCTCCTGCCGCAGCGACAGTGCCTCGGCCAGCTTGCGGCGCGGTGCCTCGACCACCCAGGTCCCCGCGACCACGTCGCCCGCGCGCAGCGCGTCGCGGTTGAAGAAGGGGAACAGCATGAACACTGCGAACCACAGCGACCCGACCAGCCATGCGGGGCCGGAGCCTGCCTCGCCCGCGGTGCTGAAGAAGGTCAGCGGCAGGAAGATCTCGATCTGGCGCAGCAGGTTGCGCGCGATGATCGCTTCTGCGGTCAGCCGCTCGCCCGACTGGCCCTGCGGGCGTGCGGCGACCCTGATGCCCACCGCCCGCTTGCCCAGTGTGGCGCCGCGCGGGCCCATCTCGAAGAAGATGAAATAGCCGTTGAACGCCAGGAACAGCACGATGAAGAACACGACCACCAGGAACTCGCCAGCGCCCGTGCCCAGCGCGTCCAGCTGGCCGAGATTGATCCCGACCAGCAGCAGCGCCAGCGCGATCAGGAACAGGCTGACGAACATGATCACATAGTCGAGGATCAGCGCGATCAGGCGCGAGCCGCGCGTGGCGAGTGTCACGCTCAGCGGCACGCCTTCGGGCGTGACGATCTGCCGCTGCCGCTTGGCATCGAGGGATTTGCTCGCGGTGCTCATGACGCGCTCGCTCCCTTGCGCTCGCGGCCGACCAGCACGAACAGTGCGGTCCACGCGATCGCCATGAACGCGCCGATGATCGCGCGCGCCTCCGGCCCGGCGAGCTGGCGCGGGAAGGCTTCGAGGATCGCGGCGAAGATCAGCATGAACACGCAGCCCAGCATCACCAGCGCGGCGCGGCGGCCCGCCTCCGCCGTCGCGGAGAGGATGCTGGCATCGCCGGGGAAGGCCATCCGCCGCCCGACATGCACGCCCGCCGCGCCCGCCAGCAGGATCGCGGTCAGCTCCGTGGTGCCATGCACGCTCAGCCAGGCAAGGAAGTCGGGCAGCAGGCCGACCGAATTGTACAGCCACGCCATCGCGCCCAGCAGCGCCATGTTGTAGATCAGCAGCAGCAGCGTGGGCACGCCGAAGGCGAAGCCCAGTGCGAAGGCGAGGATGCACACGCTCGCATTGTTGTAGAACAGCTGCGCGGCGAAGGCGGAGAGGCCGCCTGCGCCATCGGCAATCGCCAGCGTTTCGGCCAGCTGCGCGCGACTGGCACCGGGAACGCGGGCGTCCGCCATCGAGCCGGGGACCAGCGCGAAATACCATTCGACATTGCGCGCAACCAGCAGCCAGCCTGCCGCAACCCCGGCAGCCATCGCCGCGAAGGCGAGCAGGATGTCGAGCCAGATCGCCCGCACCGCGCGGCTCCATCCGCCCCTGAAGAACCCGCCGAGCCAGCGCAGCAGGCCGCTGCGCGGGCCATAGACCTGATACCAGGCGCGCTGGACCAGATCCTCCAGGAAGCGCAGCGTCGCCGCGTCGAGCGAGGTTTCGCGCGCGACAGCCAGGCTCGATGCGGCCTGCCGGTAGAGTACGGGCAGGTCCATGATATCCTCGTCCGACAGGCGGAAGGCGAAGCCGCGTTCGAGCCGCCGGACGATCTGTTCGAGCCGCCGCCAGTCGCCCTCCCGCTCCAGCCGGAAACGGTCGGAACGGAGCGCTGCCGCCTCGATATCGGGCTGTTCGGGCAGGGGCTGCGCGGCGAAGGGGTTGCGGATGGTGGGGGCCTTCATCCTGCGATCGCCTCCTGCGTGCGCAGCGACAGATAGCGGTCGATCACCGCGAAGCCGAGCTTGTCGTAAGGTGCCTCGATCACGTCCACGCCCATCCGCCGCAGCCGGGTGAGCACCAGCTGGCGCTGCCGCGAAAGCGCGTCGGCAGTGACTGCGCGGGCGACGTCGTCGACGCTGTTGGGCGCGGCATTGGTGAACTGTGCAAGCTCGCGATCTTCCAGCGTGACGAACACCACCGCGTGGCGCTGGCTCAGCCGCCCGAGGCTCTCGATCATCAGCTCGGCCGCGGTGGTGTCGCTGAAGTCGGAGAACAGCACCACCAGCGAGCGGCGCTTGAGCCGGGCGGACAGGGTTGCGAGCGCGAGGGTGTAGTTCGCCTCCTCCCCCTGGCGATAGTCGAGCCCCGCCGCCGCCTGCTGCAACCGCGCGAATGCGCGCGTTTCACCGACGAAGGGGCTGGCGAGCACGGGCCGCCGGGCAAAGCCGAACAGCATCGCGCGATCGCCGCCCTTGAGCGCGACATAGGCGGCGGTCAGCCCCGCGCTGATCGCCCGGTCGAGCCGGGGAACGCCGTCGATCGGCTCGCACATCGCCTGCCCGCAATCGAAGGCGAACACGATCTGGTTGTTGCGCTCGGTCTCGTTCTCGCGCGCATAGAGCGCGGCGTGGCGGGCGCTCGCGTTCCAGTCGATCCGGCGCTTGTCCATCCCCGCCTCGTATTCGGTCAGCGCTTCGAACTGGGTGCCTTCGCCGCGCCGCCGCCGGGCGATCAGGCCCAGCTCCGCATCGCGCAGCAGCGCCTGCAATGGGCGCGAGCGGATCGGCGAGAGGTCGGGCCACACACGGATTTCCCGTTCCAGCGCGATCCGCTGCTGGCGGCTGCCGAGGCCCCAGGGGCCATCCCATGCGAACCACAGGGTGTCGACCGGCGCGGTGCCGCGACGCTGCGGCACCAGCTGCGTCTGCGCGGTCCACACATCCTGTTTACGTCGCAGAGCCAGATCGGCGCGCCCGCCCGGCGCGAG
>CEQK01079619.1_pt1 | contig 10460 bp, 15 predicted proteins | sample 531051 | NCBI WGS metagenome assembly CEQK01 (sample SAMEA2621229, study PRJEB7988) | marine metagenome | biome: marine biome (ENVO:00000447); feature: deep chlorophyll maximum layer (ENVO:xxxxxxxx); material: "saline water (ENVO:00002010), including plankton (ENVO:xxxxxxxx)" | depth 150 m
TTGGTTCATCTACAATTTTCGCCATAATATAGTTTTATAGGCGAAAATTAACTAAATCAATAAATTTATGAGGGAAAACCTACATTGCCAGATATGGTTATTCTTACATCATCTGATGTAAAAAAAGGATAAACAGCATGTGGTAAGTGTGCAGGAAAAAGGGCAACTTTGCCTTCCCATTCATTATCTACTGGTAAGTCAATTGACTGTATTTTACCCATTTCATTCAATTGAAAAAAGGCAAAATGACCTGCTTTTACTTGATCTGGTTTCATCTCGGGATATCTTGCAATCTCATCTGCCATTTTATAAGGAATTTTGTGCCAAAAAACAAAGCTAAACAAACCTTCATGAACATGCACTGGATTAAATTCATGTTTTACCTGAAAGTTTACCCATAATGACTGTAGTCTTAAATCTATTTCTTTTTGATTTTTATAACCACAAATCTGTTTAAAATATAATGGGTATTTTTCTTTGTGCTTATCAATTAAAGCAAATATAAGAGGATAAACATACTCCTTACCCTCAGGTATTAGAAACTCGTTTTTAATATTACCAGCTAAGTTCATGTTTGCTGGCTCTAAATCTTTTGCTTTAATTACTTTATTTAAATTATCTGTTATGTCTTGGGGTACTGTTGATACTAAATACATTATACTTGTTGTTTTACCTCTAATACTGATACTTCAATCATAGCCCTAGATGCAGCATTTGCTTGAACTTTCATTGAGTCTCCTTCCTGATATACCATTGATGTGCTAATGGTATTAGTGTTAGATGCAGATACGTCAATTTGAAATATTTGTAAATCTGCACTGCCATTGTTGTGGTCAACATTTACTGTGACTGCATTTGAGCCATCATAGTTGTGTGTGTTGATTGTTTTGACTATAAATGTAGATACAGGCACTGGTGGTGTAGCGGCCACATTTGCTGTGGGCACAGTAAACACAGTGGTCAAATCTGTTGTTGTAACATTAGTAATAAATCTTTTAAAAACATCAGCCATTCGATAAAAACCAACTTCTTCTAGTTGACTCCTCTTGAGTGTCTTGTGTGTATTGAGAATTTAGCTGTTGGATAAGCTCCTCCAACTGTCTTATAAGTTCAGAAGATTGTTGGGCATCATATTCTGGTCTTGGATCTGGAAATCTTGTTAATGTTATTTTAGCCATTACTCTATATTACACGTCAATGATAATTTTGCATCATATATTTCAACAACCTGGTGATCAGTGCCTGCATCAAAGTATATTACATCTTGATTATCTAAAATAACTTCTTTTTCGTCAATAATCCATTTAGATTTGCCGTATATATTTTTTACTATTACTGGGTAATGATGATTATGTTTTTCAAATGACACCGACTTTTTACCATTTCCAAAATAAAGATTACAGTTTACATATTTATTTAGCCTTTTATTTAACATTTGTTGTATGTGCCATGTTCCAAGGCAAATGCCACCAGTAGCTGATAAAATTAATGCATAGCCATCCTCATACTTTTTAATACAATCTTCTGAATTTATGTAACCATCATCTGAAAAAAAATCTTCACTTTTAGTTCCATCTTGATTTATTGCCTCAACACTAGGCATACCAATTAAGGGACCTGTTTGATGTCTTTTTGGCCACCGAAACCTATCAAGCAATCTGTCAAAAATTTGTGTTTCTGTAATATCAACCTTAATTTTTTTTATTTCGTCTAATAAATTTTGGTCTATCATGTAGTGGTTTTTATGGCTAATGTAATTCTAAAAGTTTTGTCTAAGCAAGGCAATGCTCTATGTTCTATCTGCGAGTTAAAAAAAATTGCTCTATTATATATGGGATAAATACATATTGATGTGTTTCTTTCACACAAAAATTCTGTGGCTCCACCATTAGCTATAGACAAATTTTCGTTCATACCAATTAATATTGTTTCATCTCCATCATCTTTATGGAACTCTCCGTGTTGTGTATAAGTTTGACCATTTGCGTATATTCTTAATACTTTTTTGTCGACTTTATCTTTAAGGTATTTTGTTTCTTCACTGAATATTTCTAAATTTGATATGGGACATAGCCAAAATGACAAGCTATTTACATTGTCGGAAACTTGTCTATGCCATGGACATTGAGAATCGATTAATTTGTTATACATTTTTTTTAAAATGTTAGGATCTAAATAATTATCAAAGTATTTTAAATTTTCATTTATGAGATTCATTATCTCCTACCGTCAGGTTGGATATCAAAACGTTGAGTTCCAAGTCTCCATGCGGTATTTGTGGTGTTAGATACAACGTTGACGGTAAACTCTCTACCTCTACCTCTTAAACTTACAAAATCCGTAGTATCTGTAAAACTAGCCGTTTTAGTAACACTAGTGCTATTATTAGGATAATTTTTAAATTCTAGTTTTGCATTTAGTGTGCCTTCTTGATCTTCAATATCAGGTATAATCTTAGATACAAAAGCAAAATCATTACCCTCTCCAATTTGTACAACACCAGACTTAACAAAAGCAGTTATTGCTTGTCCATCACCATTGTTTCCCGTTTCATGTAAAAATACGGATGATGCTCCATTAGTTAATCCACTTATAACTTCATTATTAGCGGTAGCTGAGGCATCATATTCGGTGGCTATAGGGTTGTCATAAACCTCTCTATCAATCCATGTTGTTCTAGCTAAAGTGCCGGTCCACCATGTTCCCTCTAAATAATTATAAGCGACTATTGCATTGATTTGATCTGATCCTGTTCTAGGATAAAACCACATAATCTCATTAAATTCACCATTATGTCCTGCAAAAGCATTTTCAGATCCTGTCACATTAATATTGTTAAAAATAAATTGTTCTACAGTGCACGGTAATTTTTTTACAGAACCATCATATAAGAAAAAAGAGTCCTGTGACATCCAATAACTAACACCGTTAATGTCGACACCTGCATGACTACCAATAATACCACAATTTTGTCCAAGCTGTCTAAGTCCAAACGTAAAAGGTGGGCCAATAAATTGTAAGCTATGTAATGATGTATCTGTCCAAACTAAAATTTGTCCTCTAGATCTTTCAGCTGCCACGATCCGCGATCCGTCAGCTATACGCAACGAACCTGCAGTATTTTCTGCTGTTGGTTGATAAGTATTTCTGTCCTCCTGATTTGAGAACCTCAACAAAAGATCATCTTGTGAAGAGCTGGTGCCAATAGTTTTTTCTGTACCGAAAAACAATAAATGTCTATCAGGTGTAGAGACTAAACCAAGTCTAGATTTTGTTGGCGCATTAGTTATAGCTGTAGCCCTTGTTGATACACCACTATCTGGACTCCATTCAAAAGCACCACCATTTAAAACTGTTGCTATTAATAACTGACCAAAATTGTCTAATGACCATTGTCTCGCTTCAAGAGTAACATTAGATACGGTAGAAGGAGTGCCCCATGTGCCAGAGCCCCAAGTATCTGTGCCCCAACCAAAAGCTGAAGTTGAGAGCTCTGGTCCGACATTAATTTGATATTTAGCATTACCAGAGCCACCTCCACCTGAAGTAGATCCTGATGCAGCAGCTGTCGTTGTTACTGTATAGGCATTGTTGTTAGCCACTGTAATAACCTCAAACTCTTTATTCATATCCAATCCGTCTATTGCTGAAAAAGAATCAAATGTTACAAAATCACCAACTTGAGCTCCGTGACCAGTATCGGTTACTACAACTGTTGTTGTTGCATTAGTGGTAAAAGGGTTTGTAAGAGCCTGAGTTTCTCTAATCGGAGTAATATCATAAGCTCTACCCTCTTCAAAAACATATAACTTTCTATCTGTTCCAAAAGCGTCATACCTCGTACCATCAAGTGCAACCCATGCGTGTTGATCTCGTACAACACCAACTAATGTAGTTGAAAGAAATCTCTCCCAACCTTTAATTTTTTGAGCTGATCCTTGAAAAAAACGCACCATGTCCCCATCGGTCCATTTACCCTGTCCAGTATAATCAGTTACTTCTTTATTAATTCCAGGGGCAGGTCTAAAATTTACTAGTGGCATGGCGATAATATACTATTTTATGGCTCATTAGAAAAGTTAAAAGCTACAGAAACACGCTCATCATCACACTCACTTACATAATGATATAAATAACTAGGAAACAATATTAATTTACCTTTATTTTCGTTAATTCTTTGTCCAAGATGTTTTTCAAAAGGCGGATATAATGAGTGTATTTGTTTTGGATCTTCAAAAACCAAGTTACCAGTTGAAGGTTTAACTATAAGAATTGCACAATAATGGTCATTAGCATGGTTATGTGGTAGTGCTTTATCACCTGGCGTATAAAAATTAATCCATGCTGACACGGTGCTCCAGTTGTTATATTGCCAATTGTTCTGCTGTCCTATTAGTGGTAAAATTTTATCTGTTATAAAATTACTTATCTCCTCTAAAACAGGGTACTTCAAACCCTCCCAACCCGATGTAAGAGCTTTGACATTTTTTAAATCTTTATTCCATTTGTCTTTATCCTCGCTTACAATTTTTAATATTTGGTCACAATAATGATGTTTAATGTTGCAATCATATACTTCAGTCGGAAACCAACTTGTTTTGTTTATTTGAAAATCATCCATCTACTTTAGTAAATGTGTACCCAACGTTACCTTTGAACCCTCTGTTGCCAAAGTGAGTCAAGGGAGAGGCAATATCAGCCCATATTTCTCCACCACAATGTTCAGTCCATAACCTAGAAAAATAATAATCTTCTGACAAATATCTTTTTTGATCAAGAGTCTTATAAGGACCTACTGCAAATAAATCATAACAATTATCTGATTTATAATTTTTGCCATTTACTATTTGATCTGACTCATATTTTCTTTCAGGAAATTTTTTCATCATTGTTGTAAAGACCTGTCTTTTTGTTAACATCATACCCGTTGCAGCTTCATTTACTTTAAAAAAACCATGTTCATGTATTAGATTATTTGGATCGTCAAAATTAAGATTATAACCTAATGTTCTAGCTTCTATTTCTTCATTACTAGCGTTGGGGTTTTTTGTAAGTATTTCTTTTATTCTCTCAAAGTGAATATGTTTACGTGGGTAAACACCACAAGCTATATCTTTATCAATACACAATAACCTTTCAATATTCTTCCAAGAAAAACCTATATCAGCGTCTATGAACAACAAGTGAGTAGGCACATAATCTTTTGAATCTAACATCATAGAAACAATAGTATTTCTTGCTCGAGTTATTAAACTTTCACCACCCATTGTATGTATTCTTAAACCAATATTGTTAGCATTACTCCATGATTGTAGTTCCAGTACACCATGCATTGTAGCCTCCGTTAACATGCCACCATACATAGGCATTCCTAAAAATAATTTAATATTTTTATCTTTTAGTTCTTTAGGATCTAACATCTACATCTTCCTTAATGTTTTTGTAAAATTATCAATAACTTCATTTTTGTCAAATCTCATAACATTAGGTGTTTTAGTTGTCATATTACAGTTTTTAGAATAGTTAAATCTATAATTCGCATGATAATCATTCCACAATACCACACCTTTAGTTTTGCAAAATTTATTAGCAGACATATGATTAAGACAACTATCTATGGTAATAAATCCTTTTGCATATTTTAGTAAATGCGCATAGTTTCTATATGTTAAATCTTGATCTACCTCACAGGTATTTTTAAATAAGTTCTTTTTGGAAAAAACATTTAGAACATTTAGTTTTAAATCAAAGTTTAAAATATCAATTATAGATTGTGCATGATCTTTTCTTATAGATCTTGAACCCTCAAAATCGGTGTCTGATTCATGTTCATCACTACCAACAAATTGCACACATACAAAATCATTAAGTTTAGATAAAACTGGTTGCAAAGAATCCTCTTCATCGTATGAAAAATATATCTCATTATACACATCTTCTAAAATGTTTTGGTTAAGTATACGTCTAAAATTATTTACTAAATGTATTTCATTAATACAAAAATATTCATCGTAAGCCTCTACAAAGTGTATCTTATCAAACTTTTTTAAAAAATCTCTTTTATCTAAAAGTGGAGTTAGATTCATTGCATAACAAAAATTTACGTTTGGATGATGTAAAAAAATTTTTGGCCATGTGGACATTAGATTGACACTTTTCAATTTTTCTAGACAACTTGTAAAACAGATATTTTTACCAATACCTCCATTTAACACATAAAGTTCGTTGTTACTCACCTATTTTTGCACCTAACATTTTTCTTTTGTCGTATTTAAACTCTTTATGTTCACCTTCTTGATCAACATAATGTAAGAAAACTGTTATAAAATGATCATGTTTACAATTTTCTCTCCAGTGTATTTTATGCATACCTTTAAATATTAATGCATTATTTACATACATGGGAAACTTGTGATCAATTTTTAAAGCTAAAGGTGTGCCCTTGTCATCATGATATTTATAATCTGCAGAATCATCTCTTTCTCCAATAAATATTTCATAGGGCTGATCGTCTGGGTCTGCTCCTAAACATAATGCCACTGTATACTCACAAGATGGTCTATCTTTATGTATTGGTAAATCTGACCCTTTGTCATAAATTCTTAAATATGAATAAGTGGGCCATAGTTTTTTACCTACGTTTTGTTCAATAACAGGTGTGCTCATATCCATTAATGATTCCATTAAGAAGTCACCGTGTTCCCAAATTAAAGATTTGGTTTGTGTATCAAAATCAAAATTTTTTTTATTTGTATATTTTAAAAGACAATAATTATAACTAAGGTTTAATATTTGTTTTGGCAAAAACTCTTTAATAAAAATAGGTTGCATTAGATAACCCAACCTATCAATGCATATCTAGTTCCCTCTGAGACTTTATTTACTTGATGACTAAACATAAAATTAGACGGAAAGATAACTGCATCACCCTCGTTTTGAGGGACAACATGTTTGCCTGTCGGTAGATTGAATACAAACTCTCCACCGCTGTACTCATTATTTAAACAAATAGATATTGATAAGTGTCTTTCTTGTACTTTTAGCCCAAAGTCTGTATGAAACTTATAGCCTGCATCATGTTTGTTAGTTTGATATTTTAATAAATCTAATTGAGATATTTTTGTTATGTCAATTTCGTGATGTTGTTTGTAATGTTGGACACACTCATATATCTTTTCTTGTGTTGCGGCCGTACATAATTTTTGACCAAAGCTTTTAGGATCTAGTAAAGTTCTCGTAAGACAGTTTCTGATATTTTTATCTGTGCCACCAAGAGTGCCTGCGTCTTCATATTCATTGTCAAAGTATGTGATTATTTTTTTGCAGAGAAATTTTGGAATTATTTTTCTTACTTCTAAAATGTATTCTTTCATTTATTTTTTATACACAATATTAGTAAGTAATACTGTGTGCAGATAGGTAATTGTCCCTAGCTGTTGTAGCTGCTGTTACTGCAGCAGAGTCATCCTCAGCAAACGCATCTTCATGAGCTTCATAAGCTGAGGTGTATGCGTCTTGAGCTTCGCATCTTATAACAACGTTTGTAACCCACTGAGGTATAGAAGAAATAGACTCATTATCTCTATTATCTGTATATTCTATTGTGCCTGTGTTCGTTGCAGCATCCCACTGAAGTGCGTGAATGCTTGTATCTATTTCTGTATGAGATCGAATATTGTGATGTACTTTGCTATCAAAATATACATCTGACTCAGTATTACCTGTGCCTTTAGCAGGACCATTACCGTCTAGAGGCCCATCTGCATCAAACAATATTGTCAGTCTTACATTAACGCTTGTGTTGTTTACGGTTGTTGCCATTTTTTTTCACCTTTTTAGTTGTAGCCTTTGTGGGCTTCTTCTTTACTTTTACCTTATTATTACTTAGTTGTAAAATAGTTTTATCTTCCTTGGATGGATCTCCCTGATCAATTGCCTCTTGATGTGTACCAATTACTTCAAATATAGAAGTGGCTACACCCATGGCTTTTTGAGCATCACCACTATGTGCTAATACTTTTGTCATAACATTGTTCGACCGTACCATTTCATTTCTGAATGACTCAGTGGCAGCTTTTGTGCCCATTATCTGTTGAGAATTTTCTACTAATAATAAAGGAATCCACGCTATAGAACAGCCCCATTCTTGCACATCTAATCCAGATTGAGGGTGTTTACCTTGCAGCATATTATACCAAATACACCTATGTTTTATGCACTTCTTTTTGAGAAGTGGACACGTCCCATCCGGGTCGAATATTGGCATTAATCCTTAGCTGCTATGATTACGTTTGCAAATTTAAGATCCATTGCTGGTATTGAAAAACTAGCACTAGGTGCAGAAGTTGAAGATAGGGTACCACTAAATGGGTGAGTGTGACTATTTCCACCACCTGTTGAACCTGTGAACTCTGAGGAGTTAACTGTTTGTGAAGGGTTTTGTGGTCTATACGGAATACTTTTTACATTAGGTGATGGGTTGTTCTGTTTGTAAAGACATATTGTGTGATTGTGTGATGCTAATTCAGGAGTTGATAAAGTGTGACCTCCCACTGTTCCACTTACAGATCCTGATACAGGTAAATCTTTTGTTTCTGTTGATCTTGATGAGCCAAATGTTGTTTGAAAGGTATCACTACCACCTGTGCCTCCACCTGTACCAACAACAACACGCATCGCTGCATTACCTAATGCAGTGGCAGTGTCTTGAGTCCAACCTGTAGGCGCAGATGCTTGATAAAAAACTTGTTTTGTTCCAGAAGGAAAAGGTTCTACACCAGTAAGGTTTGATCCACTACCTATGAATGTTGTAGCAGTAACAGCACCATTTGTTCTTAAAATAATATTGCCGTCTCCGCCTGTAACATCTCCTTTGAAAGTTGTTGCACCTAATTTATCGACTGCATTTTTTATACCAAAATTAGCAGAGCCCTCACAATAAACATGTGAATACGCTCCTTGTGCTATAGCAATACCGTTTGCTGTATGACCAGTAGCAGCGATAGTTAAGGTTTGTGAACCTGTTGTGTTATTAAAAAATACATATTCATTTTCGACAGCAGGTACTAACACTTTGATGTCACCCGTTAAAGCACCAGTAAGTTCAATTACTTTGTTAGCTGACTCAGCGCTAGGATCAGCATTACCCGTAGTAAGTGTAACATCAGCAGAACCAGCGACAGATTTTGATACATATCCGCCACCAAAAGCGTCAAGAACATCTAAATTATTATTAGTATTATTACCCCAGGTATTGGCGTTTGCGCCAGTTTCCATTTTTTCGAGTTTAAAACGTGATGTATATGTGCTTGCCATGATTATACCTCTCTAAAATATATCTTTTTTTGTTTTGCAATCAATGTTTTTTTAGTGCTCCAACAGCAACCTTTTTATTCATCGTGCTTGGTTTACCATAATGCCATATGTCACTTTTAAAAAAAACTAATTTACCTTTTTTTGGCTTTATTTCACCATATTCCTTAAAAACTGTATTACCATCTGAATCGTTCAAATACAATATAAATGAGTAATCTTCAGTGGTCTCATGATTATGATTACTCTGATGACCATTTAAAAAATACTCTATAAGATGTATATGAAACAAATCTAGATTTTTGTTTATCTCTGTAAGTAGTCTGTCTGCTAGTTCCCTAGAATGCTTATAATTAAGTATATTATCAGTTTGAAACCCATTTTCAGTAGATGTTTGATCTTTACAGGATAAATTAGCATCTCTAAAAATTTGTAATTTTTCTACAAACATATCTACTAAATTATCAGATATCTGAAACTCCTCTAATTTACGCTGCATCTACCTCTGTCCAAGTGTTACTTGCCCCTGTTACGACATTTGCCCAAGGAGTTTCAAAAGTATCTCCCAAAGCTGTTGTTAAATCTAATCCTGTTACATTTACGACAGCCTCTCCAATACCTTGTGCTGTGCCCTCTGCAAAAGTTAAGGCCACTGTAGATACAGAAACTATCACTCCTGTGCCTACTTCCACTGTCTCTGTTCCTAATGAGAAACTACTAGATAAACTACCAAGTGTAACTAATGCATCTGCTTCTGCAACTGCTGTGCCTAAAGATGATGTCATTGCAACGGATGGAGCGTCTACTTGTGTGAATATATCAATCGTGACTGAGCCAATGCTAAAATCAAGTTGATCAGAAGGGGCTATAACATCTATATTACCCTCACCTGTTATTCCAGAAGCACCTGATAAAGCTGCTCCAATTGTTAAACTATCTAAGGTTTCAACGGCTGATCCCGTCTGTGTGGTTGATCCTAAAGCACTTGTCATGCTTAGACCTGTCACAGATACTATTACACCTGTTCCTACTTCTTGTGTGGTGGTTCCTAATGCTGTAGACATCGCTACACCATCTAGGCTTACGGTTTGAGTTATATTCTCATTCCAAGCAAAAGATCCCCATGTAGATCTTCCCCAACCTGCATC
>CEQK01031130.1_pt1 | contig 10445 bp, 13 predicted proteins | sample 531051 | NCBI WGS metagenome assembly CEQK01 (sample SAMEA2621229, study PRJEB7988) | marine metagenome | biome: marine biome (ENVO:00000447); feature: deep chlorophyll maximum layer (ENVO:xxxxxxxx); material: "saline water (ENVO:00002010), including plankton (ENVO:xxxxxxxx)" | depth 150 m
TGCAATTTTTAATGGGAAATGATAAATTAATGCTTCAAGAATATTTAGATCGTGGTACAATAGAAATGGAAGCTATAACTTACATTAGAGGTCGCTCTATTTCAAAGGCATTTATCATCGTCGATGAGGCTCAGAATTTAACAAGGCACGAATTGAAAACAATTGTTACAAGAATCGGAGAAGATTCAAAGTTAATATTGACTGGTGACATTGAACAAATTGATAATGTCTATGTCGACGAAACATCTAATGGTCTTACCTATGCCGTCGAGAGATTTAAAGAGTATGATTTAGCGGGTCATGTGTCCTTCTTGAAGGGCGAAAGAAGTGCTATTGCCACTTTAGCGGCAAAGATTCTTTAATAAAGACCTAAATACTATTAGGAGTTTTACATTCTATGAAGAAAGAAATCATAAAAAACGATACAGGAACGGAAGTTACTGTCTTAATTGAACTTAAAAAACGGACACTTGCGAGAGATCCTAGAATGACCTTTACAACCAGAATGGTGAAAACCATGTTAGAAAACGACAAAATAAAGGTTGACAAATGTGTTATATCTGATACAATAGATAATAATAGTGATCTGTCTAAAAGAATTGGTAAGTGGGTATTTTCCATTATCAACGACACGAAAGAAGTCTTAGCACCAATTCCAATGACAGCCGAGCCAACAGATGGTATCTATTCCGAGTCGTCCGTAGAAAAAGCACCTGCAAAGAAAAAAAGGACGAGAAAGAAGAAAGGAAGCTAATTTGCCTCACGTTTCATTTTCCGCTATTAAAGATTGGAAATTCTGTCCCTACTATCACAAACTAACACGAATCGACAAAATCAAAGGCTTTGAAGGAAATATCTACACTGCCTTCGGTAAAGCGATTCATGATACTTGTGAAGCAATGTTGTTGAGCAGACAACTAAACCAGAATTTCGAATCTGAGAAGTATTTTAAAAAAGCCCTAATCAACGAAACAAAACAACTCAAAGAAGAAGTTGAGGAAAAGACTTTGACTGAGTTTGAACAGCAGGGTGTAAGCATTTTACCTGATATTATTCCTGCTCTTCATGAGTACTTCGGTAATTTTACTCTTGTCTCTTCTGAAGAGGAGATTCACGAGAAACTTTTTTATAAGACCGATGACAACTACACCTTCAAAGGTTATGTAGATTGTTTTATTAAAACCGAAGATGGCAAATATCACATCATCGACTGGAAGACATGCTCATGGGGTTGGGACATGAAAAAGAGAACCGACCCAATGGTGACATACCAGCTTACATATTATAAGCATTTTCTCTCAGAGAAACGTGGCATCCCAAAGGAAGACATCGAGACTTACTTCGCTCTTCTCAAACGAACTGGCAAGAGAGATAAGGTTGAAATCATGAGAGTGACTTCTGGAGATAAAAAGACAAATAATGCCCTTAAACTCCTTGAACAGTCGGTGTATAATATTGATAGAAAAAACTTTATGAAGAACAGGTTGTCCTGTTCGAGATGTGATTTTAAGGGCACCGAGCATTGTCCATAAGGAGAATCCATGAAAAAAACAATTTTAACTTTGTCCGACCACCCCTTGTCTCCAAGTGGTGTTGGTACACAAACAAGATATGTGATTGAAGCACTGTTGGCTACGGGAGATTACAAGGTAATATCTCTTGCTGGTGCCATCAAACACAATGATTACAATCCGCAACGTTTAGAAAAGTATGGAGAGGATTGGACAATTTTCCCTGTAGATGGATATGGAACTCAGGATTTGATTCGCTCCATCGTCCGCACAGAGAAGGTTGATTTGGTTTGGATTATGACAGACCCTCGTTTCTGGGGCTGGTTGTGGGAAATCGACGACGAGATTCGTTCCACCTGTCCTTTAATATACTATCATGTTTGGGATAATTATCCTTACCCAACATACAACAAAAAACATTACCTTTCCAACGATGTTATAGCAACTATTTCAAAGGTCACAGATGATATTGTTAAGACAGTTGCACCAGAGGTTGAGTGTCATTACATCCCCCATGCGGTTGATGATAAGATTTTTAAGCCTGCCTCTGATGAAGAAATAAAAGAGAACAGGGACAAGATTTTTGAAAACAACAAGGATCGGTTTGTTTTATTTTTCAATAGCCGCAATGCTCGTAGAAAGCAAAGTGGTTCTTTGTTGTTTTGGTATAAAGAATTTTTAGATAAGGTAGGCCACGACAAGGCGACCCTTATCATGCACACAGACACCAAAGACCCTCATGGTCAAGATTTGGATGCAATCATCAGGAACCTCGAATTGACCAATGGTCAGGTTTTGTTTTCTAGAAATAAGATTTCCAACGAAGACCTTGCAAAATATTATAATCTTGCAGACTGTAGTGTCATGATTTCAGATGCGGAAGGTTTTGGCTTGTCTGCCCTTGAGTCGCTTAACTGTGCGACCCCCATCATCGCAACGATGACAGGCGGTCTGCAGGAGCAGGTGTTTGATGGTGAAACCTATTTCGGCATTGGACTCGAACCAGCATCAAAAGCAATCATCGGCTCTCAAAACATCCCGTGGATTTATGAGGATCGATTGTCCGGTGATGATGTCGTCAATGCTATGCTCAAAATGTACAACATGACTAACGAAGAAAGAAAGAAGTTGGGCTCTCTTGGTCGGGAACATGCAGAAAAGAATTATGGTTTTGAACTCTTCCAGCAGCGCTGGGTCGAACTCGTCAAAAAGACAATTGAGACTAGAGGCTCGTGGGACAAAAGAGAGGGTTATGACAGATGGACACTAACGGAGATATCATGAAAAAGAAAGTAATTGTAAAAGGACCTGCACTGAGTGCATCTGGGTACGGGGAACATGCAAGACTTGTTCTTCGTGCTCTTCGTAGTAGAGAAGACTTGTTTGATGTTTATTTTGCCAACATTGAATGGGGCAAGACAGGTTGGATTTCAGAAAACTCAGAAGAACGAGCTTGGATCGACTCTTTGATAATTAAAACTCATCATGCGGTGCAGAATAAAATTCAATTTGATTTGTCCCTTCAGGTCACTATTCCAAACGAATTTCAAAAAATTGCACCTGTAAACATCGGCATCACAGCTGGTATTGAGACTCACAAGGTCGCACCGTTGTGGCTGCAGAAATCTAACGAGATGGATAAAATCATCACCATTTCGCAACATGCCAAAAGCGGCTTTCTTGATACGAAGTATCCACTTGTGAATGAGAAGAAAGAACATGTTACTGATTTAGTTTGTAATGTGCCTGTTGAAATTGTAGGATATCCGGTTAAGAATGTTGAACCTGCAGATGTACAGTTTGATTTCGATACGGACTTTAACTTTCTTACTGTTGCACTGTGGGGACAGAGAAAAAATCTAGAACAAACCATTCGTGCATTTGTTGAGCAGTTCCGAGACAACGAGAACGTTGGATTAATCATTAAGACTGCTATCAAAAATGGCAGCACTTACGACAGGCTTACGATGGAACACACACTTTCCGTCATCTCCAGACGTTACGGTGAACGAAAATGTAAGATTTATCTCTTGCATGGTCGCCTCACTGAAGCGGAGATGACAACACTTCTTAACCACGACAAAGTTAAGTGCATGCTTTCATTGGCACACGGTGAGGGTTTTGGATTACCGCTCTTTGAAGCAGCATACAATGGTTTGCCAATCGTCACAACAGACTGGGGCGGCCATTTAGATTTCTTGTACATCCCCCAGAAAGACAAAAAGGGCAAAGAAAAGAAAAAGGGAATGTTTGGTAAAGTTGCATATGATTTAAACAACGTACAAAAAGAATCAGTTTGGGAGAATGTTGTAACACCAGATTCCAAATGGGCTTTCCCGAGTCTTCAGTCTGCAAAAACAAAGATTGCGGATGTCTACAAAGATCACAACTTGGCATTAAGCAAAGCCTCCAAGTTGAAAGAATATGTTGTTAAGGAATTTGAAGAGTCTAAGATTCTTGATAAGCTGGTACATGAAATCAATCATGACCCTCTCGGTCTTGATCAGATCGACTTAGAGGACCTATTGGTATGATTGGTGTTGTTTGTGATTTTTATTACCCGTCCATCGGGGGAACTCAAAAGCTTTGCCAATCTGTGGTTGACATCTTTCGAGAAGCAGGGAACGATGTCGAAGTGATCACAACCCACGATACCAACAGGGATTTAAAATCTTTTGATTATTCTTTTGTTGAAATGCCAAATTTAGATTTCTTGAATAAACCACTCTTTTGGTCCCGTGGGTATGATAGTGTTTTTGTCTTTGCGGACTTAGGTTCACAGAGCTTACACACGATCCAGACTTCTGCAATCAATCACTCGGTACTCGTTCTCAATCTGGATGAAAATGTTTACAAGTGGGTTAAGAACGAAGAGCAGGGATATTCAAAGCAGATTGTTTCGAAAATTGTTGAAAGAATCAAAACATTTGATACTGTTGTTTCGTTTTGTAAAGATGCTCCTGTGAACAAGTTTCTGGAAGAAAACAACATAGAATATGTTTTTATTCCAAACTTTAGCAGAGATGTTCGAGAGACAGAAAAGAAAGAGTTCGACCTTCATTCGACATTGGGTTTGGATAAAAACAAAAAGGTGATATTCAATCATGGTCTTTTTGAACAAAGAAAGAACCAGCTTCATTTGATAGAGAACTTCCACAAGGCAGGCATGAAGCAAGACTACTCCCTGGTGTTTCTTGGGAGCCCAAGAGATTCGTGGGATGTTCCGTACTTTAAGGAGTGCAAAAAGTTTGTTGAAGACAACGATCTTCAGGAAAGCATTAAGTTCATCAAGGGCACAAACAACAACTCTTTGATCGACTCTCTTCTGTTAAAATCCGATGTTTATGTTTTACCGTCCACTGCTGAGGGATTACCTCTCGTCCTCATTGAGGCAATGAGCGCAGGTCTGCCTTGGGTTTCAACACCCGTCGGCGGTGTACCAAGTGTCATGGGACCCCTTCACGGTGGTGTTGTTTTGGATAAAATAGATTTTAATCCAGAAGAACTGAAGAATGCAATTTCTTCTGTCTTGAATAAAAACAGCAGAGAAGACTGGGAGAAGAATTTCTCAAAAGAGATTGCCTCAAAGAATTACCTATCTGTCGTCAACAAAGCAAGCTTTTCGATCAAGGAGAAGTTCAGCTTTGTGTGCCCTGCATACAATGAAGAGGAGACAATAGGTAGATATTTAAAATCTTGTTTGCAATTTAGTGATATACTTTCAGAGGTGTATATAATCAATCATCGCTCCTCCGATAACACCCTTGGTGTAATAAAATCATTTCAGGAGCAATATAGAGATGCGGGAATTAAGCTTAATTTTAAAACTGAAAAAAGGGACTTCTCCAAGGAATTTACACTTGCAGATTTGAGGCATGATGTTATGGCTGAAAGTTCTGAAGAAATTGTCTTTATGCACGATGCTGATTTTGTTTTTGGCAAAGGTTATTTGCAGATGATAAAAGATTCTCTCAAATCCTTGAGAAACAAGTCTGTTTATACTGTACAGTACGGCATACCAGTTCTTGATGAAGATGTTTGCAAGATGCATGTTCCTGTTCCGAGAGTAATGAAGAAGAGTAAAACACAATATCGACAAGATCACGTTAACGGCAAGCACGAATGGGCAAGACCGACCGATAAGAATTGTCAAGGTGTGTTGACTATCCCTGTCCGAGAGAACAGTTTGGTGTCGATAAACACTAAAACAGAAGAGGCTAAAGAGCTCCGAAGGACGATGACAACCTTTTTTGAGGATATTTATAGCGGACGAGTTACGGGGAGTTGGTTCGATTCTTATGATGCCGATAGGCTCAGGAAAGAAGAAGTATTTTTCGACAAGATACACAAAGCCGGAAATTATCAAAATGTTGATATTGACTTGTCATTGTTTAGCTACTAGGGAAACAAAATGAAGAAAAAGGTTAGCAAAGAACTTCATCGTCAAACACTTTTGGAGGCAGCACATGCCCTCCGTGGTGTAGATTATTGTGTCTTCTATGGAACCGCACTTGGTCTGCATAGGGACGGAGATTTGATAGATGGCGACGATGATGTCGACCTTTTTGTCAAGGATTCTGATTTTGAAAATGTGGATACCCTTTTAAAGGAAAGTGGATTTAGAAGTTCTCAAGAAGTGAACGGACAACCTGTATTCCCAGGGATCTTTTCTCAATACTATAAGATTAGAGAGTCTGAGATCTGTCTTTTGGACATTTATTTTTATCATGATGTTCACGAGAAATTTGTCGTTGACAAGTGGAACGTCTGTGGCAGACCAGATAACAAAGAGACTTTCATCATCTTTCCAAAAGATATGATTTTTGATTGTCATGAAGTTGAGTTTTTTGGAGAAAAGATAAAAACACCAAAAAATCCAGAGTCTTTATGTAGATACATCTACGGGAATCGATTTAGAGAGCCCCTGGCAAAAGGTTCGGATTACTTTCAAAGAATCATTAATAACAGATTTGTTGTGGTATATAATAGGTGATAGAGGCTCACATGGACGACAGAGAATATTGGAACAAATTTTATAAAGAGAACAAGGAGACGAATCTTTCTTGCTCTTCTTTTGCGAATTTTTCACATCAGTGGGTTGATAACAGAAAAAGACTTATTGAACTCGGGTGCGGTAATGGTCGCGACTCGATTCACTTTCTTAACAGTGGTCTTAATGTTACGAGCATAGACAATGCGAAGGAAACAATAAAAGAACTTCAAAAAAACCACCCAGAAATTAATTCTATTTGTATGGATATCGACGACATTGATAGTCTGCAAGACACATATGAGATCGTTTACAGTAGATTCTTTCTTCATTCAATTGATGAAGAGCGGGAAAACAAACTTTTATCCTGGGCATACAAAAGCTTGTCTGCTGACGGTATCTTGCTTATCGAGGCTCGCACCACAAAAGACAAAGATCTCAGAAAGACCCACGATGGACACTTCAGGAGATATATTGACCCTGAAGGTTTAAAAAACAAGCTTCTAGACTTAGGTTTTAATATATCTTACAGCATTGAATCAAGAGGTCTGTCCGTTTATGGTTCAGAAGATCCTTATCTATTGAGGGTGATCGCCCAAAAAGAGGGGGGTTAATCATGGTGTTGAAGGCTTGGTGGTACAAAGCATCCGTACCAAATTTCGGTGACGATATTTCTCCGATTATATTAGAAATGCTAACTGGACAAGAAGTCATCAAAAGCACTGAAGAGGGCTCTCTTTGCTCAATAGGTTCCATTGCTTTTCAAAACTTTCCATCTCCAATGCAATTTTGGGGAAGTGGGGCGATTGATAACAACCAGGGATCTTCCCAAATAAGAAATCACAAATTCCATGCCGTACGCGGACCTCAGACCAGGCGAAGAATCATCCAAGCAGGAGGAGACTGTCCAGAGATATACGGAGATCCAGGTGCTGTTTTGCCCCTCTTGTTCGATAAGGAATCTTTTGGAAATGGTAAGAAGTATGAGTTTGGCATTTTGCCACATTATGTTGACTTCAATAGGGTTTCTACATTCGCATCATGTTCTGATGACAATGTTAATCTCATAGACATTCGCTCTGGTCATGTGAATGTTATTGAGGGGATTCTGTCCTGTGAAAAACTAGTTACTTCGTCTTTGCATGGGTTGATCGTTGGCGAAGCTTACGGTGTTCCGACTGCATTCGTGGAGTTCGGGACAAAATTGTTCGGAAGGCTCTTTAAATTCAGAGATTATTTTCAATCAACAAACAGGGAACTTGAGTATGAAGAACACTTCTCAGGAAACGATTTTGATTTCAAAAAAATAGAAAACCTTCTAAGTAGAATGCATAAGCCTGATTTTGACTTGAGGAAATTTATAAACTCTTTTCCTGCTGAAGTAAAAAATGAAGCTGTGTTAAAATATCTACTAGAGGGGTTCTAGCCATGAAAACAGAGAAGAAATATTTATTTATACATGTCAATAAGTGCGGCGGAACATCCATGAAACAGGCATTTAAGAATGTTAAAAGTATCTGGATTCCACCCGCCAACAAGTTGATCAGTCTTGCTAAAGAAGAAAAATGGAACCATCTCAATAAATTTTCAATTGTAAGACATCCAGTCTCGCGCCTCTTAAGCTTGCAGGGCATGTTGTTAAAACTTAGAAGAAAGCACATATCTTTGACTGAGATAATGGATTTGGTTGAAGACTCGTCCATCTCTTATTACAAGTTCTCGAATCAAAAAGAATATATAAAAAGACATGCACTTCCGTTCACCCACCCTCACTATCAAGTTTATCGAGACGGAAAATTAAATATAGATAAAATTTGGCGACTTGAGGAGCTCGACACCGCAAAAGAAGAGATGGAATCTTTTTTAAACACAAAGCTCTCCATACCTAAAAAAAACACGAGCACACATAGAGAACTTAATCCAAAAGAAAAAGAAAGAATTATAAAGGTTTATAAAGAAGACATAGAAGCGATGTATCGTGACTTTGTTTGGGATTTATAACAGTTTGGAGAAAAAGATTGTCTGATACATCAAAAAGAACTTTAACTAAAGCCTTTACTTGGAAGATTTTTACATTTCTATCTCTCGCTGTTGGCGGATTGATAACCACGGGCTCGATTAAAAAGGCAGTAACTTTGTCCTTAATATATCAGCTTTATACATTTATAATGTTTAATATACACGAAAGGATCTGGAATATGTTTTCATGGGGAAAAAGAAAAGGAATGTTTATTCAAATGACTGGCCTTAGCGGTGCTGGAAAATCTACCATCGCCAAGGAGGTCAAAAGAAGACTAGAAAAAAGAGGAATCAGAGTAGAAGTGATCGATGGTGACGAATACCGTCAAGGCTTGTGCAATGACCTTGGTTTTTCCAAGGAAGACAGAAACACCAACATTCGACGTCTCGGGTTTGTTGCCAAGGTCTTGGCTCGAAACAATGTTATTACAATAATGTCGGCAATTAATCCATATGAGGATGTCCGCAAGGAGTTGCGAGACATGTCGGAACATACAAAGACGGTCTTTGTTAAGTGTGATATTGAAACCTTGAAGCAGAGAGATCCAAAAGATTTATACAGGCGAGCCCTCTTGCCAGATGGTCATGCAGAAAAGATTAACAACTTCACAGGAATTTCAGATCCTTTTGATGTTCCGTTGGTTTGTGATCTTACCATAGATACCAGCAAGGAGTCGCTGGAAGAGTCTGCAACTAAATTAGAAAAGTTTATTTTAAAAAATACATAGGAGACAACATGAAGAGAGCAATGTTTATTGGGAGGTGGCAACCGATGCACAACGGTCATAAGTGGCTGATTAGTCAGAAGCTGGACGAAGGAACACCGATTTTGATTTGTGTGAGAGACATCCCACCAGACGACAAGAACCCTTTCACTACCGAACAGACAGTAGAAATGATCAACAAGGTTTACGAAGGTCAAGATGTTGAAGTAATGGTTATTCCAGATATCGAAAGTGTCAATTGGGGGCGAGGTGTTGGATATGGAACAATTGAACACCAGCCACCTGCTGACATCGGATTCATATCAGCTACATCTATTAGGAATTCTATTTCTGAGAATGATGACTCTTGGAAGAAAAATGTTGATGAAAAAATTCATGATTTGGTTGTAGAATATTTAAATGCACAAGGAGAACAAAATGAAACTAACTGATCAAGCACTTGGGTCCATCATGATGGTCCTGCAAAAATGTTTAATGGAGCAAACAGATATTGTTCCTTTATTAAAAGACTTGGAATTTGTGACTACTGACGAAGGTCTTTCAGTTACAAACCCACCAACTCTTCATATTGATGAAGACAAATTAAATAAGAACGTACTGGAAACCAATGCCTAAGTACATTTATAGATGCAAAAGTTGCGAACTCGTTACTGAAGTTGTACATTCTATGCAAGAAAAGCTTAAAGACTGCTCAGAATGTGATACAATAGATTCATTAGTACGAGTTCCTTCTTTTTCTTTTACTCTCGGCAAGGAGATAAATGATAACTCCTCAGCGGGACAAAGAGTAAAGGATTTCATAGAAGATTCTCGTTCAGAATTAAAAAAGGAATTGAAGTCCTTGAAGAAGAAAGAATACAATGGTTGAAATAATATTATTTTTATCTGCAATATTTAATTTTTTCCTTATGTGGTATGGTTACAAACTACTGAGGAAATATGCATATGCTTCTCAAAACACAACGGACATGTTGGATGCTATTGAGAGATACAAGAAACACTTGCGAGGAGTATATGAGTTAGAGACATTCTACGGCGACCAGACACTACAGTCTTTGCTCGACCACTCAGAAGACCTTGTTGCATACCTTGTTGAATGCGAAAATTCTTTTTCACTGACGGAAAGGGAATTCGAGCAATATGTCGAAGAAACAAGAACAGACTCAGGCTACGACTACGGTCAAGAAGAAAAAGAAACGC
>CEQK01014137.1_pt1 | contig 10381 bp, 5 predicted proteins | sample 531051 | NCBI WGS metagenome assembly CEQK01 (sample SAMEA2621229, study PRJEB7988) | marine metagenome | biome: marine biome (ENVO:00000447); feature: deep chlorophyll maximum layer (ENVO:xxxxxxxx); material: "saline water (ENVO:00002010), including plankton (ENVO:xxxxxxxx)" | depth 150 m
GAGATGAAAAATTCCAAGAACATCTTAAAGGTTATTTTGAAGATGAAAAGGAATTTAATTCATTAGGCTTAAAGGATAATAATGTTGTTGAGCCAGTTGAACAAGTTGAAAATAATCCATATGAAGAAAGGCTTAACAAATTAGAGGAAGCTGAGAATAGTCGAATAATTGATCAGCGAACCGATAATTTAGAACAAGAATTGTCTGGCCTAGAAGGTAAGTATCCAGATTTATTGGGAACACCAGATAAGGTTATGAACTTTCTTGACTTCTCAGAGAAGAACTCTGAAAGGTATCGTGACAGTAACGGCAATGTTAGCTTGTCTAATATGTTAAGAGAATATTCATTTGATTATCTTCAAGAAGAATTGGGCCACTATAAAAAACTTGACAAGAATAATAGTAGGAATTCTAATATTGTGGTAGATCGTTCTGAGGTGGGAGCAAGGGAAACTATAACTCCTAAAAAGTTCACATCTTGGAAAGACATAAACCCGTATGACGAAGACCTTAAACAATACTTTGACGAATAGTCAATAAGGAGTAAAAAATGGCTTTATCAACTTCAGTAAGTGCAATTACTCGTGAAAAGTTTATTCCAGTATTGGTTGACAATATCTATAATTCTAACGTCCTCTGCTTAAAGTTATTGAAAAATGCTGAATTGTTAGACGGAGGTAAGAATATAGTAACCCCAGTAGAATATGCAAAGTTATCTGGCAGTACATCTGGTTGGATAGATGATGGTGGAAACACTGCAACTGCATCAGAAGAAACTATGCAAAAAGCTACTTGGGATTGGGCAACTGGATATGTTGGATTAAAAATTCCGGGTTCAGAAGAACTAGTAAACAAAGGTTCTTCACAAGTGATTTCTTTAATGAAATCAAAATTAAAACAAGCAGAGAAAAAGTTCAAAGATATGTTTGGCGATTCTATGTTTGATAATGATGGTACACTAGATGCAAATGCTATTACAGCAATATCTGGTGGTGGTACAATCGCAAGTGCAGACTATACATCAGTTGATGCTGGTGTTGCTTTAATTGAAACAATGCCGGATGCAACTACTCACCACTTTCCGGGTAATATTAACGGTGCTATAGTTGGGTATAATCGTACACTAGGTGGAATCGATTCTGATTCTAATGCTTGGTGGAATGCTAAACTAGGTACATTTAATTTATCTGGTGGTATTGACGATGATGCTACATCTACAGCAGATTGTACTTGGTCAGAGCTAGTAACATTAAGTGCTGGTGTAGCAAACATATCTAAAGCAATGACTAGAATGTATGGTGCATTGACTGTAGATAATGATCAACCAGACCTTATAATCACAACTCAAGCAATTTATGATGCATATGAAACATCATTACAAGCAAACAAAAGATTTGCTGGTAGCGATGACATTGCTAATGCTGGGTTTGATTCATTAAGGTTCAAGGGTGCTACAGTAGTTGTTGACTCTCACGTTCCAGCTGGTCAAATGTATTTCTTAAATACTGACTACTTGGATTTTAAAGTTCACAGAGATAGAAACTTTACTTTTGAGGACTTTAAAAGATTAGAGGGTTCAGACAATATGCAGTCTAGATTATTCTGGATGGGTCAGCTAGTATGTACTAATCCTAGAATGCAAGGTGTTCTGGGTGGTGGACCGTCTGATTACGCTTAAACCGTAAGTTAATCGTAAGTTAATAAGGGTGGGGGTGATATTTCACTGGAGAAATCCTAGAATCACTCCCCCCACTTTTATAAATAAAAAGGTAAAACATTGATAAGAATAAAATATCCAATAAACATAGGCTATAACAGCCAATCAGACCCTAAGTTAGTAAGGGTAGGTTTTGTTCATATGGAGAACTTACACAACCTAAATGATGGTGCTTTAACACTTAGAAATGGTTTTGGTTCTGCTGTTGAAGTTTCTGGTAGAAAAAGTTTAGATTGGATTTGGTGGATAGAACCAGTGTCTCAAACTTTATATTGGTTTGGATATGATTTCGATGCATCAAAACAAATATTTAGATTAGATGAAAATTTTTCAAATAATGTAGATTTAGATGCACTCACAACAAACTCTCCAGAAAGAATTTTTTTATACAACTATGGCAGTGCTGTAAGGTTTGCTAAGGGCATAAACCATAATGTAGGTGTTTATCAAAAAATTGATAGAAATTTTTTTAATCAAGGGGAATCTAAACTTCATTGGCAATTTAGTGCAGAACTGGATGAAGATGAAACGATTACATTGATTGATTACGAAGGACTATCAAAAACATATAAGGCAGTAGATAGTCATAACGTAGATTATGTATTTACTGGTGCAGTTGTTGGATCGTCAGTAGCAAGTTGGACAGCCACTAGCACAACTTTAGATGCATATAGAATTACACTAAGAGCCAAAAAAGCAGATGGGTCTCTTTATGTAATAACTTATTTTTTTGAAAGTGATGGCTCAAAAACTACTGGTCAAACTGATGGAACATACACTTATGTAAACATTAGTAGTGTATCAGATGTAGCTGACGTGGCCACTGAGTTTGCTATAGCTATCACTCACACTAACGGCCATAATGGTTTAATTGATGTTAACTACGGAGGAGCTACTGCTAGTGGAAAAGTTGCAATGAGGCAATCTATAAAAACAGCACTTGGAAATACGGCTATCTCAGAAGCCGGTTCTAACACTTCAAATGCAACTGCTGATACACAGTTTATTGGTGGTAGTGATACTGGTGGAGAAGTTATAGTAATAAATGAATCTTCTAGTGGTGTTGATATGACTGCATCTCAAATGGCTACTGAATTTAAAACAGCAATTGAACATAAAAATGGACACAACGGAGGCTTGACTGTAATAGCAAATGTTGATTCTGAAAATTCTTTATCTCTGGATGGAGGTATCTATATAAGACAGACTGTTTACGATAGTGTAACTCCTACAAATATAACTTTAACTGCTGGATTTACTGACGACTGCACTTTAAATCCTAATGGAATAAGCAATGGTGCAACATCAGCTACATTTACAAGTGGAGTAGGATACAGTTTTGATGCTTTTCATTATGATCCTATAAATTACCCAAGAATAGATAATGTGACTATTAGCAATGTTACGTCTTTAGATGGAGGTACTTTGCCTTTTACATTAAGCTCTAAAAATGTTCATTATAAAATAGCACCAGTTTTTGATGGAGTGCAAGAAGGATTATTTATTAATGATACAGTAGGACCTATTAGTTTTAGTGGAGATAATACAAATACTATTACATTTGAATTAAAGTTTGATGAAACAGCATACAATCCAAGACTTACTGGACTAAGTATTTACAGAGCAATAACTGACGGAGAGTACCCAGAAGATGGTGCTTATTATTATGTTAAAGGAATAAATACAACAGCTGGTGTTGAAAATCAGTGGATAAATACAAGGCTTGGATTTAAAGGTAGAAGTCTGTTTAGTGCTTGGGACACAGATGATTTTACCACAAGTTACCCAGCAACCAATTACACAAATTTAAGTGGCAGTTTTGGTAGTTATACTTATATGGGAACTTCTGCTGTTAGTGCTGAAGAAGGTGATATTTTTATGGATATGGAAACACCTTCAACATCATATGGAGCAATAGACCAAACTAAAACTTGCACCAGTTGGAGAACTCTTAGCAATGCTCAAGCAAAAAGTTTAAGACATATTAACGAGGTTGGAAAAAGATTTTTATTGTTAGATGATGATACTTATAATGATAGATTTGATGAAAGTAGAGGCTGGGTCGTAATGTCTGACAATTGGACTAATTCTGGATATTTGTCTGCAAGAGGGTCTTCCACTTGGGGAACTTTTTCTTCTAGCACTGGACTAACATTACAAACTGGGAGTGTTGGTAGTGGAGAATACTCTAGTGGTAGTAAGAGTGCAGTTGCTCCTAGTATTGTTTATGTGTATAATGAGTTTGATTGTTTTCAAAGTGACGACATCTATTCTGGGTTTAATGGAGGAGAATTGTTTTATTTTAAGGCTAGTGGTTCTTTAACGACCAGTGGTGGTAATGGTTCTGAGGAAGGAAAAACAAAAGTAAGTTTTAAAATGCAAGATTTTACTGGAGGAGGTGCTGGTAGCACTATTATGACACAATCTACAGAACAAACTAATTATCATATCGGTAATAATACCGACACTTACACCTTAGAAAAATTATTCAGAATACCAAGTAACTGTACTGCATTTAGAATGTTTGTTACTGGAAGAGTTGGAGCAAAAGCAGATTCTACTGGTGGAAGCCATACTGTAAATGGTTCTTTAAAAGTGGATGACGTCATTATATCTCAAGTAAAAAGAGCTGGAACAAAGGCTTGGACTCATCAATCTTTATGGGCAGTTAATAATAGTGGACTACAACCAGATAGTGTAGTTGGAAATAGAGCTATGATTGATGGAGCTAATTTTTTTGTTTCTGCTAATACTGACGATGTTTTTAGAAATTCTGGAAATAGTGGGTTTGTAAATTTAACTCAAGCAGAATCTAAAAATAGAGTTATAGCTGGAACAGATGCATCTTGGACCAAAGTCGGTAACAACCATATATTAACAGTTGTTGATTCTGGATTTGGGGATTTAAATGTTCATCCTTTAGCTGGAGTGGAATCTTTAGATACTAGATATAAAGTATCTGACACTGTAAATGGTAGAACATTTGGATGTAATGTTAAATTATTTGATTCAGTAGGAGAAAGTGATATTTATGATGATATGGTTATATATAGTGAGCTACAACAACCAGACGTTATGCCTATATCTAACTACATACGTTTAAATGATTTGCAAGGTGGAGCAATCGTTGGAGTTGCTGGTTTAATGGCTGACTTAGTAGTGTTTGCTGAAAGAGGAATTTTCAGACTAAGCATTCCAACAACAGACCCTACTGGATGGAGTCTTATAGAGTCAGAGCCAAATTTAGGTTGTGAGAATCCAAGAAGTATAAAAAAATGGAAAAATGGTGTGTTTTTTGCTGGTAAAGATAATTTATATTATATTACTCCTAACTTTGAATTTATTAGCATTTCAGAGCAATGGAGAGATAAATATCAAACAGCAACAGCTACATTGACTGAAACTGTAAGTCAGACTGGTAGTGTTACTGAAGGTGATGTTGTAGTTGATATAGACAACAACAAAGAAAGACTTTTAGTTAGATTACCGGGCAATCCTTATAAAGTTAGAATTATGGATTTAAAAGCGTTTCAGCAACAAAGATTAATATGGTATGATTATATGAGTGATAGCTTTAGTTATGAAACATCTACAAAGCACACAAGTGGCAGTAAAGGTAATCAAGAGGGGAAAATACACTCATTTGTTGTAAGGAATGATAGCAAGGTTTATATGAATATGATTTCTGCAAATAATTTAAATACTAAATTTAGAGAATTTGATGGTGGAAATTTTACAAATGGCAATCCAAGAGTATTTTTAAAAACTGGATATGTGACTTTAGCAGAAGGAAAAGAAAAAATATTAATTAGAAAGTTAAATTTTCACTGTTCTACCAGTGAGCCAGTTCAAGTGAAGTTTAAATTTGATAGAAGTTCTGAAGATCACGGAACAACAGATGCTTATAATACTTATGACTTAACGAGAGATGTAAGTGGGAGTGGAAATCAAAGAAATGTTAGAGTTGGCAAAAGGGCAAAAGGTGTTGAGATATTGTTTGAAACAACAAACAGCACAGCAACAGAATTACAAATAAAGGATATTGAGCTTGAAGTCGGGTAGCATATCAAGGAAACCAAAAAATAAAGTTGTAGGCGAATCAACAAGACGAATTGAAATACTAATTACAGAAATGAAGTTAGAAATAGAGAATTTAAAAAAAAGAGTTACAGCATTAGGGGGATAAATGGATCAATCGTGGACACAATTAGAAACAAGGTGTAAGTTGTTTGAAGATTATGACAACTACATACCACTATTAAAAGAAGCAGAAGTTTTACTTGCGAACAGATGTAGTTTATTTAAACAGCATCACACTATTTTATTTAGAGACAATGAAAAGTTAAATGCTTTTAAGTTGCCCTCTACTTTTAAAAGTGCTATATCTGTTCATATTAATGGAGATGAAATACCTCATATAGAAAGAGACCAATGGACTTTTAATGCAAACTCAACTGGCCCTATGACTGTAGAAGAGGGAGAGCCTAATTACTATACTTTAGGAAATGGTTTTATTGTATTTGATAAAATCCCAAAAAGTGGAAGTGCAGACATCTACTATAGAGCAAATCTTCAAAATACAGACAATATATCAAAAACAGTTTTACTTGCACCACATATTAATGGAGGTGGAAACGATTATGTTTACTTAGATACTACTATGGGTGATCAAATTAATGGCTTATCAGTTAAATATTTAGAAGGAAATACAATAAATACTTTAACTAGCATAACTGTAGACTCTGCTATTGATCTTGATGATTCAGACCCATTAGATTTATCACAAGCTGTATCATATGGAGTTGCAGTTTTGAACGATCAAAAAGATGTAAGTTTTCAATGCTATCAAGGTGGTGGAGATTGGTCAAGCCAAAGTATATCTAATGTGTATTTTGTTAGAACTGGTATAATTAAAAACTATAGAATTAAAGGTCCAGTAATTGACAACGATCATCATATTGCTCTTTGCGATTACGCTATATATGTAGCAACTGCAATGACAGACCCAGCAATATCAGATAAACATTTACAAATTTGGGAAGCCAGAATACAAGAAATTTTAAATCAAAATATAGACCAAGAATTACCAAGAGGAATGAAGGAGGAAATATAATGCCAGTAGGAGCTTTTTTTGCTAATTTAGGACTTAATTTAATAACATCAAATTTACAAAATCAAAAAGCGAATCGAGCTAGAAATTTAGCAATTAAAAATGCCAAATATCAATCTCCAGAAGAATTAGCTTATTTAGAAAAAGCACAGCGTAGGTCAATGTATGGTATGGATAATTTAAGTCAAATCAAATCTCAAGCGATTCAACCTATAGTTGCAATGGCAGACAGAACCAGAACACAACAATCTGGAAATATAATTAAGCAAGGTTTAGAAAATTCAATAATTGCAACTGAAGTAAGAAGTAGGCTTGATGCAAAAACACAAGGTCAAATTGCTGAAACTGCAAGGAAAATTGCTCTTATGAACGAAGAATATAAAATAGGACAAGAAAAAGTTGTAGATGATTATAATTTAAGAAGAGCAGATAGAATTAGGAGTATTACTGGTCAAGCTGATTCTAATCTTATTATGAACACTACTAATCCTATGGAATCATTTTTTGCAACATTGCAAAAATTCAATATGGAAGATTTAAAACAGTTGTTTAACCAAGACAGCTGGGGGAGAGTTAAATAATGGAATACAAATCTACAATAGAATCAATTTTAGGGGTAGATTTTGACGATCCTCAGCTACCAAGAGAAGTCAAGGCTTATGTTAATGCAAATAAACTAAACCAAAAACAACTTTCACTAAGTCCACAAGATGGAATAAAGCACGTTCAAAATATTCAAAAATTAATTAAAAACGAACCTCAAGCTAGTAAAGATTTTAGAATATATGCAAACATACTAACACAAACTCCTTCTTATCAAAATGCTGATGAACTAACAAGAGAAGCAATGTTGGATTCTGTAAGACAAAACGTAAATCTTAAAAAAACTGATAAAGACTTAGCTGAAAGCTATCTGCCTTCTGCATTAAAAAAATTAAAAGAAGAAGATAAACCAGTTACAGATTTATCAAAGCCTTCAATCACAAGGCATAATCTTATTGATAAAACAATGCTAAATCCTATATATTTAAAAGACCCTATGATTTCAAACACACCCGGAGATAGTATTTATTTAAGTACAACAAGTATGAATCAATTAAAATCAAAATATGCAGATAAAATGAGTGATATAGAGTACGATCCAATTAAGGGAATTTTAGAGAAAAAAGGAAAAGAAGAAGAAAAAGAAACTGATTACACAAAAGAAACAGTAGAGAGACCTTATAGGATTGATGTTGCAAATCTTCCAGACTATATGAAATCAAATATACTTTTTAAAGATTTAGAAAGTGGTAGTGTTTATTTAAGTAAAGCTAAAATAGAAGAATTGAAAAAAATGTACAAACCTAAAGAACCAAATATGAAACTAGATTACAGTGTTGTTAATGGTTTATTTTCTAAAACAAAATCAGAAACTGCAACTCAATATAATAAGAGACAAGATGAAATAAAAATATATATGAGTATGTTAGAAAGAGCAGTAAAAAATAATGATGAAAAGAAGATAGACAGAGCAACAATGGAACTTCTGAATTTAGACCCTATGCTAGTTAAGCAAATAGATTCAATTAAAAAAACTAGTGTGGTTGAAGATAAAGAAGAAGGATTCTTTTTAAAAGCATTAAAAAGTTTAAAAGACAGCTGGTTTGGTTATGTTAAATCACAGCAAGAGTCAGTAAAATAATGTCAGAAAAAAAAGAAAAATCATTTTGGGATGAACTTCCAGATAAAAGCACATTAAAAGCATTCGGTAAAGGCTTACTAGAATTGCCTAAAAATTTAGCTTTTGAGATACCTCAATCATACTACGAGACTTTTACTACAAGTCCTTATGGGTACAAGATGGGAGATTATGATTTAAACACAGACGATCCCAATCATCAAGAATATAAAAAAGCATATGATTTTTTAGAAAACTATAAAAAAACAATTACGCCATTTTTAACTCCAGCAATTATTAATCCTATACTTAAAAAAGAAGGATTTATAAATACGGAGCTTGGGCCTAATGGTTTATATACTCAAAGGTCTGAAAAAGAACAAGAAAAAATTGTATCTGAGGACAAAATTTCTAGCTGGATAAATGATCAAAAAAAGTTTTATGATAAATATTACAAATTAGATGATATTGAAATAGAAGGAAAATGGGTTGATCAACTAGCTCAAACTATTCCTACATTTTTAACTCAAGTAGGAACTTCATATTTTATGGGTCCAGCAAGTGGTGCATTTTATGGAAGCTCTTTAATGTATTCAGACACATATCAAACTGCTAGAGAATACGATGTAAATCCACAAGAAGCTGGAAGGCTTTCATCATTGGTGAGTTTAGTAAGTTTTGCTACAAACTATGGACCATCTAGTTTATTTAATAGTTACAATAAAAATCCAAAACTTGCTAGAGATGTTTTCTTTAATAAAATTTTTAAAAAAGGACTACATAAAGATGTGCCATTAGAAATGTTAAAAGGTGGATTAGCTGAAAGTTTGCAAGAGGGTATTGATGAAATAACTTCTTTGACAGCAGAAGGAACTTATAGAGATATTACAGATGATGAGTGGTGGGAAAGAACAGTAACAAGTGCCTCTATTGGGTCAGTTTTAGGTGGTAGTGCTAGTGGTACTTTTACAAGGATAAATAATAAAAAAAATAAACCAATTTTAAAAAAAATAACAGAAGGAGAAAATTTACTTCTACCTAATTTTTTAGAAGTTGACGATAAAGGCAATGTTAAGATTAATATAAAAGAAGAAAATTTTAACAAAAAAGAAGATTATGAATATGTTAAAAAATTAACAGAAGATAAAGATTTTATTAAAAAAATTAACCCTTATGATGTAGCTGATAAAAATAGAAAAAAAGAAATAGAAACTGGAGTTGAGATACCTTTAAATATGATGATATTTAATGAGTTAATTACAGATAACCCTAACTTTGAAGACGTTGACTTTGATTTCTATGTTGATGTACCAACATCAATTATGTCTGATCAAGATTTATTAGATAGATATTACGATCCTAGAAAATTTGAAATTTCAAGAATTAAAGAAGGAGAAGATGGATATGAAGAAGGAAAAAAATTATACAAAGTCAAAACGCTCGGAAGCAACATATATAATAGTTCCGGAGGGAGAATCGTACTCACTAAAGGAGCAAATCAAGACGTATACGTTGAGGAAGTTGTCGAAATCCTCTATAAAAAACTTGAAACAGAAAATCCAGAACTTAAATCAAAAATAGATAACTGGATAGGAGGTATGGGGACTCTTTTAGACAATAATAATATTGGTGGCCCAAGAGGTATTGAGTTGTTTTCTAAATGGTATACTTTTAATTATTTAGGGTATGCTAATGATGAAGTTGGTCTAAAGGATATAGTTGCATTACCAGATAATATTGTTAAAGAATTTGATGAAATCTTAGGAATGCAAAGCGATGGAGTAAACACTGCTTTTCTTTTTAAAGGAGGCGACCCTATAATTACTGATCCAGTAGAAGATGTTGAGACAGTGGAAACGGCTGAGGATACGAAATCACCAGAAGAGTCATTTAG
>CEQK01040481.1_pt1 | contig 10378 bp, 9 predicted proteins | sample 531051 | NCBI WGS metagenome assembly CEQK01 (sample SAMEA2621229, study PRJEB7988) | marine metagenome | biome: marine biome (ENVO:00000447); feature: deep chlorophyll maximum layer (ENVO:xxxxxxxx); material: "saline water (ENVO:00002010), including plankton (ENVO:xxxxxxxx)" | depth 150 m
TGATGATTCATTTACAGATGCTATTCCATCTAACCAAAAAGATTTTGTTGATTTAGTAACAGCTCGTTCTGATTATAAAAACAGAAAAGCTAGAGACGACGCGTAATGTTTGCTGTACAACCATTTAGTACAGTAGGTTTTAGTGAAGCAACACCTTTTATAGATGCTTTAATTTCTACAAACGTAGTTACTGGATCAGTAGGCACTGCAGGCATAGGCTCTACTGTAGCAATTAACGCAACAGATATTAAAGTAACCACAGAAATAGGCACTGCAGGTATAGGTGCTACGTTTATATCGGGCACAAACGTTATAACCCTGTCTATACAAGAACCTTCTATCTTTACATGGGCTACTATTGATGATAGTGTGACCGAAGAAACGTGGTCAACTGTATCTACCACGGGAACTGGTGAATCGTGGACGGATGTGCCAACCACGACAACAACAGAAACATGGAGTAACGTATAATGGCCTCAACATATTCAGACCTTTTAAAAATAGAACTTATTGGTAGTGGTGAACAATCAGGATCATGGGGAACTACAACTAATAATAATTTTTCACAATCTATTGAACATTCAATAGCAGGTGTTTTAAGTGTTAACACAGGTAGCAGCACCGCTGTTACACTAACAACTGGTGATGGACCACAAGCACAAGCAGATAACCAAGCTAGACAAGCATCTTTAGTTTTTACAGGTGCTAGTGCAAACTGTGTTGTTACAGTTCCAGCTACACAAAAAATATATTTTGTACATAACACAAATGCATCAAATACAATTACCTTACGTCTATCAGGAACAACTACAGATTTAGTTTTACAGGCAAACACAGCTTACTTAGCAGCAACAACAGGTTCTGCTTGGCATATATTTAATGATGACCTTACTGTTACAGGACAATTATTTTTACCAGAAGATGCTGATGCTGATGATTTGTCTGGTGACTCTGCGACAGGTAGAATTAGTTTAGGAGCAGGTCAAGATTTAAATTTGTATCATGGCGGAACAAATTCTTACATTGTAAATGATACAGGTGATTTAATTATAGACACAGAGGGTGATATTGTTTTAGATGCAAATGGTGCAAATATTACTTTTAAAGATAATGGTACAGCTATAGGAGATTTTTCTAATTCTTCATCTGACTTTGTAATTACTTCAAGCGTTCAGGATAAAGATATTATATTTAAAGGAGATGATGGTGGTTCAGCAATTACAGCATTAACACTTGACATGTCAGCTGCTGGTGCAGCTACTTTTAATTCAAGTGTATCGGCTCCAGGTGGTATAACCGTTGACAATTTACAATTAAAAGACGGTGGTAATGAAATAGAAACAACAGGTATTCTTTTGTTAGAGTCTAACAATAGTGATATTCAAATGAACGCTGTTGGAGGTGATATTGCTTTTTATGCTAATGCTACTTTAGTAGGAGCTTTTAACATGGGCACTACAGATTTTATTTTAACTTCTTTTGTTTCTGATAAAGATATTATATTTAAAGGTAATGATGGTGGTAGTACGGTTACAGCACTAACTCTTGACATGTCTGCTGCTGGTAACGCAACTTTTAATGGCACTGTTACAGAAAGTTCTGATGAAAGATTAAAAACAGATATTCGTACAATTGATAACGCACTTAATTTAGTTGATGATATGCGTGGTGTTTATTTTACCAAAGATAACGCAGCGGGGACCGGGGTTATTGCTCAAGAAATAGAAAAAGTATTACCAGAAGTTGTTATGGATAATGAAGAATATAAATCTGTTGCTTATGGAAAAATAGTTGGTGTACTTATTGAAGCAATTAAAGAATTAAAGAAAGAGGTTGAAACACTTAAGGAGGCTAAGTAATGCCTTTGCAATCTAAAAGTTTTGCAGCTGGTTTTGATAAACAAAGCACGCCTTATGGTGCTGAAGGTAAATGGATTGACGGAGAAAACATACGTTTTCGTTATGGTCAACCAGAAAAAATAGGTGGTTGGCAAAAATTATTTACTAGTAAATTAATTGGTGCTGTTCGTGACATTCACGCATGGGTTTCTTTAGAAGGCACAAAACATTTAGCTATTGGAACAAATAAAAAACTTTACATATATAAAGAAGGTTTATTAGTAGATGTTACACCTATTCGTTCAACACAAGATAACTTAACAAACCCATTCGTAACAAGCAGTGGGTCAGCCGTTGTAACTGTAACAGACGCGAGCCACGGAGCAACTGCCGGTGACTTTGTAACTTTTTCTAATTCATCCGCTGTAGGTGGTTTAGACATGAATGCTGAATTTGAAATTACATCTGTTACTAGTACGGATGTATATACGGTTACACACTCAAGTAATGCGAGTAGCACTGCAACTGGTGGTGGATCGAGCACCGTGGATTGTGCATATCAAATTAGTCCAGGGCAAGCAACAAACGTATATGGTTTTGGTTGGGGTATTAGTTCTTGGAATGGTACAATTAGTCCTTTTGTTACCGATCAATTAAACGAAGCATTAGACGCAACAGAAACAGGTGTTGACGTAGATGATGGTAGTAAGTTTGCAGCTAATGATTACATTTTAGTAGGGCAAGAAATAATGAAAGTATCTTCTGTTAGTACTGATACATTAACAGTAATTCGTGGAGTATCTAGTATAACAGATTCAACAAGTGTAAGTGCAACAGGTAGTCATGATAACACAACTCATGCAGACGATTCTACGGTTACCATGCTTGTTGATGCATCTGCGGGCACAACAACTGTAGCATGGAACACAGCCGCAACTACATCTGGTACAGTTTTAGATTCTAGATATTGGGTTCTTGATAACTTTGGTGAAGATTTATTAGCTCTTGCTAGTAATAGTTCTTTATATAAATGGGACACGTCATCAGGAACAGATAGTAGAGCTGCAATTGTTCATGCTAATGCTCCGACAGCATCAAGATTTTTAGTTGTATCAAATGATAGACATGTTTTTTTAATGGGAACTGAAACAACTATTGGGACTGACACAACACAAGAAGATTTGTTTCTTAGGTTTTCTGATCAAGAAGACACAAGCACTTGGATACCTGCTGCTACTAACACTGCTGGATCTTTTAGAATACAAGATGGTTCTAAAATTATGACTGCGGTTAGATCTCGTGGTTCTATTTTAGTGTGGACTGATAGTTCACTACACTCGCTACAATTAGTAGGAGGCGATTTTGTATTTAACTTAAACCAACTAGCTGCAAACTGCGGAGCAGTTTCTCCTCACTGTGCTATTGATGTTAATGGAACAGCTTTTTGGATGAGTCAACAAGCTTTTTATATGTTTGATGGTGGTATAAAAAAATTACCCTGTACTGTTCAAGATTATGTTTTTGATGATTTTAGTATTACACAACAACAATCTGTTTATGTTGGTTTGAATACTGACTTTAATGAAATTACATGGTTTTATGCAACTAAAGATTCTGATGTTATTGATCGTTCTGTAACTTATAATTATTTAGAACAAGTTTGGTACACAAACAGCATGGCAAGAACAACATGGTTAGACAGAACTATATATGACAAACCTTATGCAACAGAATATGATTCAACAGTATTAGGTACAAGTCCAACTGTGTTAGGTTTAACTGCAGGTTCTTCAGTTTTATATACACATGAGATTGGAACAGATAATGATGGCGCTGCTATGAATTGTTTTTTAGCATCTAGTGATTTTGATATTCAAGACGGAGAACAAATATTATCTATAAAAAGATTTATTCCTGATTTTAAAGACCAAAAAGGTAGTGCTGATGTATTACTTAGTTTTAAAGATTATTCTGCTACCACTACAGAAACAACATTAAATGGAGCTATTACGTCTAGTGCTACTTCTTTAATTTTAACAAGTGCAACTAATTTTGCTTCTTCTGGCACATTATTAATTGGAACGGAATTAATTACCTACACGGGTAAAACAATAAATACTTTAACTGGTTTAAGTCGTGGAGCTAATAACACTACAGCTGCAGCACATATTGATAACAAAGAAGTTATAGATTATACAAACGTTAGAATTAATTTAAATACAGTTACACCTACAACAACTAAAATAGATACACGTGGTAGAGGTAGGCAAGCTAATATTTTAATTTCTAGTAATGCTCTCGGAGACAATTGGAGATTCGGTACATTAAGATTAGACATTAGACCAGATGGAGGACGATAGTGGCTAAAATAGTAGTAGGAAGATTACCGCAAGCACCTGAAACTTATCAACGCGAACAGTTTGATGTTTTAGTTAGAGAACTAGAACAAATTGTAACACAATTAAATTTTTCATACGAACAACAATCAAAAGATGAAAACTTAGCAAGAGGTTGGTACCTTGGCTGATTTATTTTTATCAAAAGTAGCTGACTTAACAACTACAAACGCAACAACTGTATACACGGTGCCTACATCTAGTGACTCTGCTGTGCCTAAAATATTACCTACAACAGCTATTATAAAATCTATACACGTGGCTAATGACTCGGGGAGCGCGGACACAATTACATTGACTATAACTAGAGGATCGGATGTATATGCTATTGAAACAGTTAAAGCAGTGGCTGCAAACACAGCTATTGAAGTGCTAACACAACCAATGGTCCTTCAAGAAGCTGATATAATTAAAGCAACAGCTGCTACGGCTAACCGTTTACATGTTATATTATCAGTAATGGAAATAACGTAATGAAACTAATTAAAGAAGGAAAACCCATCACTTATACAACTATGGAAGGTAAACAAATACCGGTAATACAGCCCGAAGTTTATCAGAGAATATATTGCAAAAGCTGTGAAAATGAAGTAGATTCAGAAGAACAGGCAATCGGCACCTGCTCACATTGTGGCCAACTCTGGTCCGATAATAAAGCTGTAGATATTAAAGTTAATGTATTGGAGATGCCACCTATGGGTGCAGGATCTGGAGAATAAATGGGTTTCCTTAGTAAACTAAAAGATAAAGTAACAAAAACATTAAGAAAAGTTACACCAAAAGAAGTTGCTCCTTTTTTACCATTAGCAGCAATGGTTCTTCCTGGTTCAGGAATTTTAGCCAGCAGCATGTCAAAACTTTTAGTTCCACAACTATTAGCTGCAGCAGGTTCATCAAGAACGTCTGGTGAAATAAATCCACTTAATCAAATAATGGCAGGTCTAGGTTCTATGTCTGCTATTAACGCTGCAAATACTGCAGCAGCTACAACAGCTGGTGCAACACCAAACATAGCTAATGTTGGTTCACCAGGAGCAATGGCTTCTCAACAAGCAGCTCAACAAGCAGCAGCTAAACAAATAGCAAACCCTGGTTTTTTAGATAAAGCAGCGGCCAGTATGTCTAATGTTCCTGGTTTAGGTAGAGGTATGGAAATTATGGGGCAAGGTCAAAAAGACATACTTAGTTTATTGCCCGGTGGTGACCCTGCAACATTTTCTAAATCTATGCTTGCTCCTGCAGGCGCTGGTCTTGGAATGTTTACCATGGATGCGGCTAAAGCAGCACAAAAAGAATACGAAGACGAACAAGCTGCAGCAGCAGCGGTTAACGCAGCTTATGGTGATGCACGATCAGATCTTGCAGCAGCTATAGCAAGATTTTCTGATCCAATTAATAGATATGGAAACAATCCATACGGTAACTTTAATCCAGTAACAGGTCAGTTATTAAATCAAGGTGGTCGTGTAAAATATAATATGGGTTCAAATGAACAAGGTGTACAAAGTCAAGGTATTCCATCAGCGTTTGATGACCCATCAGATTATGCAGAATTTTTAATAGATCCTGAAGCGTATAGAATTAAAAAATATTTAGAAATGTCTGACAACGAACCAATTATAATGGGCCCAGAAGATTACAATATGGGTAGAGCAAACGGTGGACGTATAGGCATGAACATGGGTGGTGGTCTTGGTAGTATTCCACAAACATCTATGGTGCCACAAGGTATGCAAGTAGATGGCCGCGGTGGTGGTTTTATTCCTATGGGTGCACAAGAACGAAGAGATGATGTTCCAGCTATGTTAGCTAAAAATGAATTTGTAATGACTGCCGATGCTGTAAGAGCAGCAGGTGGTGGTAGTGTTGAAAAAGGTGCACAAAAGATGTATGACGTAATGAATCAATTAGAGGCACAAGTGTAATGTCAAGAAAAACAAGACCATCAGTAATACCACCAGCTAATAGAAGAATGTCTAGTAAATATGATATGTATGACGAAAGAGTTAGAGAACTTGATGATTTACTTTTAGATAGACAACAAGAAAATATAATTCAACAAATGATAGAGATGGGTGAGATGGACGAGTTTAATACAGGTGGCCGTGTAGGTATGCAAACAGGTGGACTCACTCCACAACAACAATATCAAGACGCAGTAGCCGCTTTACAAGAATCTCAAGCCGCTCTGCCTTCTGATTCAATTTCAGTTCAACAAACTGCCCCGCAAATAGAAGGTTTACTAGCAGCTTTTGGACCACAGCTTGCAACTAATTTAGCAAATCCAATAAATGCAATGGGAGGCGTTAACCAGTATGGTCAAGCATACGGTTCTTTTATGCCTCAAATGCAGGGGCAAAACCTATTACAACAACAAGCTATTTCTTCTGCTTTAGGACAAGCAGGTATAACAGGAACAGCACAGTTTGGACCAGGTGGTCAATTTACAGGTATCGCGGACCAAGGAACAGGGCTCGCGGGTTATCAACCATTTTTAAATCAGGCTGCAACTGATTTAACTGCAGCTTCTGCTGCCGCAGCAGCAGGACAAGGTGCCGGCGCAGGAGCTTTAGGACAAGCAGGGACAGCAATGGATGCGGCGCAAGCAGCAGCCGCAGCAGGACAAGATGCTGGAGCTCCTTTTATGGGGCCAACAGCATATCAACAATTTATGTCTCCTTATCAACAAGACGTTATAGATGCATCTCTTGCTCAGTTTGATGAAAACGCTGCTCAACAAGCAGCTCAAGCAGGTTTAACTGCTGCACAAGCAGGAGCTTTCGGTGGTGGTAGATTTGGAGTACAAGAAGGACAACGTCAAGCACAATCAAATTTAGATAGAGCATCACTACAAGCAGGTTTATTATCACAAGGATATCAACAAGCACAACAACAAGCTAACACTGCTTTTGGCCAAGCTAATCAACAAGCAATGCAAAACATGAATATGTATGGTCAAGTTGGTCAAGGTCAATTAGCACAAGCAGCAGGATTACAAGGACAAGCTGGACAAAACGTAGGATTGTTTGGTCAAACAGGTCAAGGACAACAAGGACTAGCTGCACTACAACCACAACTTGCTTCTCAAAATATTGGAATGCTAGGAACTCTTGGTGCTCAACAACAGCAACAAGGACAAGCAGCTCTTGATACTGCGGCTCAAGGAAATCAAATGGTAGCTTACCAACCACAACAAGGTTTAGGTTTCTTTGGTAATCAGTTGACTGGTTTAATGGGTGGTTATGGAACAGGAACTACTTTTTCTTCTTTACCTGACCAACCACCAGCAAGCCCAATGTCAATGTTAATGTCTGGTATTGGAGCAGGAGCTTCAGTAGGTAATTTGTTTGGAGGCTGGGGCGGTGGCTAATACACTTAGAAGAAAAATGTTTAAACTTGGTGGAGAAGTTAACACTCACGGTGTTGGTATAACTTCAGGACTAGAGTACAGAAGACCAGGATATAATTCGGGTGGTCCAGTTTTAAAGCCAGGGCCAGACGGAAAACTAAGACAACATGCTATTTTAGGTGGAATCATGCCTTTAGTAAACGCAGTAAAACTTGCTGCAAGACTTAAAAACCCATTAAAACCTCTTGCTAGTTATGTAAGTGGTGGAAGTAAATTAACAGCAAGGCCTACAAAAAAAATGATAGCAAAAATGAAACCAGATGAAATAAAAAGAGTATTGGGGAGTGCAGGTTTTGGACCTGGTGGTAGATTTTCTCAAGCAGGTAGGTTATCAAATTTAATAGGTTTAGGTTCAATACCTTTTGCTGGAGCTTCATTATTAGCAGGACCAAGAATGACACCTGAGGAAAGAGAAACAGCAACTGATTTTCAAAAAGGTTTAGATACAACTAGGGGTGTTGTTGAAGCTTTACCTGCTTTTAGTGGATTAGGTTTTGGTGCTGAGGTTGCTGGAAATATTGGCGATGCAATTTATGAATCAAGAAAACAAGATCCAAATTATTCTTTACAAACTGTTCCAGAATTAATTAGAAAAATGGCAGGTGCTTCTACTCCCACAGAAGAAATTAAAAAAGATACTCCAGGACCTTCTACTGTTGTAGACACGCTCCCTATGGAGACAGCAGCAACACAAGAAGAACAATTTGCAAAGATGAAAGCTGACGCTGATGCGCGGGCCGATATGTATTATAGTATGTTAAGTGAAGGTGGTCCAGACAAGGTAAGAGCACTAGCAGATGCATTCACTGCAGCAGGAGCTGTATTTGACGAAGATAAAGCAGCGGCACTTTCTGCATTTAAAGGCGGCATTGATCAAGAACTAGATAGAGATGAAGCGTTGCGTGATGAATCTAGACGTCTAGGTTTAAATGATATTCTTTCTACAGAAGCAGAAACAAGAGAAGACAAAAGATTAAAAGCACAAATGTTAGAACAAGCTAAACTATCTATTATGTCTAGTCCTGATCTTACTGCAGCACAAAGAACGTCAGCGATACAAGGCATTCAAGCATATCAAGAGGGAGTCGTAGATATACTTCCAACTGATGCTAAAGGCGAAGAAGCAGACACTTCTAGAATGGCCGCTGGAACAATTTATTTTGATCCTAATAATTTATATGGTGGTATGTATGTTGCTAAACCTACAACTGAGGGCGCAGAAGTCAAAGCGTTTACCACATTACAAGAAGCCCAAGCCCACGCAGCGAGCTAGGGGGTTGGGATGTCAATTCAATCAATTCTTAAACTAACTGCAAAAGAAATTTTTGATAGTCCAGAATTATTAGAAATTTTTAACAAAATACCATATCTTACTATTGCAAAATCAGGAGGAACACTATCTCACGGTATAGGTAAAGCACCTAGAAAAGCGCTAAGTCCAGTTTATCGCGTTTTTGAAATAGGGGGTACATCTCTTCCGCAATCTCCTCGAGCAGGCAAACATTTAAAGAAAAAACTAAAAAAAAATGTTACGCTTGAAGAAGCGTTAGAAAGAAGAAAAACAAGGTTTATTGACGACGGTGGCTTTAATGAACAAGACACAGAATTATTGTTTAATCCATTAATAGATCAACAAAGAAGATACCATAACTTTGTGGGTATAAGAAAACAAAAACAAGTTGATAAATTTGCTGAGAATTTTGACGAGAATAATCCAGAAACTTGGGGTGGACTTCTTGATTTACACACATGGGCCGGTGTGAAAGGACAAGCACCTACAGAGGCCTCTTTAATTTTGCCAACAGAGAAGAAAATTCGTAAGTTTATTACGGATAAACTTATTGAAGCTAGAAAAGCAGGAGGTGCTTCAGGTTTGCGACCTATGGCTGCAGATTTTGACGAAACAAAAACTATATATGGTTTACTGAAAACATTTGGTAACCCAACATCAAAAACATTACAAGGAGGGACGCACCCTCCGGGTATAACTTTAGCTCTTGAAGGTATTGAAGCAACAAAAAGTGTTAAAAAACCATCAAAAGGAAGAATGGGTCAAAGAATTAGAAGATTGTTAGAACGACACTACTATACATCAGGTCAAAAACAAGAATTACAAAGAGTTAAAAAACTAAGAACTCTTGTAAATGAAAGATCTGGACTTAAAAAAGGAACAGCTGATCCTGAATCTTTAGAAATAGAACACGCTCAATCTTTTATAAATGTTTTAAGAGGATTAGGAATAAAAGATTCATATAAATTTATGAAAGCTATTGAAGATCAACCAGACCCGTTTCAAAGGATAGTAATAAGAAAAATTGGAGATATAGCACTTAAAGATTCAAATATGAGGTTTGTAAAAAGAATTGCTAACCAAGAAAAAGCTCTATTATTTGAAAACGTGCACGGCATAGGTAAACAATACGATCATAAAAGAAGTATTGTTGCCATTATGAATAAAGTTGATGAATTAGAAAGAACAGGAAAAGCCGATCAAGCAAATGAAATGTTAAAAAAACTAGAAGATTCAGTAATAAAATTTCAAATAAACAGAGCGAACGAAGCAAAAGCTAACCCATTACTAGCTATGAAATATGATTTTACAGGACCTAAGTTTGATCGCCTTCCAGAATTTGCTAGAATATCTAATGAAACTTCTAAATATGGAAAATACACTGTTGAAGAAATGGGTTTGGGAGATCAACTTATTGGAATTGCAAAACAAAGGAACATAACTC
>CEQK01060660.1_pt1 | contig 10352 bp, 9 predicted proteins | sample 531051 | NCBI WGS metagenome assembly CEQK01 (sample SAMEA2621229, study PRJEB7988) | marine metagenome | biome: marine biome (ENVO:00000447); feature: deep chlorophyll maximum layer (ENVO:xxxxxxxx); material: "saline water (ENVO:00002010), including plankton (ENVO:xxxxxxxx)" | depth 150 m
GCGAGCACGATGGCGATGATCCAGAAGCGGATCACGACCTTGGTCTCGCTCCAGCCGAGCTGTTCGAAATGGTGGTGCACGGGTGCCATGCGGAAGATGCGCTTGCCCGTGCGCTTGAACCAGAAGACCTGGATGATGACGCTGAGCGCCTCGAACACGAACAGCCCGCCGACGATGGCGAGCACGATTTCGTGGTGGCTGGCGACTGCGATCGCGCCCAGCGCGCCGCCCAGCGCAAGCGAGCCGGTGTCGCCCATGAAGACATTGGCAGGCGGCGCGTTGAACCACAGGAAGGCAAGCCCTGCGCCCATGATGCAGGCACAGAAGATCGCCAGCTCACCCGCACCCTCGACATAGGGAATGCCCAGATAGCTGGAAAAATCCGCGCGCCCCGCGAGGTAGGCGATCAGCGCGAAGGTGCCCGCGGCGATGATCACCGGCATGATCGCCAGCCCATCGAGCCCGTCGGTCAGGTTTACCGCATTGCCCGCGCCCACGATCACGATCGCGGCGAAGACGTAGTAGAACGGCCCCAGCGGGATCGCCTGGTCGGACACGAAAGGCACGTAGAGCCAGGTGTTGATCTGGCTGACGATGATATAGGCCGCGATGCCTGCGACCACGAATTCCATCAGCAGGCGCACCTTGCCGGACACGCCCTTGTGGCTGTTCTTGGTGACCTTGTCGTAATCATCCATGAAGCCGATCGCGCCGAACCCGATGGTCACCGCGAGACAGGCCCAGACGAAGGGGCTCGACAGGTCCATCCACAGCAGCAGGCTGAGCACCAGTGCGATCAGGATCATCAGCCCGCCCATCGTCGGCGTGCCGACCTTGGCGAGGTGGGTCTTGGGCCCATCCTCACGGATCGGCTGGCCCTTGCCCTGGCGCACGCGCAGAACCGCGATCAGCTTCGGACCGATCAGCAGGCCGATAAACAGCGCGGTGAGGATCGCCGCACCCGCACGAAACGTCTGGTAGCGGAAGAGGTTGAACAACCCTTCGAATTCGAACCATTCCGCGATCAAATAGAACATTGTCGGCCGTCCCCGGTCCCTTGCTTAGCTTCGGCTGACGAAGTGATCGACCAGACGGCCCAGACCGACGGCATTGGATCCCTTGACGAGGATCGCGTCTCCGGCGTTGAGCCCGAATTCTTCCAGCGCGGCAATCGCTTCGGCAGGCCCAGCGCAATGGGCGAAGGCCGGCGGGTTGCCAAGGCCATTCGCATGCGCCGTCCCCATCTTGCGCACCAGCGGCTCCATCGCATCGCCGACCAGCACCGCGTAATCGACCTGGCCTTCCTCGATCGGTTCGAGCAGCGCCTCGTGGAAGCGCGTGCTGAATTCGCCCAGCTCGCCCATCGCGCCCAGCACCGCGATGCGGCGGCTGGCGGGGGTCTGGCCCAGCTGGGTCAGGGTTGCGCGCATGGATGCGGGGTTGGCGTTATAGCTCTCGTCGATCAGCAGCGCACGGCCGCCCGCCGCCGCAATGGCATGGCGCGCGCCGCGACCCTTCAAGCCGCCCATCTCGCCCAGCGCGATGCCCGCCGCGCCCAGATCGCCGCCGACCGCATAGATGCACGCCATCACCGCGAGCGAATTGGCGATCCAGTGCTCGCCAGGCTCGGCGACCGAATAGCACAGCCGCGTATCGTCGATCTGCGCGGTGACCAGCGAGGCCCCGCCATTGGCCGCGGGGATCGCATCGAGCAGGCGGACGCGCGCGTGATCGGCACGGCCGAAGGAGAAGACTTCCGCCCCCGCTGCTTCGGCATGGGCCTTCAGACGCTCGAACTGGTCGCTGTCGGCGGGGATGATCGCCGCGCCGCCGGGCTTGAGGCCGGTGAAAATCTGCGCCTTCTCGTCGGCAATCGCCTCGAGCGAGCCCAGATTCTCGATATGCGCGGGCGCGATGGTGGTGATGACCGCGACATCGGGCTGCACATGATCGGCCAGCGGCGCGATCTCGCCTGCGTGGTTCATCCCCATCTCGAACACGCCGTAGCGGGCGCGCGGACTCATCCGCGCTACGCTCAGCGGCACGCCGACATGGTTGTTGTAGCTGCGCACGGAGCGGTGCGCCTGCCCGCGGCTTGCACGGTCGAGGGCGGAGAAGATTGCTTCCTTGACCCCGGTCTTGCCGACCGAACCGGTCACCGCGATGCGCGTCGCCTCGCCGCGCGTGCGCGCAGCAGCGGCCAGCGCGTGGAGCGCGGCGGTGGTGTCTTCCACCAGCACATGCGGCCAGTCGATCGGACGGTCGACGATCGCGGCGGCAGCGCCCGCGGCGAACGCCTTGTCTATGAAGCGGTGGCCGTCCATCGCCTCGCCCTTCAGCGCGACGAACAGATCGCCCGGGCGCACATCGCGGCTGTCCATCTCGACGCCGGAACACTGGAAATCGCCAGAAGCAACGCCGCCGGTCGCCTCGGCGATCTCGTCGGCGCTCCACAGGGCAAGCCGCAGGCTGTCGCGGGCGACTTTGGGCCATGCGCGCATGCGCGGATGGGCGAGTGCTGCAACGCTCATTGGCCTCTCTCCTGAGAACCGGCATTGATCCGCGAGGCTTCCTCGCGCGCGACCTGTACGTCGTTGAACGGCAATACCCGCATGGTGTCTCCCGACCCGATGATCTGGCCTTCTTCGTGGCCCTTGCCCGCGATCAGGACGATATCGTCCCGACCGATGATTTCGATGGCTTGCGCAATCGCCTCGCGCCGCCCGGCGACTTCGCGCGTGTTCTCGCCCGCGCCCTGCATGACCGCGCGGCGGATATCCGCCGGGTCTTCGCCGCGCGGATTATCGTCGGTCACGATCACCACATCGGCGAGGCGCGAGGCGACTTCGCCCATCGGCCCGCGCTTGCCCGTGTCGCGATCCCCGCCCGCACCGAACACCACGATCAGGCGACCGTTGACGTGCGGGCGCAGCGCAGCAATCGCCGCCTCCAGCGCGTCCGGTGTGTGCGCATAGTCGACATAAACCGGCGCACCGGACTGGGTGATGACCGCGCGCTCCAGCCGTCCACGGACGGGCTGCAACCGCCCGACCGCATCCCACAAACGCGCTTCGTCCGCGCCGCTCGCGAGCGCGAGCGCCGCAGCTGTCAGCGCATTGGCGGCCTGATACTGGCCGATCAGCGGCAGGCGGATCGTGCGCCGGTCGCCATTGCGCGCGATCTCGACGCTCTGGCCCAGCTGGCTGGGTTCCTGTCCGATCAGGCGGATGTCCTCGCCCTCCGGCCCGACCGAGAAAATCTGCAGGCCACGCTTCTCGGCCCGCATGCGCGCCTTGTCGGCCCACTCGCTGCCATCGGCCCAGATAGCCGCCGTGCCATCATCCGCGATCACTTCGTCGAACAGCCGCATCTTGGCCTCGAAATAGGCCTCCATGCTCTCGTGATAATCGAGGTGGTCGCGGCTGAAATTGGTGAACGCCCCTGCGACCACGCGCGCGCCGTAGTTGCGATACTGGTCGAGCCCGTGGCTCGATGCTTCGTAGGCAATGTGGGTCACGCCTTCGCGCGCCAGACCGCTCAGGTTGGCGTGGAAGGTCACGATGTCGGGCGTGGTCAGCCCGGTGGAAACGCTCTCGTCCGGGGTGGTGACGCCCAGCGTGCCGATGCTCGCCGCACGCTCGCCCAGCATCCGCCACAGCTGGCGGGTCATTTCGACCGTGGAGGTCTTGCCGTTGGTGCCGGTGACCGCAACGATCGTGTCTGGCACCGGAGTGAAATACTGCGCGGCAATCTCGGCGAAAGCCTTGCGCACGTTCTCGTCGGCGATGTGCAGCGCGCCTTCAACCTTTGCTCCAGGCCGCGCGACCACCGCAATCGCGCCCGCTGCCACGGCGGCGTCGATGAAATCCTCGCCATTGACCTTCGCGCCCGCGAAGGCGCCGAACACGGTGTCCGGCGCGACCTTGCGGTGATCGATCGCGAAACCGGTCACGATCGCATCCTCGGCCCCGCGATCCTCGCGTCCGGCCTGTTCGAGAAGGCGGTTCAGCTTCACTTGATGTCGCTCCGGATCAGGGGGCGCAGATCGGAGATGTCGATGTCGCGGCTGAGGTCGGGCCGTACGTCGAGCATCGGGCCGATGCGCGGGATCAGCTTGCCGACGATCGGCGCGGCGTTCCACGCGGCGGTCCGCTGGAAAGAACTGGCGGTGGTGCCCTTGGGCTCGTCCAGCATGGCGACCACGACATAGCGCGGGTTGTCCATCGGGAAGGCGGCAGCGAAGGTCGAGACGAGCAGCTTCTTGCGATAGCCGCCAGCGGAGGGTTTTTCCGCCGAACCGGTCTTCCCGCCGACGCGGTAGCCGGGCGCATCGGCGCTCTGCCCGGTGCCGTAGACCGCGATCATCCGCAGCAGCTGGCGCATGCGGGCGCTGGTGTCTTCCTTGAACACGCGCCGCCCGGCAGCCTCCTGGCCCGGCTCCACCTTATACAAGGTGGCCGGACGCCAGACCCCGCCATTGACCATCGCCGCATAGGCAGAGGCAAGGTGCAGCGGAGTGACCGCGATGCCGTGACCATAGGCGACCGTCATGGTCGTCACGCGCGACCACTTCTCCCCCGGCCACAAGGGCGCGCCGCGTGCGGGCAGTTCGATATAGGGGCGCTCGGCCAGGCCCAGCGCGCGCATCGTGTCGCGCAGACGTTCCGGGCCAAGCTTGTCGGCGACCCGCGCGGTCACGGTGTTGGAGGAGTGAATCAGCGCTTCGGGCACATTGAGCGTGTCCCCGAGGTTGTGACTGTCCGCAAGCGTGCGTCCGGCGACTTTCACCGGCTTTGCGTCGTATCGCAGGCTCAGGTCGCGCACGATCCCGGCATCGATCGCGGCGGCGACGGTCAGTGGCTTGAAGGTGGAGCCCAGTTCGTAAACCTGGTTGGTCACGCTGTTGAACACGCGCGGGGTCCGGCCAAGCTTCGCCTCGGCATCGCTGATCATCAGATCGGAGGTCTTGATATCGTTCGGGTCGAATGCGGGCAGCGATGCCATCGCGATCACCTCGCCGGTATCGACATCCAGCACCACGCCAGCCGCGCCGCGCGCATTGACCGACAGCATGCCCTTGTTGAGTTCGTCCTCGAGCGCGCCCTGGACCCGCAGGTCGAGCGCAATCGCGGTCGGCTCGCCGCGCAGGGAACTGTCGGTCAGCCGGTCGTTGAGGACCGATTCCATGCCCAGATGGCCCGCGCCATCCTTGACGTAGCCGAGCACGTGCGCCGCCATCGACCCTTGCGGGTAGAAGCGGTCCTTTTCCGCGGGCAGCTCCAGCGCAGGCTCGCCGATATCGAACACGCGGTTGGCCTCTTCGGGCAACAGGCGGCGGCGCAGATATTGCGCGCGACCGCTGGCGAGACGCGCGGCGACATCCGCTTCGTCCAGCTCGGGGAAGATTGCGGCCAGCCGTGCGGCGACCTCTTCGGGACGGTGGACCAGCGGACTGCCGCCGTCCTTCATCGCCGTGGGATTGTACCACAGCGCGAAGGCATCGTAATTGCGCGCCAGGGGCAGGCCGTTGCGATCGGTAATCTCACCACGCGGGGGCAACAGACGCTCTTCCATCGACAGCGGAGTATCGGGCGCGCCGAGCACGCCGAAGGTCGCGATCCGCATCAGCGCGACCACCGCGACCAGCCCGAAAGCGGGCATCAGCAAAAGCGCACGCATGCGCGCGACCAGCAGCGCCTCAAGCCGCTTGTTGGCGACCCGCAGGGGGCCTGCTGCGACCATGGAATCGATCGCGTAGGCGGTCACCGGTCGAGGCTCGCCAAAGCAAGATGCGCATCCGATGCAGCGGCAGCGGCGAGCTCTGCGTCTTTGGTCGAGCCCTCGTCCGGCGCTCCGTCCTCGTCATGATCCGCCAGCGGGGAAACCAGCGCGGGATAATCGCTCGCCTCCATCTCGCGGGCAAAGCGGATCGGGTCGGGCGAGCCGGGCGCGCGCGGTGCGCTGAAGCTCGCCAGCTGGCGTTCGGTTTCGAGGAACTGGTCCGCGCGCGGCGGGGCGTAACCGAACTCGATCGCGTTCCAGTCGGCCAGCTGCTGCTGGTTGGCGCGCGTTTCGAACTCGGTTTCCAGCGCGAGCTTCTCCTGCTCCAGCGCCACGATCTGACGCTCGGCGCGCACGACCTCGCTCTTCACCGCGTTGACCCTGAAGGTCAGCAGCATGAACCCGCCGAAGACGATGCCGATACAGATCGCCCAGCCGATCTGCCGCAAGCGGCTGCCTCTAACCATCGATCAGTTCCTCTCTCGGGTCGGCATCGGTGCGGGTGGCCGCACGCAGGATTGCGGAGCGCGCGCGGGGGTTGCGTGCCAGCTCCGCCTCGCCCGCGCGCACGGCGCGGAGCGGTTTGTCGAACGTGGCCGGCGGCGCCTCCGCGAGGGGAAGATGGCGGGAACCGCCACCGGCCTGACCGGAAGCGTCCCGCATGAAACGCTTCACGATCCTGTCTTCGAGCGAGTGGAACGAGACCACCACCAGCCGCCCGCCGGGTGCCAGCAGACGCTCGGCCGCGGCCAGCGCACCGCGCAGCTGCTCCAGTTCTCCGTTCACGTGGATGCGGATCGCCTGGAAGGTGCGCGTGGCGGGGTCTTTCTTGTCGTGCGGCTTGTGTCCGGTCGCCTTGCGGACCAGCCGGGCAAGCTGCCCGGTCGTCTCCAGCGGGCGCGCGGCCACGATCGCGCGGGCGATCCGGCGCGACTGACGCTCCTCGCCATACTGGTAGATCACGTCGGCGATCTCGGCTTCGTCGGCAGTGTTGAGGAAGTCCGCCGCGCTCGGCAGGTCGGGGTCCATCCGCATGTCGAGCGGCCCGTCGCCAGCGAAGGAGAAACCGCGGTCCGCCTGGTCGAGCTGCATCGAGGAGACCCCGATGTCGAGCACGATGCCATCCACCCTGGCGATGCCCTCCTCCGCCAGCGCGGCTGCCATGTCGGCAAAGGCACGGCGATGCAGGACGAGGCGCGGCGGGGTCTCGGCCAGCTCGGGCCACCCCTGCGCATTCTCCAGCGCGGTCGGATCGCGGTCAAAGGCGTGCACCGTCGCCCCTGCGTCGAGCAGCGCGCGGGTATAGCCGCCAGCGCCGAACGTACCGTCGACGATCAGCTCGCCCTGCGCGGGCCGCAGTGCGGCAACCACTTCGTCGAGCAGGACGGGGATGTGGGGGGACGGGGCGCTCACCTCTTCTTGCCCTTCTCGCGCGCGTCCTTTTCCAGCGCGCGGCAGGCGGCCTTGGGCATCGCCATTTCGGGGCCCATTTCGTAGAGCTTGGCCGGGTTCCAGACGGTGAAGAAGCGCCCGCCGCCCTGGAAGAACAGCGCATCCTCGATCTCGCCGATGTCGCGCAGGAATTCGGGCATGATGAAGCGCCCGCTGTCGTCGAACGGCATGGTCTCGAAGCTGTTGAGCTGGATCGCGCGGGTATCGCGGTCGAAATCGCGCCCGAACTTGTAGGCCGATTCCTCTTCGCGATCGAGGATCGCCTCGAAATCCTCGACACGCTTGGTGCCGAAGCCGACCAGGCAATCCCACTTCTCGTGCTTGGTAAGGCACAGCCGGCGATCTTCGGTGGAGGCCTTCACCGCGTTGCGGAAGGCGGGAGGCAGCGTGAACCGACCCTTTTCGCTGCGAAGCGAAAAGGCCTGCCCGCTATATCCCTGAAACGCCTCCGACACGGTTTCGCTCTTCCCCTGTGAGCGCCTTTCCAAGGACAAAACCTCCCCGCCCCGCGGTGCGCCAAGCACCCCGGTTCGCGTGGAATCCCACGCGCGGGTCGAATCCTGTCCGATGCGAGATTTGTATTATCGCGGGACGAGTGGGGATTAAAGGGGAAATTTAGGAATCGTTGTTGAAAACCTTACGAATTCGAACGTCCAAGTACGCAATTGCGCCATTTTCCGGCGCGACACAAGGTTAATTCCTTAGGTTGGGATCGGGTAAAGACCGGAAGCCCGGAGATCACCCGGGACCGCTCAAACCTTTCAGATCAATGGATTTTCCAGAGGGCTAGCGGACGTCGTCCCGTGCCATCCCCAAAAGTGCCGCAAGCATATCCTCTGCCCCGGCGGGTGCGGGATCGCTTTCGAACAAAGTAGCGTCGGCCAGCGCGACAACGCGCCCTGCGCCGATGCTGCACACCGCTATCAGCGCGTCGTTGCGCAAGCGGCAGTCGCCCTGCCCTCCGCCCGCGGCAGGACGCAGCGAGAAGCGCCCGCCGAGCGCCACCGGCAGGTCATGATCACCCACGGAAACGAAACGGACCCCGCCGTCCCCTTCCTTCCCCGGTTCGAGCGCAAGGCCCCACCGCGCGAGGATCGGGCCGCTGAGCGAGATCGCCTGGGGATTGCGCGGGTCGCCCAGCGCAAAACGCGGCTCGCCGACCAGCAGCGGGTCCGCGACCAGCAGCACGTTTCCGCCCGCACGCACCCAAGTGTCGAGCGCGACATTCTCCGCCGCGGTCAATGCACGCGGCTGGACCAGCAGCAGGCGGTCGATCTGCGCGAGGCTTTCGGGATCGAGCACGTCGAGCGGCTCCAGCGTCCCGCGCTTCTCCAGCACGGCGCGCACCCAGTGGTGCCGCACCGACTGCGCGGCCAGCGCCTCGGCCACGCTCGATTCCGGAGCGCGGTAGAGCGGCAGCGAACTCATCAGACCGATCCGCCCGTCCCGCTCTCCCGGGCCTTCCCCCGGAAAGCCGTGGAAACCCAAAGCTGCAGCAGCCATCGCGCCCAGCCCCAGCGCGGCGCTGAGGCCGACGGCCAGCCATCCCTTCTTCAAGCCCGGATCCTACTCAACCGGGGCACCTTCGCCCTGCTCGGGCAGCACGGGACCTTCGGGGATGGGCTCGGCTTCGGGCTGTTCGGGCAAATCGGGGACCACGCCCGCATCGGACAGCGGATCGCTCGCGGGGGTTGCAGCGCTGGGCTCCACCGTCGGCGCTGCCTGCGGCACCGTGGTTTCCTCGGTCCGCAACACGCGGTCGGTGATGACATTGGCGAGGCCGACCACCAGCAGAACCGTCACGATCCCGCCAATCCCGACACGCAGCCGCTGCATCACCTCCGCATCGCGGGGATTGACTGGATCGGCGGCGGGGCGTTGCGCTTCGAAGTCCGGTATCAGGGCCATGGCCAGCGAATTTAGTGCCCGCGCGGTGCGGGTCAATCGCGAAGCCAGTCAAACACCGGCAAGCCCTTGTCGCGCAGCCAGTCGGCGTTGAAGATCGTCGAGAGATAACGGAAGCCGCTGTCGCACAAAATCGTCGCGACGCGGGCCTCCGTGCGTCCATCCGCAACGAGTTGCTTGCCCAGCGCGACCGCGCCCGCGACGTTGATGCCCGACGACAGGCCGAGGCACAGGCCTTCTTCTTTCAGCAGACGCGCGACCCATTCCAGCCCCTCCTCATCGGAGATGCGGAACTGCGTGTCGATCGGCGCGCCGTCGAGATTGGCGGTGATCCGCCCCTGCCCGATCCCCTCGGCAACCGAAGAGCCTTCGGACGACAGTTCTCCGTTGGCGTAGTAATTATACAGCGCCGCGCCGTGCGGGTCGGTCAGCGCGATGCGGACGTTTTCGTCCTTTTCCTTCAGCCCCAGCCCGACGCCGGCGATCGTGCCGCCGGTCCCCGCAGCGCAGGTGAAGCCGTCGATCCGGCCTTCCAGCTGGTCCCACAATTCGGGTGCAGTGCTATCGATATGCGCGCGGCGGTTGGCGATATTGTCGAACTGGTTGGCCCAGATCGCGCCCTCGGTCTCCTCCGCCAGCCGGCGCGAGGTGTGGACGAAGTGGCCGGGATTGGCGAACTTGGTCGGCGGCACCAGCACCAGCTGCGCACCCAGTGCGCGCAGCGTATCCATCTTCTCGCGCGCCTGGTTGTCGGGCATGACGATGATCGTCTTGTAGCCGAGCGCATTGGCGACCAGCGCGATCCCGATCCCGGTATTGCCCGCCGTTCCTTCGACGATCGTGCCGCCCGGCTTCAGCTCTCCGCGTGCCTCGGCATCGCGGATGATCCACAGCGCCGCGCGGTCCTTCACGGAGCCGCCCGGATTGGCGAATTCGCACTTGCCGTAGATGTCGCAGCCCGCCGCCTCGCTCGGCCCTGCAAGCCGGACGAGCGGGGTGTTGCCGATAAGGTCGAGAGCGCGTGGAAGGGGAGCGGGAGCTTTCATGGCAACCGCTTAGCGCCTGAGCGGCCCGCGCAGCAACCGCGATCCGCTATCGGGCCTGCAAGTCAGTCTTGCCCCTCAATCCTCGGGAGCAATCTGGACCTTCAGCCCGTCGAGATCGGAGGTGAACTCGATCTGGCACGACAGGCGCGAGGTTTCGTTGCGGTGGTC
>CEQK01049479.1_pt1 | contig 10298 bp, 11 predicted proteins | sample 531051 | NCBI WGS metagenome assembly CEQK01 (sample SAMEA2621229, study PRJEB7988) | marine metagenome | biome: marine biome (ENVO:00000447); feature: deep chlorophyll maximum layer (ENVO:xxxxxxxx); material: "saline water (ENVO:00002010), including plankton (ENVO:xxxxxxxx)" | depth 150 m
AGGCCACGGTCAATGAGCTTGCCGCACCCTTCGACATGAGCCTTCCTTCGGTTTCCAAACATCTCAAGGTTCTCGAACGTGCAGGTCTGATATCGCGCGGCCGATCAGCCCAGTGGCGCCCCTGCCGCCTGGAAACCGCACCGCTTCAGACGGTCGACGGCTGGCTCGGTGATTACCGTGAGCTTTGGGAGAACCGTCTGGATCGACTGGAAAGCTATGTGATCGACCTGCAGAAAACCCGGGAAGACGACAAATGACTGAGACAACCGACACGATAGAAATCCGCAACGAGCGCACCTACCCCGTCGATCGCAAGGCGCTATTTGCCGCCTTTGCCGATCCGGCCAGCCTCGAAAAATGGTGGGGGCCGCATGGCTTCACCAACAGGATCAGCGTTTTTGACCTCAAGCCCGGCGGCATGTGGCTGATCACGATGACCGCCTCCAACGGGACCGATTTCGAGAATCACTGGACGTTCGAGGAGGTTGTCGAAGCCAAGCGCATCCGTGCCAGGCATCACGAACCGGTCCATGTCTTCACCCTCGACATGACATTCTCTGATCATCCTGACGGGTCCAGGCTCGAATGGATGATGGTCTTCGACAGGACCGAGGAGAACGAGGAAATCGAGAAATTTCTGCACGCCGCCAATGAACAGAATCTGGACCGGTTGGCGATGGTCCTGACCGAAGGAAAATCGATATGAGCGCCGTCTACGACCCGGCAAAAATCATCCGCGTCGAGCGGACAATATCCGCCCCCCGTGAGTTGGTGTTCGAGTCCCTCTCTGATGCGGGCCATCTCGACCAATGGTGGGGACCTGACGGTTTCGTCAACGAGACCCACGAAATGGATTTCGCAGTGGGCGGGCTCTGGCGCTACACCATGCACGGCCCGGACGGAAAGGACTGGCCGAACTGGATCCGCTATACGGAGATCGAACGGCCCTCGCGCATCGCGTACCATCACGGTGGCGAGATGGACGAACCGGCCCATTTCGACGGGATCATCCTGCTGGAGGAAGCGGACGGCAAGACCACCGTCTCGATCACCCTGATCTTCCCGACCAAGGAAGCCCGTGATGCGACCATCGAATTCGGCGCAGTGGAGGGTGGCAAGCAGACGCTCGCAAAGCTCGATCTCCATGTCAGCGCAATAGACAACGGATAGCGCCCTCGCTCTAAGGCGAGGTAGCTGAAAATGCAGCGTACGCGTCCGTCAACACGCGGTGATGCAAGTTGAAAGTCGCGTTCGCGAGACCACCTCAAATGTGTTCATATCGTGATATTTCGATCTAATGGGGAACGAAATAACCCCCGTGATTGTTGTGGGTGTCGTCAACCAATAACGATAACGGAGAAACGCTCATGTCCTTCGCCAAAACGCTTCTGGGTGCCTCGGCTCTCACGCTTTTTGCAGTCCCAGCATTCGCAGCCATGTCGGTGACAGCGACCACCGACCTCAACGTCCGCACCGGCCCCGGCCCCGACTATCCCGTCGCCTCGGTCATCGGTAACAACCAGTCTGCCACGCTCGACGGTTGCATCGAAAACTCGAAATGGTGCCAGGTGACCGTCAACGGAACAACCGGCTGGGCCTATTCGGAATATCTGGTCGCCGACCACTCCGGTCAGGCAACCGTGGTCTACCAGAACTATCAGACGATCGGCGTTCCGGCCGTTACCTATGATGGTCCCGACGGCGCTCTGGCCGGTGGCGCAACCGGCGCAGTTGCAGGCGCTCTTGTTGCCGGCCCCGTGGGTGCGGCTGTCGGCGGCGTCGCCGGTGCGGCAATCGGCGGCGCGGTTGATCCGACCCCGGAAACCCGCACCTACATTCAGGCCAATCCCGTCGATCCGGTCTATCTCGACGGTGAGGTCGTGGTCGGCAGCACCGTTCCGCAGGATGTGCGCCTGTATGACGTGCCGGATGCCAAGTACCGCTACGTCTACGTCAACGGTCAGGAAGTCCTGGTTGCTCCGGACACCCGCCAGATCGTCTACGTCTATCGCTGATAAGGCTGCCCTTTCACTGATGGCCAGTCCGAGACGAAAGCCTCGCGCATTCAGCGCGAGGCTTTTTCGTCAGGCAGTCAGTGTGAGATATCGCCACATCATGAAGCCGGCCAATAGCGCAAGGAAACCGGCTGCGCAGGCCGCAACGAACGTCATCACCAACGCGCCTCGAAGCAGTTGCGTATCAATCTCCGCACTCAGCCCGGCCGCATTGGCCACCAATCCGAATATCGCCGCACCGAGCGCAAAACCCGCCGCCTGCAGCGTCGGCAGCATTGCGGATGTGCGCGCACGGTCTTCCGGAGAGCCGAATTCCATCAGCAATTGGCAAATGGGTCCCCAATTGATGCCAAATCCGACGCCCATGAGAAGATGTCCTGCCATCACGGCTTCGAGCCTGTGGTCAGCAATTCCAAACGTCGTCACCACCATTCCCGCTGCGAGGAGCACAGGCCCGCCGACAGCAAGCCTGATGCGCATGGTTCTGCTGTCGACCATTGCAACAAGGACAGCCGTCAGGCTCCAGCCCACCGCCAGCAGTGCGCCGACCGCGCCGGCAAAGGTCGCACCGAAGCCCCAGAGTTCCTGCAACCCGAATACCAGATAAACGGCGGCGGCAGCTTCGGTGAACGGCATCAGGAGAACGACCCACAGTCCCGCTCCCAGCGCCGAACGGATCCCGAACGCCCCGACGGGCAGTATCGGCAGTTGCGCCCGGCGATCGATACGGACGGCAGCCAGCAGGCACAAGCCGGCGACCAACACGACCGGCAAGCCCCATTCAGTGCCGATGGTCCCCGCGAGCAGGACTAGAACGATACCGGTTGCGGTGAGCCCAAGACGCAGAAGCGGAACGGGGTCTGCGGTCGTCGCCTGTCCGACACTACGCTTCGGCATGGCCCGCATTACCAGGACGATAAACACCGCCGCCATCGGCACATTGATTGCAAAGGCCGCGCGCCATGAGACATGCTCGGTCACAAGGCCTGCGATCAGCGGCCCGGCAAACGCGGCAAATGCCCAGACGGCGGCCTCGACGCCGAAAATTTTCGGCAGCAACTCCCTCGGGATGAGTTCGGGGATGAGGATATAGCAAACGGCAACGACGACACCGAGGCCGATTCCCTGCACTGCGCGCCCTGCGATGATCCAGGCCATATCCGGGGCGAGCACGGTGACGGTGGTCCCGAGGACGAAAAGGCCAGCCGATGCCAGGAGCACGGTTCGAGCGTCCCAACTGCGGTAGATGCGCGCCGCGACCATGCCGCCGATGATCGAGAGGACCAGAAAGACGGAATAGGCCCAGGACATGAATTTGGCGCCGCCGATATCGGCGACGGTCGTGGGAAGGGCAGTTGAGAGAAAGAACTCGTTGAAGGAATAAAGCGCGATACCAAGGCTGATCGCAATCGTCACGCTCGCGTGCGCCGGCTCCAGCAGACGCTTCCAGCCTGAGCCGGGCGAAGTTTGCGTTTGAACGATCTCATCCTGGTGAACAATGTTGCCCATATGGCGGCCTCCTGCATGTGTGGAGGCAACCTAGAATCTCAAGCAAACTTGAGATCAATAGCCAACTTGGCCGGAGCGCAGAATTTTCGACTCCGGCTCAAGTTGCAGACGTGAACCGCTTATGAGTGTCGGTCGATCCAGTCGGCGAACTTGTTGATCCAGTCGCCGACAAATTTCCGGGTATCTTCGTTGGTGATCGTGTGATCGTCAGCAATCAGACCTTCCTTCATCTGAAGGTAGAGTTCCGGCTGCCCCATCACCACGGGATCGAGGTGGAGGACCACGGAACGCAGAAGCGCCTGCGCTGCGGCCGTGCCGATAGCGCCGGGCGAGGCGCCGGTGATCGCGGCCGGCTTGTTGGACCAGGAATTCTTGCCGTAGGGCCGCGAGCCCCAGTGCAGCGCATTGGCAATGATCGAGCTGTAGGTGCGGTTATATTCCGGTGTTACGAACAGCACCCCGTCCGCCGCTTCGATGTCGGCCTTCAGCTTCGTGACCGCAGCCGGCGGATCATTCCACAATTCGTCATTGTAAAGCGGCAGTTCCCCGAGATTCGCATAGGTGAATTCAAGCCGGTCGGCGGAGAGCTTTTCCAGTGCTCCGGCAAGCTTGCGATTGATCGAGCCGCTTCGCAGCGACCCGACGAGAACGAGAACCTTGTGCATTGCATTTCCTTCATTGAAACTTCGATATCCGCTAAAATAGTGGCTTGATGCTGCACTGCAAGGAGACACACCGTCACCGCAAGCCGCTGCCTTGAAACCGGCCAATTGCGATCCTATCTGCCGCTCGCGGGCCGTTAGCGCCCAAGTCCGGTCGGACGACGAAAATCGTGCGGTTCGGACGGCCTGCTGACTTTTTAAGTGAATTCTGTTGGCGAACTTGCTAGACTGAGTTCAGGAAACATGGAACGGCTCCGAAGTGACCGCTTCGAGGGCCGTTCATTTTTGCGTCCGCGCGCCGGAGAGATTGCGCAGCAGGACCTGTGGGAAAGAGGAAAGACTAAATGGTTGAAAAGGTACCCATGACGCAGGGTGGCTATACGAAGCTGCAGGAGGAACTGCGCTGGCGTCAGCAGGAAGAACGTCCGCGGATCATCGAGGCGATCTCTGAAGCGCGCGCCCATGGCGACCTGTCGGAAAACGCCGAGTATCATGCCGCCAAGGAAGCCCAGAGCCTTAACGAAGGCCGCATTGGCGAGCTGGAAGACTACGTCTCCCGCGCCGAGGTCATCGACCCGTCGAAAATGTCCGGCAACACCGTGAAGTTCGGGGCGCGCGTCCGCCTCGTCGACGAGGACACCGAGGAAGAAAAGACCTACCAGATCGTCGGCGACCAGGAAGCCGACGTTAAGCAGGGCAAGATATCGATCTCCTCGCCCATCTCGCGCGCCCTCATCGGCAAGGAAGTGGGCGATTCGGTTGAAGTGGTTGCCCCCGGCGGCTCCAAGGCTTACGAAATTCTCGAAGTGAAGTGGTCCTGAGCGAACGCTCGGGACATTTGAAGACCGGGGAAACGGCAATCTCCGCACGACAGACGCTGAATGAGAGAGCCATGACCGACTCCATGGACATTCGAGACGTCGAAGTGGTGGCGCCGAACTTCAAGAGACGGCTCTCGGGGGTGACATCGACCATCATCCAGATCATTCCCGAGCAGCGCGCGGCGGGAACCAGGGTCGCCACCATCGGCCCCGGCCTCCCCGCCTCGCTCCCCTCCATCAGCCTGTCGCAGATTCCGGAACTGTTGAAGCCGCCCCGCGACAAACCGTTTCGCATCTGGCACGCGCGCCGCAACACGGAAATGCTGGCGGGCCTGTTTCTCAAGAAAGTCCTGCGCGCGCCGCTCAAACTGGTTTTCACCTCAGCCGCGCAGCGTAGCCACACCTCTTACACCAAATGGCTCATCCGCCAGATGGACGCGGTCGTCACCACGTCCAGCCGATCGGCTGCATTTCTCAAGGTGCCGCATACGATCGTCCCGCACGGGGTCGATCTCGAAGCTTTTCGCCCGCCATCCGATGAAGAGCGTGACTGGTCGCGCACCGAGCTTCCGGGCAAATACGGAATTGGCTGCTTTGGCCGGGTGCGCCACCAGAAGGGCACCGATCTCTACGTCGCGACCCTCATTGACCTGTTGCCGAAATATCCTGACTGGACCGGTCTGGTCTTCGGACGCGTGACCGCGGACAATCGCGGCTTCTGCGATGAACTTCAGGAAAAGGTAGACGCGGCGGGCCTGCACGAACGCATTCTCTTCATGGGCGAAGTGCCCGACGTCAAACCCTGGCTGAGACGCGTGAGCCTCTGCGTTGCGCCATCGCGCAACGAAGGCTTCGGCCTCACCCCGCTCGAAGCCATGGCATCGGAAACCGCGGTCGCCGCATCGGATGCCGGCGCCTATTGCGATATCGTGGCGGACGGCGAGACGGGTTTCGTCGTTCCGGCTGGCGACAAGGCGGCTTTGGCGCGTGCCATCGAGACCTATCTCGCCAATCCGGAGCTGGCAGCAGACCATGCGAAGGCTGGGCACCAGCGCGTACACGAGAATTTCGCGCTCAGGCGGGAAGCCGAAGGCCTCGCCAGGGTCTATGAAACCGTATGGGCGCAGTCGTGAAAACCGCGCTGATTGTCGCCCGCGACAACACCTATGGCCTGACCCAGGATACCGCGATCCTAAGATCCGCGCTGGAGGCCAAGGGGTGGTCCGTGGCCACGTCCACGCGCAAGCGCAGCCTCTTCGACCGCCTCCTCGGCAAGACCCGCTTCGATCTGGTGTTTCATCTCGAACGTGTGGCGCCTGCCTGGCTTTCGGCAGGAAGAACCAACGCTCTCATTCCCAATCAGGAGCGCTATCCGCAACGGCTTGTCGGACATCTCAAACGCATCGATCTCGTGCTCGCCAAGAGCCGCCATGCCGAGGAAATCTTCTCGGGCCTCGGCAAACGATCGGCCTTCTGCGGCTTCGCCTCACCCGATCGTCACGACACGACGGTCGACAAGGACTGGCGGCGCTTTTTCCATCTCGCCGGCGGTTCGACGCTCAAGGGGACCGAGGACATTCTGGCTCTCTGGGCAAAACACCCGGAATGGCCGGAACTGGTTCTGGTGCAGAAGAAGGACAATGCGCCGAAGTCGGTCCCGGACAACGTGTCCCTGCTCTCCGGCTATATCGACGATGGCGAGCTCAAACGCCTGCAGAACGCATGCGGCATTCACCTCTGTCCCTCGCGCTCGGAAGGCTGGGGGCACTACATCATCGAAGCCATGTCGACCGGCGCGGTGACGGTGACCACCGACGCTCCGCCGATGAACGAGTTGGTGAGCGCCGAAACCGGCATCCTCGCACCCTATGCGCGCACCGAGCCCAGACATCTCGGCACGAACTTTTTTGTCGATATGGACGCGCTGGAAGCCGCCATCACGCGACTGATTGGCATGCAGAAAAGTGAACTTGAGGAGATCGGAAAGAAGGCGCGTGCGTCCGCAAATCGTCTATGCGCGGAATTCCCTGAGCGGCTGGCACAGGCACTCGAACCGCACCTGGATGCAAGCTGATATGACGCTGTTCCATCTTTCCGCAGAAAAGGGATGGCGCGGCGGCGAGAACCAGCTCGCCCTGATTTATACCGGACTTCAGAGCGACACCGACCAGATGTTGATGGTGCGTGAGGGCTCGGAACTCGAAACACGAATGGCAGACAAAAGGCAGGTCACCGTTACGCGTTTCGGGCTCACTGCCCCGCGCGCGGCCTGGGTGCTGCGTCGAAAGATACGTGCCTCGTCCGGCCAACATCTCATCCACGCGCACTGCGGCAAGAGCGCCGAGACCGCTCTGCTTGGACGATTGGGAATACGGGTCCCTCTCATCATTTCGCGCCGCTCGGCCTATCCGATCCGGTCGCACTGGAAGTTTCGCGCCGCCGACGCGGTCATAGCCGTCTCACGCGCCGCGGAAGATGAACTGTTGAAAGCGGGCGTCGACCCCAACCGCATTCACATCATCCCCGACGCGGTCGATGCGCGAAGATTTGCCGGCGCAACTCCGGACCGGCGAAACGTTCGATCGGATGAAGTGATGGTCTTGTGCGCAGGCGCGCTTTCTGCCGAGAAGGACCATGAAACGCTTCTGAAAGCTTGGAAGCAGGTGGAGGCTGCCGGCCTGAAAGCACGGTTGCTGATTGCCGGTACCGGCGGCCTGGAAGGCGAATTGAAGTCGGTGGCCGCCGGCCTCGACCTCCGGCAGGTGTCTTTTCTCGGCTGGGTCGAGAACATGCCCGGCCTGATTGCGGGCGCGGATATCGCGGTACTGTCCTCGCGCATCGAAGGTCTCGCCTCTTTTCTGTGCGAAGCGCAATTCTGCGGAGTGCCCGTTGTCTCGACTGCGGCCGGAGGAACCGTCGATGCAGTCAGAGACGGCGAAACCGGTTTACTGTCTCCGTCCGGCGACGATGCAGCCTTTGCTGAAAACCTGAAGCGCCTGATCGGCAACGCCGAGCTGAGAGCGGAAATGGGATCTGCGGCACGGAACTGGGCCAGAGGTAAATTTGCGCTCGAGCCTGTTCTGCAGGCCCATCGCGATCTCTATCGTCAGGTGCTTGACGCGAAGAGCTGAGTGAGCGGACCGTCTTACCGGCCCAACCCGGCGCGCCAGCTCTTGTATTCCGTCTGATAGGCATAGGACGCGGCCCCGGCTGCCACGGCAAACCCGGCCCAGCCGCAAAGAAAGTATCGCTTCAGCAGATAGAACTTCACGAAGTAGCCGATCGGCGCGGTCAACATTTTCGATGGAGAGGGTCTTTTGCCCCGCGCCGCTCGCTCGCTCGCCTTCAGCGACGTATAGGAGTTCTGCTTCTCGAATTCGAGCTCCGGCGCAATGACGCTGTCATGCAGCAAGACACCGCCCCCGATTTTGCCGATTACACCATCCACATGCAGCGATTCATGAATCGTCTGCTCAGGGTCGTAGTGCGCCCTTGCACACCGCACGAGGCGAACGATCCTGTCATTCTTCACGAGCGGATGAGTATAGCCGTAACCCGGAATCCACTGTCGTCGCTCGACCGAGAAGCCGGCGGTCTTGCCGGGCGACGCGACTGCTTCTGCAATCGCTGCAACCAGTTTCGGCTCCGCAATCTCGTCCGCATCGACATTGAACACCCACTCGCAGCGACACTGCTCCAGCGCATACTGCTTCTGCCCACCGAACCCGGCCCAGTCATGGTGCATGAGACGGACCGGCAGCCCTTCCCCGCGCAAGCCTTCAACAATTTCGACGGTCCGGTCCGTGGAGCCGGAATCGACCACCAGTATTTCATCAAAACGCGACAATGCGCGGAGGCTCGGCTCGATCACGCGTTCCTCGTTGAAGCAGATCATGAAGGCGGAGACGGGAATGGTGTCAGCCGTCATTTCAGCTCCACGAGACCGTCATCCTTGACCTTGCGGATGGTCAGCATGGTCCTCACGGTATCGACATTCTCTGTGGCTGTGAGCTGTTCGACGACAAAATCCTGAAAGTGGCCGAGATTGCGCGCGACGCAATGAAGCAGGAAATCCGAATCGCCCGAGACCATCCAGCTTTCGCGCACGATCGGCCAATCGCGCGACGCAGCGGCGAAACTCTTGAGGTTGGCGTCGGACTGGTGCTTCAACCCCACCATGCAGAAAGCGACCAGGTCGTAGCCGAGCGCCGGCGCATTAATCAGCGCCCTGTAACCGCGGATGATGCCCGCCTGCTCGAGCTTGCGCACGCGCCTCAGGCAAGGCGGCGCCGATATACCGACGCGGTTCGCCAGTTCCACATTCGTCATCCGGCCATCGGCCTGCAGTTCCTTGAGAATGCGGAAGTCGATATCGTCGAGCTCGGCCTTGAACATACACCTGTCCTGTCATCTGCTCCGCTCGGCCTTAATGGCAAAACCTTCGAGCAATCTGCGAAACTTTATTGCGTTGGCGGCCGCAATTGTCTACCCGCAAGCGCCAGTGGAAGCCCTCACCTGTTGGTAACCCGTCCCTGCGGCTTGAATAGCGGGGTCCGGAATTCCTAAATTGGCGGAAATGCGCCATCCTTCCGGCCACGCGAATCCGTGCCGACAACATGCGGGCGCTGCTCGCATCCAGACAGGAAGAAATTCATGACGACCCGTCACGTTCCCGTTCTCATCATAGGTTCCGGCCCCGCCGGTTACACCGCAGCGATCTATGCCGCGCGCGCCATGCTCACCCCGGTCATCATCACCGGCATGGAACAGGGCGGCCAGCTGATGATTACTACGGATGTGGAAAACTATCCGGGCTACGCCGATCCGGTCCAGGGTCCGTGGATGATGGACCAGATGCGCCTCCAGGCCGAACATGTCGGCGCCGAGATCGTGACCGATCTCGTGACCGAAGTCGATGTCACCAAGCGCCCCTTTACAGCAAAGACGGATTCGGGCGCGACATGGACCTGTGATTCACTGATCATTTCGACCGGAGCGCAGGCCAAGTGGCTGGGCATTCCCGGCGAGAAGGACTTCATGGGCTTCGGCGTGTCGGCCTGCGCAACCTGCGACGGCTTCTTCTACCGCAACAAGCACGTCATCGTGGTTGGCGGCGGCAACACCGCAGTCGAGGAAGCCCTTTACCTCTCCAACATCGCCGAGAAGGTGACGCTGGTTCATCGCCGCGACACGTTGCGCTCGGAAAAGATCCTGCAGGAGCGTCTGTTCGCCCAGAAAAATGTCGATTTCGTCTGGGATTCCGAAATCGCCGAATTCATCGGCGGCGAGCC
>CEQK01015701.1_pt1 | contig 10255 bp, 11 predicted proteins | sample 531051 | NCBI WGS metagenome assembly CEQK01 (sample SAMEA2621229, study PRJEB7988) | marine metagenome | biome: marine biome (ENVO:00000447); feature: deep chlorophyll maximum layer (ENVO:xxxxxxxx); material: "saline water (ENVO:00002010), including plankton (ENVO:xxxxxxxx)" | depth 150 m
CCCGCCGTTCTGCAAAAAAATTAATCGGTCGGAATTGCGCTGGAACGAATTCCCGCAACGGATCACGAAAGTGTTCGAGCGACATCCACGTTGCCAATCGGTGGTTGCTATCATTGACATGCGAGCGGCTAGGAAAGTTTTGAGGGAAGAAACGCATGGCTAGATGGCTTATGAATTTGTCAGTGACCAAGGATGGGACAGAAAATATCGTCCCAGTGCGTGCGGATTCTTTTGTTGATCTGTTGAAGGAATACACGCAAATTTTGCGCAATAATTGCATTCACGAGGATGACGTGATCGGCGCAAATCTTACACCCCCGGCTCCGTTGTTCGAGCGCGGAATGGTCCACTTGAGAGACGAAAAATATCCGGGGGCAGACGCATGAAAATTTATATCGCCCGTGTGGGGAACGATTTCCATAGTATGGTGACGGCTTTTGCCTCGAAACGAGAGATGGAAAAGCACGTTGCCCTTGCTCGAGGGGACGAAGATGCGGAGGAGATCGATACGTTCGTGACGCATGTCCAGCCACGCAAAAAAGATGTCATCGCATGGTTCAACACGCACGCTTGGCACCGTCAGTAGAGGGTAATTAAATTATGAATAGGGAGAAAGATGATGAGGAAGGCTGGTTGCCAGACAATGAATACAAACTATCGGAGGCCATCATATTGGCCTCCATCTTATTGGCGCTCGCTGCCATTCTAGGGTCGGTTGCATGACCCTGATCGAGCAGTTGAAACCGTTGCCTGGTCAGCTCCTCCAGCTCAATGAAGAAGTCCGGGTGACAAAAACTTTGGTGGGTTCATGCGAGCGAGAGCATATCACGCAGTTCATTCATCAGTCGGAACAGTTGGTTGCGGACATTGAAAACGCCACCTCGGTTCTGTCTGAGCATTTAAGACTGCTGAGAGAGGAGCTGGACATTTAACCCCCTGCCTATTGCAGTGCTGCGTATCGCTCAATCAATCGTTTCTTGTCCATCAGCCAAAAGACCAGCAGATATCGGTCCCCGCTATCGACAACGAGGCCGCGATGCAGGTTGGTGAAGCTGGGGAAGATCAAGGCGTGGCCGCTAGGCAGCGGACTCAACACTCCGTGGTTGTGAAACTCTGTGCCGCCGCCCTTGTATTCGTCGGTGTTGAGCGGCACTACAACGCTGATGTCTGAGCTTTCATCGTGATGCCAAGCGCCTTGCTGCTTGTCCTTGGGGTTATAGTTCGCGATTTGGATTGACGAAACATCTTTGCAATCTCTTTGATACAGCATATTGAATACTGGGTTCAAAATGTTTTGAACGACAAACCACATATTGCGGTACAGCTCAGGGACGTGCTCCTGCAAAACAATCTCTGGGATCTGTCTTAGCTCGTCCTCATTGTCATTAGGCACAAAAGGTATTTCTTTCTCCATATGCTTGATCTCATCGACCAGCATCTTGCAGAACTGTCTGCGGAAAAGCGGCACCCGATACACGTCGGGAAAGATTTTTTTGCAGAGCTGAGACACTGGCGTTCTCGCCAAGCGATCCACCCCTTCCCTTGCTCGATACTCCGCAATCATCGGCACACTTTCTTGCACCGCCTTGTACAACGGCTGGTTGACGAACCAATGCGATTGCATCGATAGCATGTAGTTTTTTAATTGGTACATTTGTGCTATTCTGCACAAAATAGCACAATTGCTCAACGCTTTTGAGGATTTACCATGTCAACAGATGAAGTCATTGAGACTAAGCGCAAGTCGTTAGCCATCGATGGCGACACGTACTGGAAGCTGCGCGAGATATGCGCCAAAGAGCGGCGCACGCTGATCATGCAGTTGCAGCTCTTGATCGAGAATCGGTACGACGAGTTGTTTGAGGATGAGCAGTTTTGATGAATCTTTTCAACAAAAAGCCAGCGCAAGTCCCGCAATCATATCGCCCAATCGCTGAGGCTGGAGAGGTGATTGATCTGTTCGGGCGCATGACCCTGCACCAGCAGGCGGCTTTGTTGCGGTTGTGCAGCCGCAACCTCATGATTCAGGTCGATGGTGAGCTGCACATGGGGTACGACTTTGATTGGAACGTCGATGCCGCCATGATTGTCGCGACACCAGCAGAGAGTATGGACTTTCTGTTAGGCGAGGGAGGCGATCCCTCCTAACGGCCCTCTGAGACGCATAGCAAGCTCTCTGTCGTCCGCTCTCGGCAAAACAATAGCTGACGTAGCAGGATCGAAATCACCCATCACAGGCGCTCTGGAGGCGTTTGGCAGGGGGTCAAACATAGAAACGTCTTGCCGCTGAGGCTCTGGCAAAACTTGGGCAGCAGGCGGTGCGATTGTTGACACAGGCTCAGGGTCCGGCTGTGCTTCTCGCGCCCTAAGCGAGTCAATAACTTTAAGCATTTCCATCCTTTCTTCGTCTTTGGATGGCTCAGCTTCTGCCTCTTTTTCTGGCGATATTCCTGTGCGTATGGCCCCTTGGGCGGTAGCAGAAAACATAGGCGTTTGCATTCTTTGCAAAGTTTGACTTACAGCGTTCATGGCATCATCGCGAGCCTTAACACCCTCTGCGATATCAGCGGCTTTAGCCAAACCTGCTCTACCCAAAAAGTTCGGCGTAACAAGCATCCCTGCGCGTATAGCAGCACTCATCAGAGTGTAACCACTTGCGGACGGGTTCATTTTTATTTCAGCCCACAGGGTCGGCAAGACATTGGCTCGAAACTCTTTGATGCGAGCTATCTCTTCAGGACTAAAAACCTTTTCAATAATCCTTCGGTTTTCTGAAAATACATCGTTGTAGTTCTCTACAATCGACTTGCGGGTAATCTCGCCGCCTTTACCGGCAAAGGCTTTGGTCATAATTCCGTCTTTGAGAAGAGCGAGGAATTGTTGGTAATCATCTGGATCTAAAGACTTTTGTAATTTGTCTAAAACAACAGAAACAGCTTGCTTCGGTGCAAATTTGTTTTGCCCGAATAGTTTATTGGCAACTTGAACAGGAGTGTATTGCTCGGTGGAAAGCTGCTCCAGAATTGTGTTGGCTGCTCTTTCTTGAGTATTTCTACCGGACCCACGGCCAACAGTAGCCATGTAATCAGCATACAATCCAGTCGCTTGTTTTAACTGATCGAGAACCTCTTGGTCTCCCGTGATGAACCCTTGCTCAATACCGTTATAAACAGCGTCATCGAGCCTCTCTTTCATCTTTATCAAAGCAAGCTCCTCTGGAGACGGGGCGTCTCCAGACGCCCGTTTCGTTCTGGCTTGACCGATAGCTGCTCGCAATCTTTTTTGGTAACCGTGGACGTTTTTCAGCGCCTGATCTTTGAATCTAGGGTTCTGAGCAATTTTCTTTAATCTGCGAAGTTGTGTTATTTCACGAAACAGCGGCCCATCAACTATTTGGTTTGGAGCAAGAATTGTAGGAACAATGTCTAACAGCTCTTGAACTACCTTTTGAACGCCCTCTGCCGTCATCACTGGTGGAGTATCAACGCCCTTAATCACTTCATATAGCGTTGAAGATTCTTCCTTCAGGCGCTCGGCAGCGCCTGCAATAAGCGATTGTGCTTCTTCAGCAGCAGCACTGGGAATGTTTCCGTAAATCCCAGAAGAATCAATTGTGCCAGCACCAAACTCTTCTTGAAGTCGTAAGGCGTCGTTACGGATTTCGGTAAGCTGAGCGTCATCAAAACCGCGAATCATCAGTGTCGCTGGTTCCGATGAGGGCATTTGACGAAGTTGATCTTCACGGCCTAGCTGCTCAGTTTGGCGCGGTCCTACACCTTGAGGTGGCGGGGCGGTTTTTTGTCCCACAGTCAAGGGGTACTTAGATTTAGAAATTACATCGAAAGAAAATCTTGGAAACGCCTCATCGAAAGCTGAACCCCGCCCTATTGCTTGCGTGCCTGCCCGAATGCCTTTGCCCAGTAATTTTGCAACGGGAGGTGAGAGCATATCTGCACCAACGCCGATAGCCGTTGATGTGGCTACTTGCTCCCCTATGTCATCTGCCGTTCTTTTTTTCAGCGCAGTTGCTTCTGGAGTAATGTACGCCTCGCCAGCAATGGCGGCTAACTCTGTTGCAGAGTAAGCAGCCGTGCCTCTTGCGGCGGTTTCTAAAGCGGTTTTGCCTGCACCTGTAAACTTTGATGCTGGGGCAAATTTAGCAATCTCTCCTACCATGGTATTAAGGTCCATGAAAGTTAGGCCCGGTTTATTGATGTAGTAAGGAATGTTGTTCCAAACAATAATTGGCAAGCCAAACTCATCGCGGTACTTACCGCCGTACCGAGGATCACCGTCAAAGGCATTGTGAATGATTTCGGCTTTACCATAATCATCTCTTGCCAACATCACTTTTAATTTTGTTGAAAGACCCTCGAAAAAACCCGGCGCATCAGCGCCCATGTCTGTCAGCTCTGGAAGAAAAGGAAACTCGATTGGCGCACCCTCGCCAGTAATAGCTTGGCTGACGGCTGATGGCGCGTTCACGATCATATCAATGACGCTAGGATCTGGCTCAAACTGTTGTCTTGCAACGTCAGCAGGTGGATCAGACTTTTCCTTTGTGCCCGCATAGCCTTCTGGTAATTTTTCAAGCGGCATAAATTATTTTTTCTCCTCTGGCCATCCTTTTATTATGAACGGCCCTTCACCTTTAACAATCTCCACGCCATCGGGGTCTTTGTTCGTAATTACTCCTCCATTGGGCACTGTATCCAGAAATGCTTTGATTGCTTCCTCATCATTGCCATCGCCCTCATATGTGTAAAATACACCCGGATCAATCTCATTAAGTTTGTCGTTCACCTGCTCTGCTTTTATGTAATCTCCAGAGGTCAACAACTCTTGCTCTTTTCGATTATACGCTATCGCGTTTTCAGTCATTTTTTTGTAAACGTAAAGCGCAATATAGTTGGCTTTTGAAGTGTTGCCTAAATCCAGTATTGCTAGTTTATAGGCTCTAAACTCATAATCTGAGGTGGCACCAGATCCCTGGGGGCGCATTTTTGTAGCCAACACGTTAGATATTGCAACTAAAGTATCCAGACTAGTCGTTTCGTCATCGTCTAGGCCGAAAATGTCTACAAAAGCCTTCTTAAATGGGAACAGTTTTGCTTCGAGCGCACCCGTCTTAACGCCCTCTAGAAGTATTCGCATGGCGCGATCCACTTGGGGTAACACCATCAATGACTTATCAGCAAACTCCGCAGTGCTTTTGGCAATAAGTTTCAAACGATCAGTAGTGTAATCCTTAAAGTCTGTGGTCTCGCCTTGAGCTGTATTTAACAGGATATTAAAGACTTCATCGCCTATGATGTATGGGCGCAGCTCAACGTACCTGCCGCCACTAATCATTCGATTGCCTACCAAAGAAGGATCGAACTCGCCTGTCTCAGGATCTTTGGGAATCAATTGTTCGACGGCCCTTTTAAAATTAGGGTTGTCTCTTTTCATTCCCAGACCCAAAATAATTTTTTCTGCATCTTCTCTGGTTGAATAAATAGCAACCGCTCCAGCATCTGGAACTTTCACACCACCAACAGGTGATGCAACTGGAGTAACCGAGTTTCGGTTTTTGTATATTTCACTTTCGGTAAGCAGCGGTTGTGTTCCCTTCGGGTAAAATACTCCACCAACAGTAATTCCACTTTCATTGGTGACAAGCACTTCGGTTACTTTATTGTCGGGATCTGTCTTCGCTTGCAGAAGCCTGTATTCGTTAAGGAAATTATTTGCAGAATCAACGTCTGCTTTTGCCAGCTCAAAGGCTTTCAAACCAATGGCGCGGTCTTCTTGTCGCTTTTGTTCGCGTAATGCCATTTGTTCTTTGTTGAATTGCGCCAAACCAATTCCAGCCGAGCGAAATGCGCCAGTGGTAGGGTCAGCCGCCAACATAGCGCCGCCTACAGTGGATGCTAAATCGTAAATTGTTGGGCGAGGTCTTCGCCCATATATTTCACTTAACTGTTCTTTATACTTAGCAAAACTTTTATCAAGGCTTGGAATGGCTAAGCCTTGCGTAGACCCAGCGGGTCCACCGCTAGGTTGATTGATGCCCATCATGGCACGCAACATTGCTTTTGCTTCATCAATTTTATCTTGAGAAACACCCGAATCACCATCTTGAGAAACGCCCGAATTATCATCGAACATAGCGTCAAGAACATCGTCTTCGTAATCAAGTGACATACTATCCTGCGCTCCCCGACATCCCGGCAGAAGGATTGTAGTAGTTGCCTATCGTGCCAAACGCTGAAAGCCCCGTGCCTAAACCAGCTTGCATCGCATTGGGCGGAGGTGTGAACTGCGTTTGAAATTGAGTTGTGCCTTGAGGAGCCATCTGCACAAATGGCATCAAGGCTTGATATTGCGCCAACGGCGCTGCCCGTGCCTCCATAAGCCCCGCACGCTGTGCATCCAACTCACGCTGCCTCAGTTCCTGAGCCATGCCTCCAATGCCCATCAGCCCTGCTGCGTCTGCTCTGCCAGCCTGTTGAGCTTGATCGCCAAGCCCAGCCATGAATCTGCCGTAGCCCATTTGAGCACCACTCAGCGCCTGACCACCAGCAGCGGCATCAGCGCCAATGCGACCATACTGGTCAGCAAGCTGCCCTGCGACACCCATGCCGGTTTGTCCCGCTCTTGCTCTGGCGGCAGCATCCTGCTGACCAAGTGACGCAAGGGTTGAACCCAAGCCGGTACCAGCGGCATAGCGTTGTTGTGCCGCATCACCAAGCTGTGAACCAAGCCGGGTCTGAGCACCAAGTTGGTCTCGGGCAGTTGACTGAATCAAGCTCCCGACATCGGTACCCGCAGTGTAATCTTGGGCGCCCAGGCTCGCCAATCCAGAGGCGGCAGCTCGCGCTGCTTCACGCTCCCGCTCATCCTCTGAAATTGCCGTCTGTTGTGCGCGTTGAAAGCCTGCTGAGCGCAGTCCGCCGACGCTCTTCGCCAAACCACGGCCCAGCGCCTCTGCTCGTTCTCCGGCGCTCAAACGCGCTCTGGAGCCGAAGGCAGATTCACCGCCAGTGGCGACATCTCTCGCAAACTGCGCCATGTCTTGTTTGGCCAGTCCCGCAGTTGCGTCCTCGATCATCTGCTGAACAACTTGATTTTCAAAGGGATCTTGCAGATCTTGTGTGGCCGCTCCAAGGTCAAAATCATCTGTCGTGCCGCGCAGCAATTGTTGTGCCTCGCCAAGCCCCTGCCTGCGTCGTTGCGCCTCTGCCACGCCCACATCTCTTGCTCGCGCCAGGTCCATTCCAAAACGCTGAGTGTCGCGAACGCCCTTTTTCGACAAATCGCTGAGGTCGCCGCGCAACCGCTCTTCAGCCGCAATCGCTCGGCCACGGCCTTCCTGCGTACCGCCCAGCGCATCCATCAAAGCACGATCTCTTTGATCAAGCGCGAACTGACTACCCTGACGAATTTCGTCTAAGGCTCGCTGCGAGGCAATGTTTTGATCTTCCAGCCCAGTTTGCAGGGCGCCAATGCCAAGTTGCCCTCGCCGCATCGCTTCATCAATAAATGGTTGCTGCACGCCGACGTTTTTGCGAGCCAGTTCCATGGCCCGAATTTGGTCAGGACTAAAACCTGCAATCTCTTGAGGAATGACAATTGGGCGCCCTTCCTCGTCAAAGAAAGTGCGCTCGGCTGCGCGGAAAGCACCGGGTATGAAGCCGCCTTCTCCGTCCAATCCAAACAGCAATTGCTGCGTGATCGGGTCCATCCGGGTTTCAATCTTGTCAACCCTTGAGACGTATGGATTGACAACTTCTTCCGTTGCCACTTCTTCCGTTGCCCCGCCCTCTTGAAAGCGACGCACCCTAGCGAGCTGCGCTGGTGTCAAAATACTCATGCTGCCGCCCTCTCAGATTTCGGTTTGTCGGCAAATTCAGAAAATAAATCCATCATCTCGTACATCAGGTTCGTGCCTTTGTCACGGCTTTCGGAACCGTTTGGCGTCAGGGTGATGATACCGCCATCGCCTGTCGCCAAATCAAAAGCCCCCGCACCACGAACAGCCTGCCCCGTCATGACGAACTCGCCATCTGATAGCATGGCAGGTATATCATCACTAACTTCGGTGCCCGGCCCGTTGATCTTGCCGTCCATCTCGACAAAATCTTTTTTCGCGACGTTGCCGCCTGCGGCAAAAGCCATGACAGGACCGCCGTAACGGGCGGTCATAACGGCCTCTTCCTCTTCCTCTACAGGCGTTGGCCGTCCACCACTCAAGGTGGGAAGCGTTCCTGTCGGCAGCAAACCAAACTCAACGGGGTTGGGTGCTGGCTGACCAGTGCGCCGAGCAATCTCGGCCTCAATGTTGTATCGACCTGTGGCGCCCTCTTGAGTGAGCGGCGTCAACGGTACGCCCTGGCGGTTCTTGGCCTCATCGTAAGCTAATTTACCTAAGGCGCCAGAAAGCCCCAAGATGCCAAGGTTTCCGAGCATCCCTAGACCGGAGCCTCCTGCCCCGTAGCTGGATGCTAATTTTTCTATTATGTAATCTATTTTGTCTTGCCCCTCAAGACCTTTCTCTTCCGCTTCTTTTTGGAATTGTGTTGCCGCATTATCTACATCTTGGGATCCGGTGCTCCCAGTCGTAAAAAAAGTATCCATGGCCTTGCGAAAAAAATCGGAACCCGCTTTTGTGCCTCCATATTTAGAGCTTCTTGCTCCAAAAATTCCACCAGAAAAAGGGTTCTTAACTGCGCCTGAAAACACATCCATAAAAGAACCGGGTCTCTTGCCTACTTGTAAAGCGGCTTCAGCCATAGGTGACAATCCGGGTATCCCAAGGCTTCCTATCCCGCTCAGCCCTCCCTTGATTAGCCCCCCAATTTGCCCCATGCCGGGAATAGTTCCAAGCACACCTCCTGCCAAACCCCCAATACCACCAAGCGCAGCTCCTATTGCCGAGCCAACACCGGGAATAAACATGGCGAGGGGCGCAACTTTTTTGGCAACCTTTTTGATGCTCTTGAAAGTTTTTTTGAACCAACCAAACTCCTCTAACCCAGTAATAGGGTTGAGACTAGCAATACCTGCACCAACGACATAAGCCTCTGGGTCCAGATCTAATTCTTCAAATTTTCTTTCAACCGCCGATTCAAATTGAGCATCGTCAAACGCTTCTGGCGGCAGCACTACCTCGCCGACCCGAAGATGGGCGAGCCTTGTATCGCCACCTCTTCCTTGCTCGGCAAGCATCATCGCTTGCTCTGACATAGGAGCTTGGCTTGCTACCTCCATGTTTTCGGTCACGCTTTCAAGCAATGCTCGTTCTGCGGGGTCGTCAGACATATCCCGCTCGCGCATAAGGGCGCCGATGGCTTGCTCTAAACCGGCGCTGGGATCTTCTGGCATTGTTTCTGCTGGCAAATCGGGCATCACCATTTCTGGTGAATCAACTTCGCCGCCCTGCTGAAATTCCATCGGAAGGTCTTCACCAATCAGGGCTGATATTCTGCTACGCAGCAATGGGTCCATCAGGAAGTGCTCACGGTGACCGCCCCGACGCCAGCGGTAATTGCCAGCCCCGTGGGGTAGGTTTGATGGCTATATAAGTCACGGAATTGAGTCCCATCAAACGCTTGGTGTATTTCATTCGTAGTATTGAAGATTATAGAGCCTGTTGCAAATTGAAGCTCGGCAATTTCAGTCGCAGAAAAATGCGGCGAAATGGTGAAATCAACGGTTCCAAGGTTCAATTCCAAGACCCTGACCAGTCGATTGAACGTGGACGAATCGACAGTGACGCCCTGAGCTGTCGGCAGCCGAGTCTCAAGCAGGCGGCTCATTTAGCGCCTGCCGCTGGGTTGCAAATCCAATCTGGTAGAGCCTAAGCGCCACTTGTAACCGAGCTGATCGGCGGTCGTGGCGTCGTCGTCGCTTTCAAAGCGCAAAACGACTTGCCTGGCTCGGCTACGCACATTGCTCAGCGTGCTACTTTCTGTCACCTGCGTCGTGGAGTCCGTCGTCAATGTTTGGTTCGGAAAGTCTCTTCGCTTGAGGACAATATTCATTGCTGGCGTGTTTGACACACCCGTTTCTTTGATAAAAGCAACATCAGGGATGATGCGCTTAACAAACGTAAAGTTCTCGCCGTCAGTGATGTCAACATCGGCCGATTCGATAAATACGTTCGACATAGGGTCTTCGTAATCATCAAAACCAACCTCATGGTTGAACAGGCATTGCGTGCTGCTCGTTGTCACACCTGCGATGGGTTGATCCTCGATGCCAGCATCGATCC
>CEQK01039008.1_pt1 | contig 10249 bp, 8 predicted proteins | sample 531051 | NCBI WGS metagenome assembly CEQK01 (sample SAMEA2621229, study PRJEB7988) | marine metagenome | biome: marine biome (ENVO:00000447); feature: deep chlorophyll maximum layer (ENVO:xxxxxxxx); material: "saline water (ENVO:00002010), including plankton (ENVO:xxxxxxxx)" | depth 150 m
CGAGCATGACCGTGTCGGTCAACAGCGGCTCGATACGGAAAGGCGTCTCGTCCCCGACAAAGGGCGATACGGCCAGATCGACCTCGCCCCGCATCACCCGGTCCATGACCTGGCCGAAGAAGTCGTCGAACAGCACGACTTCGACGGCGGGATGACGGCGGCGGAATTCACCGATCACCCGGGGCAGAATGGCCGCCGCCGCCGACGGCGACGCGCCGACCGTGACGCGGCCGCGCCCCAGATGGGCTTCCTCCCGGAATTCGCGCAGCAGGGCCCGGGTTTCCAGCACCATGCGCTCGACCCGCCCGCGCAGGCGTTCGCCCGCATCGGTGATGACCACGCGCCGGGTGGTGCGGTGGAACAGGCGCACGCCCAACACGGCCTCCAGATGGCGGATACGGGCGGAGATCGTCGGCTGCGACACGCCGAGCGTCTGCGCCGCCTGCCGGAAGCTTCCGGTTTCGGCGACGGCGACGAAGGCATCCAGATCGGCGGGCGAAAGATTAATCATAATTATCTATCAGTTTATATAATCATCGTATTTTTCTTTCAATGAGATTGCCGATAGATTGGCCGCGTTCTCACCGGGGCGCGCATCGCCCCGCCGCATCAGGAGCCCTTACGATGACTTTCCCCCACGTCGACAGCCCCGCCGCCTGGCGGGTTTCCGAAATCGAACAGGACAACAGCTGGATCTTCCGGCTCGACGACGCGGCGCGCGGTCAGCTGGCCGATGCGACGAAAGCCGCCTTCGACGCCGACCGCCCCCTGTTCGATTACCGGCGCGACGACATCGATCTGGGCCCGGCCCTCAAAACCATCGCCGACGCCATGATGGAAGCCCACGGACGGCGCGGCATCGCCCTGGTCAAGGGCCTGCCCCGCGACGCGTTGAGCGCCCCCGAATTCCAATTCATGAACTGGGCCATCGGCCTGCACTTCGGCGTCGCCCGGCCCCAGGGCATCAAGTCGCAATACATTTCCGAAGTGCGCGCCGTCGGCCATACCTACCGCGCCGCCAACGGCCGCGGCTACAATTCCAACGCCGGGCTGGATTTCCACACGGACGGCTGCGATCTGGTCACCCTGGCCTGTTTCAACAAGGCGAAGTCGGGCGGCCAGAGCATGGTGTCGTCCAGCATCACCGCCTGGAACATCCTGTTGGCCGAACGCCCGGACCTGGCCGAGGTCGCCTGTCAGCCGTTCTATTTCTCGCGCAACACGGAACAGGCCCCCGACGAAGGCCCCTATTACGGCCAGCCCCTGTTCGACATGGCCGAGGGCCACATGTTCGGCAAATGGAACCGCAACCGCGTGCGCACGGCCCAGGAAATCCCGGGCGTGCCGCAATTGACGGACGTGCAGAAGGAATGCACGGACCTGCTGGACGACATCCTGCGCCGCCCCGAGGTCATGTTCACCATGTGGCTGGAGCCCGGCGACCTGCAGATCATGAACAACCACGTCATGCTGCATTCGCGCACCCCGTTCGAGGATTTCGAGGAAGAAGACCGCAAGCGTCTGCTCTATCGCCTGTGGCTGGCGACGCCCAATTCCCTGCGCCTGCCGGAAAGCTGGGGCGGTTATTTCCGCTCGATCGAGCCGGGCACGGTGCGGGGCGGCATCCGCGGCCATGAATACGACGACGAACGCCTGGCCTTCGAAACCCGTCAGGCCGCAGACCTGGGCATGCCGGCCCCGGCCAAGGAGCGCTTCATTCCCGAACGGCTGGCGTCCTAGGGCGTGACGGCGCCGACCTGACGGCGGGCCTTGCCGCGCCGTTCGCCGCCGACTTCGCGGAACGTATCCGCCCGCGCCTTCGACCAGCGGACCATCTGTTCCGGGTCGCAGGTCCCGTCGAGTAACCCGCCCACGGGCCATTCCGGATAGGCGACATCACCGGCGACGGTCTCGCCGCTGTTCTGGCGCACGTTGAAATGCTTGGGATGCAGTTGGGCCGGGTTGTCGAGCCCGGCCGATCCCACCATGTCGGCCACGGCGCGGAGCGTATTGGCGTGGAAGCGGGCGACGCGGTGGGACTTGTCGTCGACGTTCAGCGCGCGCTGGCGCAGGGGATCCTGGGTCGCCACGCCGGTCGGGCAGGCGTTGGTGTGGCAGGCCTGGGCCTGGATGCAGCCGATGGCGAACATGAAACCGCGGGCCGAATTGCACCAGTCGGCCCCCAGGGCCAGGGCGCGGGAGATATCAAAGGCGGTGACCAGCTTGCTCGCCGCCCCGATGCGCACGCGGTCGCGGATGCCGGCCCCGCGCAGGGTGTTGTGGACGAAGGTCAGGCCCTCGACCATCGGCGTGCCGATATGGTTGGTGAATTCAAGCGGCGCCGCCCCGGTGCCGCCCTCGGTCCCGTCGACGACGATGAAGTCGGGCACGATGCCGGTTTCCAGCATGGCCTTGACCATGCACATGAATTCCCGCCGATGGCCGATACACAGCTTGAACCCGACCGGCTTGCCGCCGGACAGCTCGCGCAGTGTCCCTAAGAATTCCATGAATTCGATGGGCGTGGTGAAGGCCGAATGGCCGGCCGGCGAGACGCAGTCCTGGCCCATGGGCACGCCGCGTGCTTCCGAAATTTCCGGCGTCACCTTGGCCGCCGGCAGAACGCCGCCGTGGCCGGGCTTGGCCCCTTGGGACAGCTTGACCTCGATCATCTTGATCTGGTCCGACGCCGCCTGTTCCTTGAAGCGTTCCGGGCTGAACGAGCCGTCATCGGCGCGGCAGCCGAAATAGCCCGAGCCGATTTCGTAGATCAGATCGCCGCCGCCTTCGCGGTGATAGCGCGAAATGCCGCCCTCGCCCGTGTCGTGGGCAAAACCGCCCAGCCGGGCGCCCGTGTTGAGCGCCTGGATGGCGTTGGCGCTGAGCGCTCCGAAGCTCATGGCCGAGATGTTGTAGAGCGAGGCGTCATAGGGCTGCGTGCAGTCGGGCCCGCCGATGCGCACGCGGAAATCGTGATCGTCGATATGCTTGGCGTTGACCGAATGGGTCAGCCAGGCGAAGCCCGGGGCATAGACGTCTTCCCGCGTGCCGAACGGGCGCTTGTCCTCGACCCCCTTGGCGCGCTGATAGACCAGGGAGCGCTGCTCGCGCGAGAACGGCTGTTCGTCCTGGTCGCTTTCGATCAGGTATTGCCTGATCTCAGGACGAATGCCCTCGAACAGCCAGCGCATGTGCCCGACGATGGGATAGTTGCGCATGATCGCGTGGCGCGTTTGGCACAGGTCCCAGACGCCCAGCGCCGCGAGTGCCGCGACGACCGCGGCGACGGGAATGAGCCAAAGATGAAAAAACGCCAGCCCGATGAGCACAGGCGTGGCGAGCACGAAAAGCGCGAAGGTGGTGAAGCGTTGCATGATGTTCCCCGGATCGGTGCGACGGCATCACTCTATCACCGGCGCGGCGCCAGTCCATGGGATCGTGTGTCCAGGGTCGACGGGGCACAAATGGGACAACCGGGCAGATAATCACAAACGACCCCGAATTCTCTATTCTTGTTATTCGGGAATTCAGCACACACACTGGAACGTCTTGTTTAGGGGAGAAGGTGCGATGGCGAACGCGAAGGACATGGCATTTGTCGGATGCCGACTGTTTGCGTTGTACGTCCTGTACCAAGCAATCCATAGGATTGGGTTTTCAGCAGCCTATCTTGATAAGGCCATAAAAACCGGCCTCGGCCTGAACCTGGCTGAGCCGACGATCCTCGCCTTAATCATTGATATCGTGCTGTTTCTATTCCTGTGGTTCGGGGCTATGCGCATTGCACGAGGCGTAAGCAGCGGCCTGGATGACACAAGAGAGGGAAATTCTCTCTCCCGTAAGGAACTCCTTGCCACGGCAGTCGCGATTTGCGGCGTGTTCGTCCTGGTGATCGCTGTCCCTCGCGCGGCCGGCGTGCTCACCACTTTTCTGTTCACTGGCAGAGCTGAATCCTTCCAACTCTTGCACATCATTCCCCTGTTGATGATGGGCTTGGCGTGCATCTTCGGGGCAAGCTTCTTCGCAAGCCTTGTTATGAAGGCACGCAGCTGGGGCGTCGACTGACCATCTCCGCCAATTTTTAGACTCCCCGGATAACCACCTTCAACGCCTCCTTGGCGATCATGGCGCGGAGCGCCGCCTCGGTCTGCGCCACGGGCATTTCGGCGCTCAGCAGCAGGTCGGCCTTGAACGCGGGGTCGGCCAGCATGTCCAGCGCCCGGCGGATGGTGTCGGGGCGATGGTGGTAGACGCCCTTCACCGTCAGTTCGCTGTAGTGCACGGCGTGGGTGTCCAGCGGGATCGAGGTGCCGGGGGCGCAGCCGCCGAACAGGTTGATCAGCCCGCCGGGGCGCACGGAATTGATGGCGTCGACCCAGACTTCCGGCACGCCGGAGGCATCGACGGCGACCCAGGCCCCCTGTCCGCCCTCGGTCAGCGCCTTGACCTTGTCCGCCTGGCCGCCGCCGCGTTCGATCCGCACGACCTTGGCCGCGCCCAACTGCCTGCCCACGTCCAGGCGCGGCGGGTTGGGGTCGGCCAGGATGACCCGGTGCCCGGCCCGGGCCAGGGCGCCCACGAACAACAGGCCGATGGGCCCGGCGCCGAACAGGACGACCTCCGTCCCCGGGCCGTATTTATCCAGTTCGCAGGCGTCCATGCCGTGTAGCACGCAGGCCAGCGGTTCCGTCAGCGCCGCCTTGGCGAAGGCCAGGCCCTGGGGAATTTTATAGGTGTTGCGGTCGACGAAGCGGGCGGGGATGCGGATGAATTCGGCGAAGGCGCCGTTGATGTATTGCAGGTCGGCGCAGAGGTTTTCCCGCCCGCGCCGGCAATAGTCGCAATCGCCGCAGGGGGCGGAATTGGCGACCACCACGGCGTCGCCTTCGCGGAATTTCGTGACGCCCTTGCCGAGCGCCGCCACCCGGCCCGCCATTTCATGGCCGAACAGGGTCGGCACTTTCAGCATGCGGGGATGGCCGCCGCGCTTGAACACCTTCACGTCGGTGCCGCAGGTGGTCGCGGCCTCGATGCTGAGGATGATCTCGCCGTCGTCGGGCTCCGGCACGGGCAGGTCGCGGACCTCGATTTTCTCGGGCCCCAGCAGCATGGCCCCCTTCATCATGCGGGTCATGGCGTCAGCTTCCTTCCGCCGCGCGGGACGGCGTGAACAGGACCTTGAGCGCCTTGCGCGCGCGGACGAGGTCGAGGCCCGTCTGGAAATCGTCCAAGGGCATCTTGTGGGTGACCAGCGGCGTCGGGTCCAGCGCCCCCGAGGCGATCAGATCGAACACCCGGCCCTGTTCGTGGACAGCACCCGAATAGGTGCCGAGGATGCGGCGCTCATACTTGAACAGGTCGTTGAGGTCGAAGTCGGCGGTCTGGCCATCGGGGGCATGGGCGAACAGGACGACGCTGCCGCCCTGGCGCGTCAGGCCGAGCGCCGCCTTGAGCGGCCCGGCGCCGCCGACCGTGTCGAACACGGCGTCGGCCCCGGCGCCATTGGTCAGGTTTCCGACGGCGGCCTGGGCGGCCGCACCCGGTTCCGCCGCCGCGTCGGCCCCCAGTTTCAGGGCCAGGTCACGGCGGTCGGCCTGCGGATCGACGACGGCGACCCGCACGCCCGGCAGGGCGGCCTTGAGCACCAGCAGATGCAGCAGCCCCATGGAGCCCGCCCCCTGGACCACGGCGACGCCGTCGGCGGCGACCGCCGCCCGCTCCACACCGCGCAGCACGCAGGCGGCCGGTTCCATGAACACGGCGGCCTCGTCGGACACGCCGTCGGGCACGCGATGCGCCGCCTGGGCCGTGGCCCGGGCCTTGATCAGCACCGTGTCGGCGAAACCGCCGGGGGCCATCAGGTTCTCGCGAAAGGTCTCGCACATGGTCTCGTTGCCGCGCCGGCACATCAGGCAGGTGCCGCAGGGCACATGATGGGGCACGGCGATGCGGTCGCCGGTCTGGAATGCCGTGACCCCGTCACCCAGGGCAACCACCTCGCCGACCAGTTCATGGCCCAGGACCGTGCCCGGCTGCGCCGCCCCCGTATCCAGCTTGAACAGATCCGTGCCGCAAAAGCCGACGACCCGCAGCTTCAGCAGCATCTCACCCGCGCCGACCTCCGGCACGGGCCGCGGCTCCAGCGCCGTGGCGTCGCCGCCCCGGCAGGCGATCACGTTGTTGGCGTGTTGAGTCATGGACGGCTTAGGTCTCCACAAATTCAATGCCCGGCGGCATGAGATCGACTTCTTTTACCCCTATCGTCACCCCCGCGAAAGCGGGGGTCCAGGATTTCTCATCGTCTCACCGTCTCTGTGGTTTTCTATTTTTTGAACCCCTGAGGCCGTGAGGCGGTGAGAAGAAAGGATGGCCGGCGGGGTGTCTACGCAATCATCGACTCGTGGAAAAGGTCTTCGGGCGCCACCCGCCGGGGGGCCAGGTGCTGCGCCTGGGACCAGCGGCACATGGCGTCCAATTCCGCCCGGTTGGCGTCGAACCCGTATGTCCAGAAATCCGGGCCCATGAGGGCGCGGATTTCCTCCATCTCGGCATGGAAGAACGGCAGGGTCAGCCGGTTGGCGGAACCGCGCCAAATGGATTCCAGCTTGGCCATGGCGAGGTCGCGGGATTGCGTGAAGGCGTCGAACAGCGCCTTGGACAGCCAGGGGTTGGCCTCGGCGATGGTCTTGCGCACCCCGATCACGTGCATGATGGGGAAAAAGCCGGTCTTGGCGTGATAGGCGCGCTCGACCGCCGCGAAATCGGGGAACAGGCGCCGCACGCGGGGATCGCCCGCGACCAGGGCGTTGAGCGGTTTGGGGGCGAACACGGCGTCCAGTTCACCGGCCAGCAACAGGTCCTGCAAGGTCTCCCCGGCCTCGATCGGCGTGACTGACATATGGGCCGGCAGGTCGAGGGTCAGGCGGTCCTTACGGGTCCCTTCCTCCAACGCCCCGGTTCGCCATTGGAAGCTGTCCGTGTCCACGCCGTATTCGTCGGCCAGAATGCCCCGCATCCACAGGGCCGCCGTCATCTGATATTCGGGCACGCCGACGCGTTTTCCTTCCAGGTCCTTTGGATTTTCGATGCCAGCATCGGCGCGCACCACGAAGCCGTTGTGACGGAAGGCGCGGCTGAGGAACACGGGGAGGGCGACATAGGCCCCTTCACCCTTCGCGACCTCAAGGATGTAGGACGACATGGACATTTCCGTGACGTCGAACCGGGCCTCGCCCACGGCGAGCGGAAACAGGGTCGAGGTCGGATGGACTTCGGCCCGGATGGCGCAGCCGGGAACGGCAACCGTGCCGTCAAGCACGGCCTGGGCGCGGTCGTAGTCCCAGCAGGCAAGGCTGAGGTCGAGAAGCGTATCGGTCTTGGATGTGGTCATGGGGGTCCATCTTGGATCGCGGATTGTCATTGCCGCCAATATACCCAACACTGACGGGCAACACGGATAAAATGGGAGGTATCCGCGATGAAACAGATCAATTCATGGGAACGGAGCCAATCTGAATGATGACCCTGGAACTGGCCGTCGCCATCGTCGACGGGGCCTTGGCCAAGGGCCATGCCATCGACTGTGCGCCGCTGACCGTGGTCGTGCTGGATGCCGGCGGGCATCTGGTGGCGCTGAAGCGGGAAGACGACTCGGGAATCCTGCGCGTCGAGATCGCCGTGGGCAAGGCCTATGGCGCGCTCGGCTTCGGCGTCGGCGGGCGGGAGTTGCGCGAAAAGAACCCCAAGTTCATGGCGGGGGTGATCTCGACCGCGCCGAAGGGCATGGTCCCGGCCCCGGGCGGCGTGCTGATCCGCGATCCCGACACGGGGCGCATCATCGGCGCCTGTGGCATCTCGGGCGACACCGGCGAACGCGACGAGGAATGCGCCGTGGCCGGGATCGAGGGTGCCGCGTTCAAAGCCGACCCGGGGGACATCAAAGAGGGCTGACCCCGGGTTATTTCAGCTTTTCTTCCAAACTCTCGCAGACCGTGCGGATGATCTTGAGGCGGGCGAAGCGTTTGTCGTTGGCTTCGATCAGGGTCCAGGGGGCGGCGGCGGTCGAAGTGCGCTCGACCATCTCGTTCACGGCAGCCTCGTAATCGTCCCATTTCCCGCGGTTGCGCCAGTCCTCGTCCGTCAGCTTCCAGGACTTGAAGGGGGTCGCTTGGCGGGCCAGGAACCGGCGTTCCTGTTCGTCCTTATCGATGTGCAGCCAGAACTTCACCAGGTTGGTGCCGTGGCCGGTCAGTTCAGCCTCGAACTCGTTGATCTCGCGGTAGGCGCGGCGCCAGGCGTCGGGCGGAATCAAGTTTTCCACCCGTTCAACCAGGACCCGGCCGTACCAGCTGCGGTCATAGATGGTGAACCGCCCGGCCCGCGAAACATGGCGCCAAAACCGCCACAGATAATGGTGCGCCAGTTCCTCGTCCGTCGGCGCCGCGACGGGGATGACCGTAACGCCCCGCGCGTCGAGCGCCGAGGTCACGCGGCGGATCGCCCCGCCCTTGCCGGCGGCGTCCCAGCCTTCGAACACCAGGACGCTCGACACCCCCTGCGCCAGTCCCCGGCGGAAGGCGGCGTGCAGGCGCGCGCGCAGTTTGCCGATCTCCGCCGAATAGGTTTTGCGGCGGGCGCTCTGGGTCAGATCCAGGCTGCCGAGGATGCTCTCGGGCGTGTGGAGTCCGTTGCCGGCCTGGGCGGCGGCGCAGGATCGGCGCTTTCCGTTTGTTTTCAAGGCCGTGGCCTCGTCCGCGCGGCGGTCCAATTCCTCGCGCACCCGATCGCGGATCGTGGTCAGCACGGTCAGCGCCCGGTAGCGGTCGTCGACGCCCTCGACGATCTTCCATTGGAACCGCCCGGCGCTGGTCTGCGTGATCATGCGCTCGACCGTGGCGATGAAGGTGTCGTAGAGCTTGTAATGCTTCCAGTCGGTGTCGGTGATCTTCCAGTGGTGGTCCGGATTCTTCTCCAGCTTTTTCAGGCGCGCCTTCTGGGCCTTCTTGTCGAGATGCATCCAGAATTTCAGGATCACCGCCCCGTCGTCGACAAGCGTGCGTTCGAACTGCACGATGCGTTGCAGCCGGGCATCCAGTTTGGCCTTGCCGATGCGCCCGTGCACCCGGTCCAGCAACGGCTGCGAATACCAGGCGGACAGAAACAGCCCAATCCTTCCGTCGGGCGGCAGGTCGCGCCAATAGCGCCAGAACTCTGGCCGCTCGCGCTCCTCGTCCGACGGCTTGTCATAGGCCCGGGTGACCAGCCAGCGCGGGTCCATCCATTCGTTGATCAGGTTGACGCTCTCGCTTTTGCCGGCCCCGTCGACCCCCGCGAACAGCACGATCACGGGAAAGTCGGCCGTGCGCAGGTCCTGCTGCAATCGCACCATCTCGGCCCGCAGTTCCGGCGTGACCGCGTCGAATTCGGCCTTGCTGACCTTGTGGCTTAGTTCCGCGGCTTCGAACATGCTTCATTTTAGGCCGGCCGGACGCGGCGACCCTACTCCTCCAGACAGTCGGGCTCGTCGCGCAGGACCTTGCGGGCGTAGTAATGGAAGCTGGCGTTCAGGGGCTGGGGCTTCAGGCGGTAGTCGTGGGCTTCCTGGCCCCGTTTCGGATCGATCTCCTGGATCGTGCCGGCCGCCTGGGCCATCAGTTGCAGACGCGCCGCATATTCGATGTAGAGCGAGCGCATGGCCGCTTCCTCGACCGTCGCCGTCGCCGCCAACTGCCCGTGATTGGCGAGCAGGATCGAATTCTTGCCGCCGAGCGCGGTCGAGATCAGGTCCCCTTCCTCGTCACCGATGGGCGGGCCGGGCCAGTAATCCAGAAAGGCGCAGTCCTCGTAGAACATGGCCGTGTCCATATGGGCCGCCTTCAACGGCACCCCGATCATCGACAGCGCCGAGACATAAGGCGGATGGGTATGCACGACACAATGAACATCGGCCCGCGCCTGGTAGATCCACAGGTGAAAACGGTTCGACGGATTGGCCATGCCCTCGCCCTGGAGAACCTTCAGATCGCCGTCGACCAACAAAAAGTCACAAGCGCGGATTTCATCCAGGCCCAGGCCGAACCGCGCGGTCCACATGGTCCCGGCCTCGGGCCCCCGGGCCGTGATCTGCCCCGCCAGGGCGTTGCCGTGGCCTTCGCGGGCCAGCATACGCGCCGTCAGCGCCAATTTCTGGCGCAAGGTCCATTGGTCCGTCTTGACGAGGTTCGCCTCCATCTCGGCGGTCGCCCGCCGG
>CEQK01003715.1_pt1 | contig 10212 bp, 9 predicted proteins | sample 531051 | NCBI WGS metagenome assembly CEQK01 (sample SAMEA2621229, study PRJEB7988) | marine metagenome | biome: marine biome (ENVO:00000447); feature: deep chlorophyll maximum layer (ENVO:xxxxxxxx); material: "saline water (ENVO:00002010), including plankton (ENVO:xxxxxxxx)" | depth 150 m
TTGCACGTTCTCGAAGCGGATGACCCCGTCCGAGACACTGAGCGGCTTTGCATCCGGCGCATCCTGCACCTCGGCCTGGACGTCGAGAAGGTCGAACATCTGCTCGATGTCAGCCAGTCCCTGCCGGATTTCGCGATAGACGAAACCGATGAAGTTGAGCGGGATCGAAAGCTGCATCAGCATGGTGTTGATGAAGACGAAATCGCCGAGCGTCTGGTCACCGCGCTGAACGGCGAGCGCCGACATCACCATCATCACCGCCATGCCGACACCGAAGATCACGCCCTGGCCGAAATTGAGCCAGCCAAGCGAGGTCCAGACCTGCGTCGCGGCCCTCTCGTAGCCTGCCATGGACGCGTCGAAGCGGCGCGATTCCATGTCCTCATTGCCGAAATACTTCACCGTCTCGAAGTTCAGGAGTGAGTCGATCGCCTTGGTGTTGGCGTCGGTGTCGGAATCGTTCATCGCCTTGCGGATGGCGATGCGCCAGTCGCTGGCCTTGATGGTGAACCACGAATAGAGCACCACCATGATCAGGGTGACCGCCATATAGGCCCAGCCATACGCGACTGCGAAAATGATCGCCGTCAGCACGAATTCGAGAATTGTCGGGACCGTGTTGAGGATCGTGAACCGCACGATCGTCTCGATCCCCTTGGTGCCGCGCTCGATGATGCGGGACAGTCCGCCGGTGCGCCGCTCAAGGTGAAAGCGCAGCGACAGCCTGTGAACATGCACGAAGGTGCGGTAAGCGAGCTGCCGCACCGCATGCTGGCCAACACGGGCAAAGAGCGCATCACGCAGCTGGTTGAAGCCGAGTTGAAGGATGCGCATCAGGTTATAGGCAACCACCAGCATGACTGGCGCAGCCAGCACGCCCGGCAGCCATTCCGGCAGCGTGCCATCCCGGTCCAGTGAATCGGTCGCCCATTTGTAAAAATAGGGGACCATCATGAGAATGATCTTAGCGAGGACGAGATAGAACGTCGCCCAGACGACGCGCATCTTCAGGTCCGGCCGGTCCGACGGCCACATATAGGGCCAGAGATTGACGATCGTCGTCAACGGGTTGCCGGAATCGGCGGAAACGGTCTTGCGGCCGGGGTTAGCTACCGCCTGTGACTTGGTCTTGTTGCTCAATTCGAAATCTTCCTTGTCAGCCGCGCAAACGGCTCATGTCTTGTCCCTGCCCTCGCCGTCGCAGCATCCGCTGCAGACCGATTGGACGATCTGGTCCAACGATCCGGCCACGGATGAGAGCGCCTCGGAGTTCAGGCTGTAGCGCGATGCCTGGCGGTCGGGCCTGTAGGTCACGAGACCGGCATCGAGAAGCGTCTTGAGGTGTTGCGAAACAGTGGACTGGGCGAGCCCCACGCGTCCCACCAGATCCTTTACGCAGCAGGCATCCCGATCACCCAGGCAGCGCAGAAGCGAAAGCCTCACGGGATGTGAAAGCGCCGCCAGTTGCTGCGCGAGCAATTGGTCGTCGGGATCGGTCCGAATGGAATGGGTGTGCGATTGCCGTTTCATCGTTTATCGGCGATAAACGATGAAAACATGACCGTCAAGCGCCTGCGCGGGTCTCAATTGGTCGAATGGCTGCGCTTTTCCATCAGGTCGTGATGCGTTTTTTCCGCATTCTCATCCCACTTCTCAGGCATGTTGAAAACCTGGCCGGGCGAAATCCGGTTGGGATCAGGGATCTGCTCCTGGTTGGCGAGATAGATCGTCGTATAGCGCACGCCCTGCCCGTACGTCCGGCGCGAAATCTGCCACAGCGTGTCGCCCTTGCGGATGATCACCGAACCAGACGCGGGCGTCAGTGCGTCCTGCTCGACGGTATTGTCGGCCGTTTCGGTCTTGGCCGGCGCACTGGCTCCCGTTTCATTGGATGCCTCACCCTGAGCCGACTGCTCTGCACTCGTTTCCCCAGACGCTGACGTCTCGGCCTTGGGCGCTCGGGCGACAGCTGCGATCCTGTTTCCTTCGGGACGATTGAAGGGCACGACGGCCCGCAAGGCAACCTTGCCGTCTTCACCAACGATCTCCGCTGCAATCACGTGATCGCCGACCGACAACTCGGTTTTCGAGTCGACGATGAAACGCCCGCCGCTATCCGAACGGGTCGAGCCGATGCTTTTTTCGTCCGCCAGTACGCGGATGTCCACGCCCGGCGTGGCTGAACCGGCCACGTAGACAGTACCGTCCTCAATCTCCACGGCATCAACGCGGATAGTGAACGCGCTCTCGGATTTCGGCGCGGTTTCGTTCTGCGGATCGGAAGCAGTGGCAGCAGGGTCAAGCGCGGCCATCTCCGTCTGTGCGGCGTCATCCACGGCACCCTCGTCCGCGGCCTTTTCGACGACCTCCCCTTGAACCATAGGCGCGCTACCTGCGATATCGCCCGAACCCGAGGCCATCTCCGGCATCCCGGTGTTCGATGCTTCGACAGAAGCCACTTCCGCGGCGGGAGCTTCGCCCGGCTCCGTCGCCTCACCCGCAGTCTGATTCTCTGCAGCCGGTTCATCACCTGCCTGTGCGACGGCATCCGGCTCCACGGTGACATTCGGATCGGCCGAGGCGACCTCCTCACGAACAGGCGCCTTCGGCTTGGGCTGTGTCAGAATGCGGGAGGCTTCACCCGGCTTGTCGACCATGGCCAGAAGCTGGTCGGCTTCACTGCTAGGGATGGAGATCGTGGCAATTTCCTCGGACAGTGTCCGGCTGCCGTTGGGAGCGATCGACAGAAGCTGGAGCTGGTAATCTCCGGGCGCAAGAGGCTCCTCGAGAATGGCCACGAAATCGCCCACCGACCCGACATCGGTAGAGACCACCGTATCTTCGCCGCTCAGCACATCCACCTCGCCATCGGGCGCGGCCGTTCCGGCAATCACCATCGAGCCATTCGGTTCGACGCGCACGACATCGAAGGCCGGGATGACCGGCTTTTCAGCCGCATCCGGCTGGACCGAGTCGGGGTCGACGGCTGCAACCTCGACATCGCCGGAAGACGCTTCGTCTGTAGCCTTCTGCGTATCACTGCCGGTCCCCTCCGCACCGGATGGTGCGGTTTCGGTCACCACCGCAGGCTCGTCCTTGTGCAGGATTTTCGGCACGACGATATAGCCCGCTACGCCCAGCGCGGCGGCTATGGCCATAACCACTAAGTAAGCAATCTTGCCGTTCAGCATATTCGTCTCCGGCGCAGCAACATGGCCGCAACTCTCCCTGTCCCCCTGACAGAATTGTCAAAAAAACTAATCCCTTTCGGCGACGCACACAAGAACTGCCACATCGGGGCGCCCTGCATCTCCTAGGGTTTTCACGTTCTAGCGCAGTCAGATGGCACAATTGCGAGAGCACCCGCTTTCGCTTGACGGAATCCTCGGGCTGATGTTCTTTCGCAGCATGAGCATTCCTTCAAGTACCCCCCAAATGAACATCTGCGTCTATTGCGGCTCCCAGCCCGGCAGAAACCCAGCCTATCGCGAAGCTGCCCGCATTCTCGGCCAGACGATGGCTGCCAGCGGTATCGGTCTCGTCTATGGCGGCGGCACCCGCGGCATTATGGGTACGGTGGCCGATGCGGTGATGTCGAACGGCGGCAAGGTCACCGGCATCATCCCCGAATTCCTGATGGACAAGGAAGCGACGCGCCATTCTCTGGGCCAACTCGACGAACTCGTCGTCACCGCCGACATGCATGAGCGCAAGCACCTGATGTTCGATCGTTCCGATGCCTTCGTCGCCCTTCCCGGCGGCATCGGCACGCTCGAGGAAATCATCGAGATCATGACCTGGGCGCAGCTCGGACGGCACACCAAGCCGATCGTGCTGGCCGATGTGGGCAACTTCTGGAAACCGCTCGAAAGCCTGATCGATCACATGAAGGACCAGGGCTTCATTCACACGGCCCACCTCGTGCAGCCGCTGGTGATCAGCGACCCGGCACAAATCGTTCCGGCCGTGCAAAACCTGCTCGCGCAAGCTGCACCGCAGGACGGCGATTCAGCGGTCATCGAAAACCTCTGAAAGTCCAAAACACGGGCCGCAGCTGCAAAAGCTGCGGAGAGCGCGCCGCCCGGTCTTACCCTCAGGCGTGACGCGCCCGGTGCTGGCGGAACAATGACACGCTGTAAATCGCCAGCGCCGTCCAGATCAGGATGAAGGCCAGAAGCTTCTCCACGCCGAACGGCTCCTTGAACACGAAGACCGCGATCAGGAAGATCATGGTCGGCGCGATGTACTGCATGATCCCGATCGTCGAGAGCTTCAGAAGCTTGGCGCCATTGGCATACACCATCAGCGGAACTGCCGTGACCAGACCGCATCCCAGAAGCAGCAGGACATCACTTGTGCCGGTGGGGCCGAAATGGCTCTGCCCGGTCGCGACAAGATAGGCGATGTAGCCGAGCGCCGGGATCGTCAGCAGCAGGACCTCCAGGAAGAAGCCCTGATTGGGGCCGACCGGCAACGTCTTGCGGAAATAGGCGTAAAAACCCCAGGAAAGCGCCAGACAGATTGAGACCCACGGCAAGCCGCCCGCTTCGTAACCGAGCACGCAAACAGCCAGAAATGCGATGCCGATTGCAATCTTCTGCAACGTATCGAGCTTTTCGCCAAGTAGGAGCGCGCCCAGAAGCACCGACAGCAGCGGATTGATGTAATAGCCGAGCGCTGTTTCCACCGCCCTGCCCGCGCCGATCGCCCAGACATAGATGCCCCAGTTCACGGAGATGATCGACGCTGTCAGGAAGCCCATGGCGAGCGTGCGCGGCGTCCTGAGCGCGACCTTGATATCCGCCGTGCGGCCGAGCCAGATCAGCACGATACCGGCGAGCGGTACCGACCAGATCACCCTGTGGGCAACGACTTCCGGCGCCGGAATATGGGCGACCGCCTTCATGTAGAAAGGCAGAAAGCCCCAGAGCAGATAGGCGGTGAGCGCGAAGGCGAAACCGCGCGGGCTGTCATGGTCGCCGATCTGCTTGGGCGGCGGCGTGAGCGAGGTCTCTTCGGCACTGGTCATGGAATCATCCTGTCGCTACGGCGGCAGGCGGACCGGCCATCCGGAAGCAGGCAGCTTTATCCCGGCAAAGCATCACCGGCAATGCGGGGTCATTGATGGATCTATCAACAACGTTGATGGATCACATCCGGATGACAAACCCCTTGGCGAGGTGGTTGCGAACGAAATAGATCATCGCAAGGCCCGGCACGAGCGAGAACACCGTCATGGCCATCACCAGCCCGATATCGGTCTGGAAACCGAAGAGCGCGTTGATCGCCATGGTGATCGGCTTCCCTGCCGTTACCGTCAGGATACGCGCGAATACCACTTCCACCCACGAAAAGACGAAACAGAAGAAGGCGGCCACGCCAATGCCGGGCTTGATGGCCGGCAATAGCTGCGTGAGGAAGAAGCGCGGGACCGAATAGCCGTCAAGGAACGCGGTCTCATCTAGCTCGCGCGGGATCGCGGAGATAAAACTCTCGAGAATCCAGATGGCAATCGGGATGTTGAAGAGGCAGTGGACGAGCGCGATCCCGACTGGCGAATTGATCAGGTTGAACTTGGCAAACAGAATGAAGACCGGCAGCGAAAGCACCACCGGCGGCGTGATCCGGAAGGCAAGCAGCAGGAAAAAGATGTGCCGGTCGCCAACGAACTGGAAGCGCGAAAACGCATAAGCTGCAGGTAGCGCGGCAATGAGCGTGAGAGCGACGTTGAGCGTCACATACAGAATCGAATTCAGGATCGACGAGGTCAGCGCTTCCGAGCGGAAGATGTTGAGATAGTTGATCAGGCTGAACTCCCCCTCCGCCAGCCCGTCGCGCGGGATGGTGTTCATGAAGGAGAGCATCACCGTTTGCACAAGTGGCGTCAGAATGAATAGCGCCAGCGCCAGATAGGCGAGCCCTCGGATGAGGGCACCATGCCCTGCACTTCGCGGATTAACGGGATTACTCATGCCATCGCCTCGCTCGATGCCCTGCCACGCCGGTCCATGGCCGTGCGGAAGGCCCAGGCAATCGTCAGAACCATGAGGAAATAGATCACCGAATGGGCCGCGGCAGAGCCGTAGCTGAAGCCGTTGATCGCCTCACCCAGATCGAGCGACAGGAAGGTTGTCGCGTTATTCGGTCCGCCGGCATTGATCCGGAACGCCTCGATATAGATCATGAAACTGTCCATGAACCGCAAGAGAAGCGCCATGAACATGACGTCGGCGATCTTCGGCAGTTCGATATAGCGGAACACCTGGTAGCGCGACGCCCCGTCAATGGCCGCGGCCCGGTAATAGGCCGGGGGAATGCCCGACAGCCCGGCATAGGCGAGCACCGCGACAAGCCCTGTCCAGTGCCATGTGTCCATGACGACGAGCACGATCCAGGTGTGAACGGCATTAAACTTGTAATCGAAGCCGATCCCGAGCTCGGCAAGCGCCATGCCGACAAGGCCGGTTTCGCTGTTGATGAGGCTGAGCCACATGGTTGGGATCATGTTCCACGGCACCACCAGCGGGATCGCGAGCAGCATGAGAACGAATACGCTCACCCGGCCAGAACGCCGGAGCATCAGCGCGATGCCGATCCCGAGCGGCATCTGCACCGACAGCACGATGAACGAGAACAGGAGGCTGCGCCCGAGGCTCGCATAAAATCGCTGCGAGCTCAGAATTTCGCGGTACCAATCACCGCCGATCCAGAATGCGGAATCGAGCGTGAAGATATCGAAGAAGGAATAGTTGAACACCGCCACAAGCGGCACGACGCCGGCAAAGCCGAGGATGGCCAGGGCGGGAACAAGGTACAGCCACGCGCCGTTGTTCTGCGGTTTCATTGGCATCAATCCGGAAGAGGAAAAGGGGATCGCCGACCTGGAACTCGGTCAGCAAGGAAAAACAGCCAGCGGACCGGACTCAGTAGAGCGTCGTCCTGTTGGCGTTGTCGATATAGGTTTCCAGCTCCGGAAGCGGATCGTCGATGGCGCAATGCGCCTTGATCATTTCAGCCAGACTTGGAACATCGGTGGCATCCGGCCAGGCGTCAGGTTGCCAGGCCTTCGAGCGCATGAACGCTTTCGGGCAATGGCTCAGGAGCCGCTGAACGCGCACAAGCGTTACAAGCCCTGCCGGACGTCCGTCGACCGCCAGTTCCTGAGACAGTTTCTCGTCACGCACGACCGCCCCCTGCCCGCTCACACGAACAGTGTCATCAACGCCCGGGATCATGAACAGAAGACCAATGGCGCCGTCGGTCAACACATTCTCGATATTGTCCATCCGGTTGTTGCCGGGACGATCGGGAATAGCGAGCGTCTTGGAATCCAGCACCTTGATAAAGCCGGCCGGATCGCCGCGCGGGGTGAGATCGACACCACCATCGGCGCGGCGCGTGGCGAGCACGACCAGAGGTGAAGCCGCGATGAAGCGGGCAGCCGTCTCATCGACATGGTCAATCACCTTGCCCGACGGAAGGCGTCCGGGCGGCGGAACCTGCTCGCGCAACTCCTCGACGGAAGCGATGCGTTGGGTCACCTCCCGGCCAAATACGGTTGTACTCACGGCGTCCTCCTCACGCACTTCGCTAATATAGCCAGCATGCGCCGAAATGGACCGCGGTCAAGTCCAACCGACCTTCTGCGGCGCATGTCGCGCGATCATTACCAAAGCGCACCGCGACGACACCCGATTTCAGCCAGCATGTTTGGCCGGCATTACCCCTCCCGGTAGATAGCACATGCCGCAGCAACAAGTTCGGCGTTGCCCGCGGCCTGTCGGCCATCCGGCATGTGCTTGCCGTCCTCCAAACCGATCCGCGTCGACCAGTTGCGACGCCGCGCCAGCCGAACAAAATCCCAAATGGTGGCATCGAAGCCGTGCAGCAGGATCGGTCGATTCACCTTGGCCCGCGTCAGAACGGAAAAGATGTCCTCGGCGAGTGCCAGGGCATCAGGCAGGCTTTGCTCATTGATCTCGATGAGAACGCGCAGTGGCGGACGTTGCCGCGCAAGGGCGACGAAGCGCTCCGCCCCTTCAACCGTCGCGATACCGGCTTCGAGGCCCACCCCGATCCGGTCCAGAATGTCCATTACAGCCGGCGCATCGGGCTCGGACAGATTGACCGACGCATAATCCGGCAATTCCGACCAGCCCGAAATCAGGTCTCGCGTGCGGGAGATGTCATTCTCAATCCATGCGCCGGTTGATACGCCTATGAGCGTTCCCGGACAGGCGGCACGCACGACAGGAATGCTCGCAACGATCGCCGCAAGGCTCTCGGCAAGATCGGGACCGCGCGGATGAATGTGCAGTTCGTTGGCTCCGGCAGCCACGCAAGCCTCTGCATCACTGGCGATTGCCTCGGGGGTCAGCGGCAAGGCCGGATGATAGTCAGTCGCCCGTGCGCCGTTGAGGCAAGCCTGCACGATCATGGTGTCCTCCCGAACTTGACCCCGCCTATTCCGCGGCCACCCGTCCCGCCAGATCGCGGTTCTTCATCAGCTTGTAGACGATGGAATCCTGCAATGCCTGGAACGAAGCGTCGATGATGTTGTCGGAGACGCCCACCGTCCACCAGCGCGCGCCGGTTCCGTCGGAGGATTCGATCAAAACCCGCGTGATCGCTTCGGTGCCGCCATTGAGGATACGCACCTTGTAGTCAGCCAGTTCAAGATCGGCGATCTCCGCCTGGTAGGTGCCGAGATCCTTGCGCATCGCGATATCGAGCGCGTTCACCGGACCATGCCCTTCTGCCACCGACATGTGTTCGGAGCCATCGACCATGATCTTCACAACAGCCTCCGACACCGTGCGCAATTCGCCCCTGGCATCGAACCGGCGTTCCACCATGACGCGGAAGCTCACGACCTCGAAGAAATCCGGCACGCGGCCAAGTGTGCGGTGCGCCAGAAGCTCGAAGCTCGCATCCGCACCCTCATAGGCATAGCCGGTCGCTTCGCGTTCCTTGACGATCTCGATCAACCGGTCGAGCTTCGGATCGTCCTTGGACACCACGATGCCACGTCGTGCCAAGGCATCCACGAAGTTCGACTTCCCGCCCTGGTCCGAGACCATCACCTTGCGGTAATTCCCCACGCTTTCGGGCGTGACGTGCTCATAGGTACGCGGATCCTTGAGGATAGCGGAGGCGTGGATGCCGGCCTTCGTTGCAAAAGCCGATGCACCGACATAGGGCGACTGCGTGCCCGGCGAACGGTTCAGCATCTCGTCGAAGGCATGGCTGAGCGCGGTTATCTCCTTGAGCTTGTCCTTCGACAAGCCGGTCTCGAACCGCTCTGCATAATAGGGTTTGAGCGCCAGCGTCGGGATCAGCGTGATCAGGTTTGCATTGCCGCAGCGTTCGCCGATGCCGTTGAGCGTGCCCTGGACCTGCCGCACGCCAGCTTCGACTGCAGCCAGCGAATTGGCGACGGCCTGACCGGTGTCGTTGTGCGCGTGAATGCCGAGGTGATCGCCAGGAATGCCGGCAGCGATCAGCGTCCTGACGATCTCGGCGATTTCGCCCGGCTGCGCGCCGCCATTGGTGTCGCACAGCACCACCCAGCGCGCGCCCGCGTCATAGGCGGTTCTGGCGCAGGCGGTCGCATACTCGGGGTTTGCCTTGTATCCGTCGAAGAAGTGCTCGCAGTCGAGAAGCGCTTCCTTGCCGGACTGGACCACCGCTTCGACCGATTCACGGATCGAGGTGAGATTGTCCTCATTGGTGGAATTGAGCGCGACCTTGACGTGGTAGTCCCAGCTCTTCGCCACGAGACACACCGCATCGGCCTGCGACTGGATGAGGGCTGCGAGCCCCGGATCGTTGGAGGCAGACACCCCTGCCCGCTTGGTCATCCCGAAGGCGACGAAGGCCGCATGCCCGGTCCGCTTCTTTGCAAAGAAGGCCGTATCCGTGGGGTTTGCGCCCGGATAACCGCCCTCGACATAATCGATGCCGAAATTGTCGAGCAGCGAGGAAACCGCGATCTTGTCCTCGAGCGAGAAGTCGATGCCGGGTGTCTGCTGCCCGTCGCGCAGGGTCGTGTCGAAAAGGTAGATACGTTCTTTGCTCATCTCATTCCGGCTTGTGACAAACCGCCTCGATATTGTTGCCGTCCGGATCGAGCACGAACGCGCCGTAATAATTTGGGTGATAATGTTCGCGGATACCCGGCGCGCCATTGTCCCGGCCGCCCGCCGCCATCGC
>CEQK01040288.1_pt1 | contig 10212 bp, 8 predicted proteins | sample 531051 | NCBI WGS metagenome assembly CEQK01 (sample SAMEA2621229, study PRJEB7988) | marine metagenome | biome: marine biome (ENVO:00000447); feature: deep chlorophyll maximum layer (ENVO:xxxxxxxx); material: "saline water (ENVO:00002010), including plankton (ENVO:xxxxxxxx)" | depth 150 m
GGCGGATGCGTACTTTGACGGCAAAATTCGCCGCAATGGTTCCGGCGCTATTTTGGCCGGCTTGACTGCGAACACCGCAATGACAGGTGTGTAATTAGACCACAACACGAACCGCCGGCAATCCGGCCGGCGGTTTGTTTTTCCCTTATTCCTTGGGGCCGCACATGTTGCGGTTCGCCGTCCGCGTCTGGATGCGGTTTGCGTGGTTCGAATCCATGGCGGCGACAAAACACACGACAATGGAAAACATTCGAATAGAGTATTTTTACGCTCTCGACTCTCTCACGTTGTTGGGCGGCGTTGACATTGTGGAATCACACCTTCGCGCCGACATTGGTGACGTGGGGTCCAATGAACGAAACCATGTCGCAATGTTGGGTGAATTGGCGATTCGATATGTTGAGGGCCTGACGGGTCGTCACGTGCAAAGCAAATCGGCCAATGTGTACATTCACACATTGCCGGAACGTTTGGAACTGCCGTTTCGGTTGGACCGTGTCAACGCGTTTTCGTACAATTCAGACCAACACACAACCAAAACAATCACGGTGAACGATGCGTTCGTCACGCACAACGCCACGTCGCCGTCGGTCTTGGAACAAAAATTGACGTTTCAATCGCCAACCGATTACGCGTTGGACGACCCGTACCCGTACAAATTGGAATGCGCAATTCTGGGTGACGACGATTTGGTTTCCACAAGCACAACACAAACGTCCAAATTGTTTCAGGGCGCTTGCCTTTTGTATTTGGCTCATTTGTACGAAAACCGTGAAGCCGGAGGTGTCGCAACGGGCCGACCGTTTGTGATGCCATTGGCGTTTGAATCAATTGTGAAATCATTGCGACGCATTCGATGAGGATTGGCGAACTGGACACCCCGATTGACTTGCACAACGCAACGGTCACAACCGATTCGTTTGGTCAACCGGTCGAAACATTCACAAAAGTTTCGACCATTTACGCGAAACGATTTGACCGGAATGCCGGTGAAGTCACCGTGGGCGACCGTGTCGTTCAGGTGTTGCGAACGGAATTCACGATTCGCTACAACACCGCGGTTTCGGAACAATCACGAATTGAATTTGACGGGCAAACGTACCGCGTCGACGGGGTGTTGGTGATGGGCCGCAAACGGTTCATGAAATTGATTTGTTCACGAAACGACGATTGACACATGAAGGTCACCGCACGATTTGACGATTCACAGGCGACGCGCGTCATGAAAGCGTTGGAACGGATGCCGTTCAACGTGGCCCGCCGTGAGGTAGGGCAAATCATGAAACGCGCATTTCGACCGGCCTTCAACACGATGCGGTCGTTGGCCCCCAAAAAATCCGGGCGCCTCAAAAAGTCAATCGCGACAATTACGTTCTATTCTCGAAGTTCCAAATCTTGGGTTGTGCGCTTGGGGCCACGATTCCGCGGACCGAATCGTTCATATACCGCCCACTTTGCCGAACTGGGGGTGAAGCCATCCAAACGAACAACCCGCGGCGAATTCACTTTTTTCGGGAAGGGTGGCAAATTAGTTCGAACCAAAGAAATCACGTCGGGCGTTCCCAAACAACCGTTCGTTCGACCGACGTTAAATCGTTACCGCGACACCATACCGTTCAGAATCAAAAAAGGTGTGAGGGAATTTTTGGTTCGTGAATTCAAAAAACAAACGTGACATGTTGGACCTGCTTTATTCACGGCTAAATGGTGACGCCGTTTTGCGTGCGATTACAGGCGCGCGAATTTACCCATATCTTAGGCAACAAGGTTCCGATTTGCCCGCGGTTATGTTTGAACAAACCGACGCGAAGTTTTCGCCCACGAAAAACACGACGTCGGTCAACGATGAATTTGAATTTTCCGTGAATTGTTTTTCGCAAAGTATTTCGGAGGCGTGGAGTATGCACACCATCGTTCGAACCAATTTCGAGGGACTTGCCGGGGAATACACAATTGGGTCAAACGTTTACAATATCGCTTCCACAACCCTTGACACCATCGCGTCGGATGTCATGGACGACGGGAACGTGTTCGTTGTCGAATTGGTTTTCACCGTTTCATTTTTGGCATCTTATACGGCGCGCTGACATTTCGTGACGACACGAAATCCAAACGTGTTGTGACGAAATTGGGGGACATCACGTAAATTTTTCAAAGAATGTCACTCTCAAGCATTTCGGGAAATAAGTTGGGTTTATTCGTCAAAGGTGACACCGCCGGTTCGGGGACGTCACGTTTGGTTGGTGTTTCAACGAATTGTTCCGTTTCAATCAACAATGGTTCCGTCGAAACCGCGTCTAAAAGCGGGCAAGCGGCGCAATCCATTTCACACACCGCCGTCGGTGCGTCGTCGTTTAGTTTTTCCGTGGATGGCATGGTTGACATCACAACCGCCGCGGACGCTCTGGACGGCGCAAACGAACACGGTTTCAACAATCTGGCGAAATTGGCGTTGTCTGGCGAAACCGTCGAAGTCATTTTCAAAGCGGACGCGACAACCGGCGGCGCAACCTACACCGGTTCAGCGTTCATTGAATCATTGGAGGCCACCGCGGGTGTGGATTCCTTCGCAACGTATTCATGTTCTTTGAAGGGAACCGGGACTTTGGTTCAAGCCTGATTGCGTAAATTGGGGCGAACCCAATTGAAACAAAAATGGCAAAAAACAAATTGCGCGGCGAATTGTCGGTGAAGGTCAACAACACGACCATTCCGGCGTTGGTGAACATGAACGCGTTCCGACTTTTGTCCGAACGGTACGAAATACCGTTGGCTGAAATCGACACGGAATTGTCGGACGACCCTTTGAACACGGTCCCAAAAATCGTGTTTTGTGGGATGTTGAATCACGCACAAAGACACGGCAAACCCGAATCAAGTTTGCCCGACTTCAACCAATTGTGTGCATTCATTTGTGAGGACGAAAACACGTTCACACAAATCACCAACGAAGTTGTCGACACGATGGCCCCAGACCCGAAGTCGGGAAACGGGGTGGAGGCGGCCCCGAAGTGAAAACGGGGCCGCCGCCAACGTGGCGGTCAATCTATGCGGCCGGCCTTCGGGCCGGTTTGCGACCGGAGGAATTTTGGAACATGACTTTTTTTGAATGGTCATGTTTCCAGAGTGGTTTGTTGGAGGCGGACGAAACCCGGTGGAATCACACCGGCGCGGTCATGGCGATGTTGTTCAACATCAACCGTGGCCGTGGTCAAACTGCAAAAAGCGCGCAGGACTTCAACCCGTATAGACGCGGAATGGCCGCGCCGGAAAACAACAAACCCATGTCGGCCGACGACATCAAAAAATTGGTCGACGAATTTTCTTGACAATGGCGAAATCGTCACGGCTTGCGATACTTTTAGACCTCGACGGTTCCAAATTCGAACGGGGATTGAACCGTTCATTGGCCCGGTTCAAGTCGGCGTCGAAGTCAATGCAAACGGCCGGACGAAATTTGTCCATGGGTTTGTCGGCCCCATTGGCCGTCGTTGGTGCGTCGTCATTCAAGGTTGCCGCCGATTTTGAATTGGCCATGGCAAAGGTCGGCGCCGTGTCTGGAGGCGGCGCCAAATCCCTTGGGGCATTAACGGAACAAGCGAAGCACCTTGGGGGCACGACGTCGTTCAGCGCGTCACAGGTTTCGGAACTTCAATTGGAGTTGTCGAAACTTGGATTCACTCAAAAGGAATTGACCGGGGGCGATGGAATCCCCGGAATGACGAACGCCGTGTTGAATCTTTCAAAGGCGTTTGACCAAGATTTGGGGGAAACGGCAACGGTTGTCGGTGCAACGTTGCGACAATTCGGATTGGATTCGGCGGACACGGGTCGCGTGACCGACGTCATGGCGGCGTCGTTTGCCGGGTCGGCCTTGGATTTGGAAAAATTCAAAGAATCCATGAAAAACGTCGCGCCGGTCGCGAACGAATTTGGGTTTAGTTTGGAAGAAACGTCGTCGCTCATTGCCGTGTTGGCAAACAACGGCATCGCAGGGTCGGACGCGGGAACCAAATTGAAAATGGCGTTCAGTGAATTGGCCAAATCTGGGGTCCCGGTTAAGGACACATTCACAAAAATAATTCAAGGCGGGACCGGGTACACGGAGTCGTTGGAATTGTTGGGAACGCGGGCGGCAATTCTTGGACCCGTATTCGGAAAGAATTTGGAAGATTTGGCGTCGTTGAACGCGTCATTCATGGAGGCCGAAGGGACTGCGTTGGGCATGTCCGACGCCATGGGCAACACGACCGCGGGTAAGTTGGCGGAAATGCAATCGGCCATCGAGGCCGCCCAAATCGAATTGGGAACGGCGTTGGCGCCAACGATTTTGGAAGTCGTCAACGTGATTCGTGACATGGCGTCGGCGTTTGCTAACTTGGACGAAGGGACGCGACAAACGATTGTTCAATTCGGCATGGCCGCGGCGGCGTTGGGTCCGTTGTTGATTGTCGGCGGCAAGTTGACCGCCGCCATTGGTTCCATTTCCAAGGGATTCAAGTTGTTGCAAGGCGCGGCCGCGTTGGCGGGAACGTCGGCGGCCACGTCGTTTTCAAGTTTGGCGGCCGTGTTGGTTTCCGGTCCATTCCTCGCGGTGACCGCGGCGGTTGTGGGATTGGGATTGGCATTGCGTCCGGTCATCAAACGCATGTCGTCGTTGGAATTCAAGTCGCGGTCCATGGCGGGCGCAACGAAGGAAATGAACAAGGCCATTGCGGAGGAACGCGGCGAGGTGACGACGTTGTTTGGGAAATTGAAATTGGCCGCCAAAGGCGAGCGCGACCGGTCCGAAGCAATTCAAGACATTAATTCGCAGTACGGCGAATACTTGGGGAACTTGGATTTGAACACGGCGTCGTTGGAGGACATCGAGAAAGCGGAAAACGCAGTTCGTGACGCGGTGGCGTCGCGTGTTCGGGCGCAATTGTTGGCAGACACCACAAAGAAACAAGCCGAAGCCGTCACGACTGTCGAAAAAGTTTTGATTGATTTTGAAATGCGTGCGTTTGAGGACGGTGGCGATGTCGACAAAATCGCGGCGTTGTCGGACGGTGTGCGCGATTTGGTTGGTGAATTGAGTTCGGGTGAAATTGACATTGCTACATTTCAAACCCGATTGAACACTTTGCGTGGCGCCGCGGGAAGGGATTTGGAAACCGCCCTTCGTCGGGCCACAGATAGCGGCGGATTCTTTGGAACAAAACTATTCAGCGCCGCCCGGAATGTAGACGACGCGTCGAAGGCGGTGCGCAATTTCGAAACTTTGGTCGACCGTCTGGACGGAACACAAACAAAAGCGGCCGAAACGAAGGAAAGCGAAACGAAGGCCGAAGAAGAATCAACCGACGCAAAGAAAAAATCCGCCGACGCGACAAAGACGCAAACCGACGAAACAAAAACATTGGCCGACGTCGTGACCGGGTTGGCGGGTGAGTTGGCCAAAACAACAAAAACGGAAAGCATCTTTGGCGAGGCGTTCGGGGAACGTGACGCCGAACGTTTGTCCGATTTGAACAAGGCCATTGGCGACATCGTCGAAGGCGTTTCGGGCGAACTTGACGTGTCCGCGTTGAAGTTAACGACTGAACAAATTTCCGCGTTGCAATCCGTATTGGGTGAGGATTTCGGCGGCGATTCTGAATCGGTGTTGGCCGCGTTGGCCGCCGCGGTCAAAACGTTGGGCGCGGAAACGGAAACCACAACGACGGGTCCGTTGGAATCGTTGCGGTCGAAAATGGCGGAACTGAAGGTTTTGGAGGGCGCCGGCCTTTTGTCGTCAATGGACGCCGCGCACGAAGCGTTGACCGCCTTGGACCAAGCGTTGCAGGACATGGCATTGTCCGACCCAGATTTTGTGAACACGGCGAAATTTGCGGAGATGACCGCGGAGGCGGAACGATTGCGGAAGGGATTGAAAGGTGTCGAAGAACAACAAGAAAAAAACAAAGAGAAATTCGACGCCGCCGCCGCCGCTCAAATGGCCGCAACCGACGTCGCCGGCGCCGCGGTCGACGCCGTATTCGACAAAAACCAAAAGTTGGGTGAAAGCATGTTGGAAGCGGCCAAAGGCGTCGTCAAAGGTCTAATCAAACAAGCGTTGGCCACGGCCATTTCAAACGCGGTCGCGTCGGCGTTTTCGCCCGCGTCACCTGACAACATCGTGACGGGTGGCGCGGCCGCACCCGCAAAGGCGGCCGGATTGATTGCGGCGACCAAATCGTTGTTTTCCAGCATTCCGGCGTTCGCTGAGGGTGGCGCCATCTTGGGCGGCCGTGGTGGAACGTTGGCGTTGATTGGGGAAAAACCTTCGTCACGGGGCGAATTCATTGTTCCATTTGAAAAAATGGGGGCGTTCATGCAAATGGCCGGCGGTCAACAGTCGGACATTCACACGCGCATTCAAGGAAACACATTGGAAATTTCAACACGGCGGGCCGGACGCGCATTGTCGCGGCGGTCGGTTTTGTAATTTGTAGTCATGGCGATACAACGATATGACGGGACAACCGACGGTTCGGATTCAGGTTGGAAAGCGCGTTTCAAAAGTGAGGTTGGCGGCGCCGATGGCCACGCGTACCGTGTCGAAATAATTGATTCCGGCGCGACCGCCGGGACGTTTAGTCAAAGCGAGTCGACCGTGAACCATATTGAATTGGTTGGTGACGACGCCGGCGCGTTTCTTTTGGAGTACGACGGCAACACGGACCAACGTCACACCCCATTGGTTCCGTCCACATTCACCATTCAAGTGTTGGAGGAAACGACCGAACACGGTGAATTGTTCGACGCGATTCAAAGCAATTTGGACAATCGTTTTGGTTTGGCGTTGTTCGTCTTTGAACCAGACGAAAACGCGGGTTCAAGCACACCAACGCAAACCGACCAATTGGCAAACGCGAACGGATATTGGCGGCCAATGTGGTTTGGAACAATCATGGCCGACCAAGGCGAATCGAAGTCCAAAGATTCGCCTTTGCGCGTCATGACATTGTCCGCCCAATGTGGATTGGTTCTTTTGAATGACGAACCGTTTCGACCGGCCGGGGAAAGCATCTACGAAGATTCCGCCTCGATGGCCAAAACGTTGGGTCGTTGTTTTGAGAAATTGCCAACCTCAACCCTTTGGGGTTGGAATAATTACGACGGGTCAACGACCGCGTCACATGATTACGTTGCGGCCGACATCATTCGTTCAGCGGCGACCGACAAGCCCGTTGTTCCATTCCTGCGGGAATCCGTGTGGATTCTGGACAAGGACCAACACTTGCCAACCTCAGAATCCGGCGACGCCATCCCCGGCGGGGCGTCTATTCTTGAAAACACATTTGTCCCGTCCAAAGCATTTGTTGACGTCCACACCGAAACGGACCCGTTAGGCGGTAAGTTTCGCCGGCGTTCGTTCACTTCATGTGGCGAGGTTTTAGAACATTGCGCGTCGTTATTTGGGGCGCAAATTTTCTTGTCATGGGGTTCGTGGTGGTTTACCAACCCCGACGTTCACGTTGCCGAATCCGAAACGGCGGTCGACCACAGGCAACACGCGTTTTTGCGTCAAATTCGTTTGGTCAACAACATTTCCGTGGGGCCAATCACAGACCCATTGGACACGCGTTCGTTTACGCCGTTCCAAAGCGGGTTCGACCTTACCGACGGCGTTGTTGAAACCGTCATGTTCCCGGTTCAATCCGTGTCGTCGATTCATTTGGAAGGCGGTTCGCGGTCAATCATCAGTTCAACGGGACATTCCCTTGAGCACACCGATTTTGGTTTTGTTAGTTTGGACTTGTTCGAGGTCGAAAAAAACGAATCGAACCAAATTTCATTCATCGACAAAACATTTTCGAACGAAGCGTGTGTCGTTAGTGGCGGTCAAACCTTGACGTTGTCGGGGACAATTCTGTTGGAACAAATGGGTCGGTTGTTGTCGCAGTATGTGACGACACGTTGTCGCGGCATGAAGTACCGTTGCAATTTGACAATCAAAGTCGGGGATTATCACCTCAAACGCGACATCACGACACGAAGCGAAACGGCCCCAATCAAAAATTCGATTGGCGTACAGGTCGCAACGGCAAAGTTTTTTGACCAATCTGGGGATGTTGAATGGACAACAAACGCCAACACATACGACTTCATTTTGCCGCGAACCACGTCCGACCCGCCCGCGGCCACGGTCATACTGTCAAGCGGTGACGACACAACCGAGTTCGAATTTGTCGGTGGACTTCATGCCGAACGTCGTTCATCCAACGAAGCCGAATTCAAAACGACCGAAGGTTTGTTGACGGGGGACGGGACCATGCAACATGATTCCATTTTTGACATGGCGTGGACGTTGCCACCATTGCCGGAAAACATCGAACACACGGGGGTCACCATCACATTCGCGTGGTCCCTTCTGGATTCAGACAACGAATCAATCGTGGGAACCGATTTGTTCGACATCATGTCCAACGGTCGAACCTTTACCAACAACCGAACCGATTTTGGCGGGATTCACCAATTCAAAGTTGTTGTCGGTGCCGGCGAAGATGACGAGGACGTCGAATTTGTGGCACGACAGGACAACAACGTGTCCAAAATCGTGACGGGTGAAAGCGTGTTGGGCGACAAATACGACGACACACAACAATTTCGGTCGGTGCGTGTTCGACATCATTCGACCGGGGCGATTCGTTTTCCAGAACGCGACTGGGTGACGTGTGACACGGTGACGAACGATGGCAAGTACATTCATGAGTTGCGCGCGTTTGAGGTGTTGCAAAAGCGTGACAAACCGTTGTTGATTAAAGACGTGAATATTTCATTCACGGACCGTTCAAACATGAATTTGTCGTTGTCCAATCAAAAAAATTCGTTCAGCGCGTCAGCGTTTACGGTGCTCCACTTTGGACGACCGGTGTTGTTGGAATATGGCGACGGCACGAAAGAGTTTTACCAAATTCTGGAATTGAAATGGACGAACGCAACGGTCGGCGCGACCCTTTGCAAATTGTCGTCCCTTCGTCCGTTGACGACTGTTACAGAGGCCAACGATTTCCGACGCCCACGTGGTCCGCGTCCAATTGGAACAATTCAACCCGTTGCGACCGGACCGACGTCCAAGGGTCCAAAACCCATTGGACCGGCGGTCGATTTGAAATTTGCATTGTCTGACGATGCGGTGACGGCCATTCGTGCAAAAACAGATTTTTTGACCGTGACCGGGGCCGTTGATTTGGACACGGTCACCGCAAAAGTTGGTCCTCTTACATTGAACGCAACGGGGACGGCGTTCACGTCCATCGGCATCGAACAAGACGCCATCCGCGCGGACAAATTGTTGACGTCGACCGACCACCAATTGATAACACAAACACAGTTGAATGCGATTTCGTCAAACACATTGACGACGGCATCTCATACGACTTCAATTGCGGACATCGAGGACAAAACCGATTTGATTTCGGTGACCGCGACAACCGATTTGGATGCGGTACGGGACGACACGACGACGAACACGACAAGCATTGCGACGAACACGACAAGCATTGCAAGCACCAACACGTCCTTGATTGCGGTTGCCGGCGTCGCTACAACCAACGCAACAAACATCGCCACCAATACCACCAACGTCGCAACCAACACGTCGGACATTGCAACCAACACGTCGAACATTGCCACAAACAGTTCAAGCATTTCGACGCTTCAAAGCGAGATGACCGCGGTTGAAAATATGTTGGATGAAGCGAACAACGACGCCGCCACCCGCACGGGGCAAACCGGCGTCGAGGTTGCGACCTTCAACGCGTCGGGTGTTCTGGGTTCGGTCACCGATGGGTCGTCCGGTCAATTCCTGCAAACGAACGGGTCGGGTGTTTTGTCTTTTGCGAACGCTGGCGGTGGTTGGCATGGTTCCGGTACGCTCATCAAGGTGTTTCCGACCGAATTTTTTGGAAACGATGTTGGACGCGCCATCACTCAAATTCGAATTGAAGATGACACTTCCAACACTTTGGGCGCCGCATGTAACCAAGCAACGGGACTCATGTTCGCATTCAATGAAATCCCGACGGGATATAAAGCGACACACGTTCAAGTGTACACCGACGCGGCCGTTTCGGGCGGTGTCGAAATATATTCGTTCAATCACACGACAGGCGCAACGACAAGCGTTGGCACGGGGGACACAAACGCAAACATTGACATCACCGACATCACGTCGGGGGCGAC
>CEQK01020166.1_pt1 | contig 10200 bp, 6 predicted proteins | sample 531051 | NCBI WGS metagenome assembly CEQK01 (sample SAMEA2621229, study PRJEB7988) | marine metagenome | biome: marine biome (ENVO:00000447); feature: deep chlorophyll maximum layer (ENVO:xxxxxxxx); material: "saline water (ENVO:00002010), including plankton (ENVO:xxxxxxxx)" | depth 150 m
TAGTCAGGTTGAGACGCATCAAATAAAGGTTCTCCTCCAACTAAATTCTGAAATGTCCATCTCGGGTCTCTTGGATACCTAATATATTGAGCTTTAACATCACAAAGACCCATGTTATCTCCTACGGTATATGGTATATTATAACCGTCCCAAACAGTAGGATAAACGGAAGCTATATTGCCATCTAAAACATAACACGGATATTGTTTTGTAGGACAGGTAAGGTTAGAGCTTGTTAAATTATATATTTTTCTTTGACTTACTCTTTCTACTTCTACAATGTTTTTTGAATCAAATATTGCGTAGTTTTCAAATGTAGGAAGCCCATCTGGATTAACAAATAATTGTGCTGAGCAAATAATAGTATCATTACTATTTCCAGGGGCTGAGTTTAAAATTTGATTAACAAAGCCCTGTAATCCTAATGATCCTGTTACAGGATAATTAGCGACACCTGTAGCGCTTGTATTAATAACCAAATCACCTGGCTGAACTCCGGCTGCTAAAAAATCAGTATTTGTATCAATTAATGTGTTACTACCAGCTAAAGCTGTTGTGGTTGTTCCTGCAACTCTTAGAGTTGGGTATCTGTATAATTTATTGATTAAATAATAGTCATTAGGTAAAAAATAAGCCGAAGGACCTGACAATCCAGAAGGAGCATTTATCGCTCCACCAGCATTAACTAAAGTTAAAAACGCTTGTACCGAAAAAGTGTCAATAACTTCTTCTAATCCTTTTATTATATCTGCATAACCACTACCTGAGCTACGATTGTTTTCTCTATTTATCCAGTTGTTATACTGATAAAAATAATCTTCAAACATATCAAGTTGAGCTTGTTTTGCGTAAAGATTAAAATCCTGCGGAGAAATATATCCGTAGTTGTTCTTGTTGGCAATAGCCAATACAGTATTTCTTACATCATTTATAGGCATCTTGAAAAACTTTTTACAAAGATAACAAAAAAAAAGAGGCTCTAATTTTTTTAGAGCCCCTCTTAAAAATATAACAATAGTGTTTACGCGAAGGTAAAACTTGTTGCCCACTGAATACCAGCTGTACCGTCTGAATCAACGTAAGGCATAGTAATAGTTATATCTGTCCACTTACTTTCTAAAACTTGTTGAGCAGTTTCTTTAAACTGTGTAGAAAATACATCAAAAGCCGCAGAAGGAGTGTCTCCTAAATTAAACGTAAGTTTTTGATTAGTAGCGCCTCTTTTGTAATGAACAGTTACTTGGCCAGTAGCCGCGTTACCTCTAATTAAAGTAGCATTGTCTACTCTAACTTTTCGGTTAGGACCATCTTTTCTGTCAGATAAAATAAAGAACTCGTCTCCATTTAATAATCCTCCAGCCTTTTCAATAGTCACTGTAGTGTCGCTAATTACATCAGTTATTTTAAAGAATTGGTTAGTTGTTTGATTAACAATCATATCCCCTCCTTTAATATCAGTTAAAAAAGCCGCACCACTTAATTGTCCAGAAAATGCGTTAGCCGCAGCTACCAAACTGTACGCTACTCCTGATCCTTCAAGAGTTGCAGTTGCTGATCCGCTAATACTTAATACAGTATTACTATCTACAGCAGTAACCTTAGCAAAGCTTCTGTTAGCTAAAAAAACATAATCTCCTACATTAGCTGTTGAAGTAAATGTTTCACTACTATCAGTTAATTTTCCTGTTGCCGCTCCATCGGTAGTCCCTGAAACCGCTATAGCTGCTCCTGTTGCAACGGAGCCGCTATATATAGGAATTTGTACGCCTACATACTTTGCCATATCTAAGCTATAGCTATTGCTGAAACCGCCTTCGTAGGAACGTATGCTGCAACCACATTAGTCCACTGTGTTTCTAATGCTAAACTCATAGCATTTTGAAGAGAGTCTCTCATTTCGTAATCCGCAGCTCCAACACTTGCATGAGTGATAGTCGCTGTGTTTCCACTGTTGTAAGTGATAATAGTCTCAGTATCACTTGATCTTGTAATAGCGATTACATCTGAAACGCTAAGAAAGAAATTTGTTTGACCTGTAACAGGTACTGATAAAAATTTGTCCATAGTTAAAAATTTTAATGGGTTAATAAAACGCAAAGATACGAATAACTATGAATCTAATTTAAGTAGCTTTATTAGTCCTTTATAAATTTCTAACCCATCATCACTTTTTAAATAAGACGATACAATATGGTAAGGGTCTTCATTAAAAGGAATAGTTAACATTTTCTTTTTGTTACCAGGTATATTAAAATAAACATCTTTATTTTTATTTCTAAAAGTTAAAAGTTTTTCATCAAAAAACTGTCTAACTTCGTCTTCAAAAGTTAAATCTGGATCTTCTAATACTTCCATAAAAGTTTCAGGCTCAGATTGAGCGAACAATAAAATATCTCTTTTTAATTCTGCTGTTGACATTTTGTTTGCTGTTCCCCCTATTAAAATACGACCAACTGCAATTAACTTTTCTAACGATAGCTCTTTAGCAGCAATTTGTGCATTTAGTTGAGCCTCCATTACTTCAAACTCTTCAGAAGCGTCTCTTTCTTTATTCATCTCTTCAAAAACAGTATTTCTTGAAGGGTGATAATATAAAAACTCTTGTAGTACTTGATTATTTTTTGGAACATGTAAAAACCCGTCTTCAAAAATTATAGGCTCCATTATAGCATTTCCATCTTGCTCATCTATAAAAGGAGATTTTTGATTACGAGCATATCTTAATTGTTTGTTTTCACCAGTCTCTTCATCAAAGTGTAATAAAGGTGATCTTCTGGTGTGATGTGAGGATAACATATAACTCAAAGGAGCTATATCTTTTTTAAGACGATATGTCTTATCTACGAATATTTTTTTTGCTTTTTTCATTTTATTATAATTTAATTAAAGTTAAAAAAAAGGGGGGAGATTAATCCCCCCTCAATTATTTATGCATTATGCATTTTGGAACAAGAAGAAGTTGTTTGCACCTAAAGTACATACAGTTCTTTCTGTTAAGAAGTGAACCTCCATTGCGTCTAAAGAAGAAGTTCTTGCTCCGCCACCTGAACCAGTCATCCAAGTTTTGTAACGTCTGTCTTCAGTTTCAGAAGCTCTGTATCTAACATGTAAGAATGGTCTCTTCGCGTTCTTACCTAAGATCTGGTCATATACTGTAGTAGAACCAGCTGGAACTAAAAGTCCATTGATTCCTCCGCCTACTAAACCACCTCTCATTGTAGGATCGTTTAGGTATTTCCAGTCAGACTTGTAGAAGTCATATCCTCTACGGAATCCTGTGAAACCTAAATTAAGAGCCATTTCTTCATCATTATCAAATAAACCGTATGATGTACCACCCGCTCCGTAAGAGTTTTGAGCAGCTAACATATCGTCCATATCAAATGTGAATTGTCTGTTCATGAAAATAACATTCTCTTCAATAGCACCTTGCTTGTCAAGTCTTTGAATAATTGAATCAAAGTCAGCTAATGTAGTTGGATTACCTCCACCATAAACATTACCTCTTTGAGCTACAACATGGAATACTCCTTCAGAACCACCCTGGCCATCTGTACCAGCAGCGTTACCAAAATGAATAGCCGCACCAGAACCTGACTCAGCAGGAACTGCCTCAACTAAAGCTGTTTCCATATAATCTTCAAATCTTAATCTTGTATCGTGCTCTGACTTTAAGTACCATAAGTAACCATTAGCACCATCTTCTGAAGTGATTTCAATCCATCCAATTTGCGCCATGTCAGAACCAGAAACAGCATACTTATCTTTAATAATAATAGGCTTATTGTCAAAGATGAAGTCATCAGACTCTAAAGTCTCAGCCATCCCTTCAGTTCCTTTCTTAAATTCAGAACCATAAATCCAGATTGTAACTGTAGTGTTTACAGCCATAGCTTGCCCTGCCGCTTCGTAAAAAGAAACAGTTACTACGCCTGTAGTGTAGTTAACATCTGTTACAATTGCTTTATTGCTTAAGTTAGAACCAGCCGTATTATCAGAAATCATAACAGTCTGTCCTATTCTTATTGCAATACCACCGTTACCAGCAGTAGTTGTACCGCCTGGAATAGTTGGGTTTAATACATCGTTTACAGTAAACGTTGCTCCTGAATCAGTACCAGCAGCACTGTCAGCATTAACGTTAGTGTATTTAATGTGTAGTCTACCTTGCTCTGCCCATTTTATCATGTCAGAGTTAGTAGGCATTTCAGCTCCCACCATTCTTAAGAAAGATGAGATTGATCTATTACCATATCTTTCAAACTCTTTTTCATAAGTATCTGGAAGATACTGATTTAAAAAGTCGAAGTTGGTAATGTAGTTTGATTGTAGGGTTACTCGTTCCGCTGATGGAATTAAGTCAAACCCTGGAGTTGCATTTACCGCCATTTTTTTAAATTTTTTAGTTTATACTCTTTTTATACTTTTTATTTTGAGTCCTTTTCCGCTCGTTGTGTCTCCAACTGGACGAATCTTTAATCCGTTTTTACTGAAGGCTTGAGGTTTATTCCTTACCATATCAATGTTTTTTGATTTTTTAGCAACATCATCAATAGCTTCGGACTTTCCTTGCTCATAAAAAAATCTGGCAAATTTTTCAGGATTCATTGCAATTGACATTGCTCTGTGGTATCCTTTAGCATCTTTCATCATTCCAGTCTCTTGATCTAAATACGGTTTTATAAATGTATTATAATCTGACTGTTTGTTTCTGAGTTCAGATGTATCACCAGGTCGGTAGTTATAAGTTTTGTCATTAACAGTAACCTCAAAACCTTTGAAATCACTATTGAAAACCTCATTTGTTTTCTGGACAAACCAATCGTACCTTTTATTCATGGCTTCCTCACGAGTTTTAGACTCCTCTACATAACTTTTATAGCGATTATATTCTTCATTTGCTTCAGAACTAACTCCCGGGCTTGACTCAAGTGGTAGCTTGTATTGTTCTTTCTGCTCATTAAAAAACTTTCTCGCTTTTGAAAGTTCTCTTTTTTTGGCTAACTTGATTTTTTTTACAGCTTTTTCATCATCCAGTTCAGCATCGTATCCAAATTTATCATCCATCAAATCTTGAATATCAATAGCGTCCAAACCTTCTTCTGTAGCCGCGTAGTAATCAGCCAGCACAATGTCTTCGTCTAAGTCATTGTAGTCTTTTTGCAATCGCATAAAGTCTTCAATACCTCGACCCGTTTCTTTTTTATATTTAAAGAACGCTGAAACATCTTCTGGTAAATCTTCATTTGCCTCTCTTTGAGTAAACAAATCATCAACAGATGATATTTCTTTATCATACCTATCCTTAATATATTTAAGAATATCAGTATCTTTTATTCCTTCATCCTGCTTTGGGGGCTCTTGCGTTTCAGCAACAGGCTCCTCTATTTTTTCAGAGCTTGTATCAACTTGCTCTACTTGTTTTTCTTCTTTTGGAGCTGCTTCAAATTTTTCTTCATGTTTATCAAGAAGCTCTTGTTCCAATTCTTGAGTTGATTTTTCTTCAACTCCTTCCACAGCTTTTACCGTGAATTTAGGTTTTTCGTTATTTTCCATTTTATTTAATTTAAATTTTTACAAAGTTAATATATAATTATTATATTATTTTAGCCAATTATCTTGGTTCAAATTCCGCTAAATCAAATCCATCTAAACTATCTTCGTTGGATTCAAATTTTATAGCAGGAAGGTTTCTTTTTCTTTGCTCTATTAGTTTAGACTGTTGAGTGTTTTGCTCGGCTATCCTTCTTGACTTTCCTTCTTCTCTGCTTTTTTCTCTATCGTCCATTTGTTTTTCTTGCATTCCTTTTAACTGCATTTGATAGCTAAATTCTACAGCCATTAGTTGTTGTTTTAAGGCCGCTTCATTTTTTTGTTTCTCTATTTCCATAGCTGCTTCTGCTTGTTGTATTTGCATTTTTGTTTGCATTTCCATTTGCATTTTTTGTTGAGCAGCTTGAGCCGCAGCTTGTTGAGACTGCATTTGCCCTTGTTGTTGCATCTGTTGCTTTTGCATTTCTTGTTGTTGCTGAGCCTCCATCTTCTGCTTTCTTTTCATTTTTAAAACTTGATTAGCCATTTTTAAGTTTTTAACCTCTCGAATATCAATGGCGTCCTCTAAATTAATATCTTGTTTAGATAAAGCCATTTGTATATTAGCCTCTAACTGTTGTTTTTGCTCTTCGTCTGGACTCATTTCTATAAATATACCAAAGTCATATATATATAGATTTTTTATTTCTTCTAATACACCTAAGTTGTATTTACCAACCTGCATAGCAAACTCGTCTTTAAAATCAGCATATTCTAAAACATCTGCAACTCTTAAAGAAAGAGCTTCCGCAATAGTTTTTGTAATAAATAAACTTGACTGTAATATATGTCTGGTTGCGGTATTTGAATTTAACGCGGCTAATTTTTGAACCCCCACCAAAGAATTAGGATCTGGAGTAGATCCGTCTCTTGCTTCGTTTAGTCCTGTTACAGATCTTATCATATCTAAGTAATGATTATAATTACCAATAAGCATTTGCATCTTTGAGCCTCCGCTATTAGCTGTTAATTGAGTAATAGGAACTTTAGCATTATTAAATTCACCGTCTTGAGTGTAACTTCTACCCACAACACTACCTGTTTGAAAATACAATCTTAAAGCATCTTCAGGATTATAAGCATTCCCTGTTCCCAGGTCAACCTCATTCAAACCGTCTGCATCTATAAAGACACCATCTGGAACAACCCTTGCCACAACTTGTTGTAATTTTAAATGAGTTATCTGTATAAGATCGGCAAAAGGTATCATTCTTCTAACTAATGATTCAACAACGCCTTTATACATTCTTGGCGCACAAGCTACATAATTAGGCATAGCATATTGACTTGCGGAATTAGGACGCACCATATTTTTCATCATATCCCATTTTATTATGATGTTTGTTCCCATTACCATCACCCCTTCATACCAAACGTCAATTCTTTTTTCTACTTTTTCAAACTTACCCTCTTCTTGCATTTCTTGAGGCGGGTTAAACTGATCGTCTTTTTCTACAGTTTTAAAACTTCCATCAGTCATTGCTTTTTTCTTATAAACAAAACTGTTTGTAGTTTTATAATTAAAAAACAACAAGGTGCAAGTGTCTTTGTAAAACATACTATTTTCATACATTTGAGCTGTATTATAATAGTTGTACCACGATTGGCTATATTTTGATATTTCTTCTAAATCTTTTTCAGTTAACTCTGGATTGATTTTTAAAACTTCAGTTATAGGAATCGTCTTTAACTCTCCCCAATAAAAACAATCTTTAAAATACGGGTCTTCTGTATAGCTATATACAACATTAGCAGGATCTACATACTCTACTTTTATACCGTCCCCTTCCCTAAAAGTATGTTTACACATTCCAATACCTAAAGTACATATATCGTAATCAACTCTTTTTCGCGTGTCGTTGTAATGATTTTCCTCAAGCATAGTGTTTATTGCAACCTCGTTTGCTATTTCAACAGCCGGCTTATAATTTAACTGCATATACAGTTCCATTTCAGTATCGTTTTCTGGAAGTTGATCGGGATTTACTTCAAAAACATTTACCCCAAAGTCTTGTTCTATTTGCTGGTATAAGTTTTTAGACAACATGTTTTTTTCAACCATACGTTGAAACTGATTTCTTTTTTCGGCTGACAAAGCGTCTTGAGCATAACACTTAACATCAAACAATCTATCTGACATTCCGTTTACCACAATGTCTACAAATTTTGGAATAATAGGAACCGGGGTCCAGTCTAAATTAAGGTAAGATAAATCGCCATCAATAGCTAATTCATTTTTATATTTACCAACAGACTGTTCTCCTCTGGCATATAAACGTAGTTTATGAAACTCTCTAAATTGATCATAGAACCTACACGATAAACCATCTCTTCTAAACCACTCATATTGTATTGCTTGACCTACTTGTAGTCCAAACTCTTTTGTAGCCTTTTTGGAATCAGGTACAAACTGATCTGGAAATGCAGCAGACTTTATATCTATCTGGACTTCTTTCATGTAATTATTTTACTTATAGTACTACTGTTATTGTATTTTGCAAAGTTAATACTTATTTTTGATTTTTGTTTAGATGGTGTATAAAGATGCTTTTGGTTGGCCATAATAGCCAGTCCAGAGCTTATAGCAGCGTCATATTTTGTTCTGTTAGTAATATCAAACTTTGCCCAGTCTTCTAATGTTTTTTGAAAAAACATTGACCCCATGTCTCCAGTTGTTCTAAAATCTCCATTTAAATCTATACCTACATACTTTTCAATATAAGATTCTATTGCTGCTGCGTGAGACTGTTTCACATCTTCCGAAGTATTAGGTATACCTCCTAATTCTCTTTCTGTTTTAGAAAGTTTAGTATAAACTTTGTCAGGTCTATTCATGCTGTAACCTCTGTATCCTCTGTTTTTAAAGTGATATAAAAGTCTGGGCTTGTTGTTTTCTGCCAAGATAGGCATTCCATAAAAAATACAAGCCATTAAAACTTCTTCAAAAAATATTTCAGCAGTCTGAGGTCTTGCAATATATTCTAAAAAAAACTCATTACTTGGAGCTTGATCCATATTAAATTTAGTCAAACCATGCAAAGAACCATTAGACCCCTTACCTACAACAACCCCAGAAATATCATAAGAGTCACAACCAAAAGATCCTAAATGTTCGTTGCCCGGATATTTTAACCCTCTTCTTGTTTCTATGCGGTTTTGTAAATTTTTAGGAGGAGTCCAGCTTACTAAAAATCGCCCTTGTTTATTTGGCGACCATATTACTTTACTATCCTTTATTCCGTTTTCCCAATGAAACGATCCTCTTGTTAAATGATGACTCATAATTAAAGAATCATTATAGTCTATTTGTTGGTATATTTTAGTTAAATTAAATATAGATTGTTTGCTTTCATCTCTAAAGGCATGAGACTCGCTTCTTGGAAATTGTCTATAAAATTCATTCAAAGCATCTGCGTCATGAGTTAAAGAATTTACTTCATTTTCCCAATAATCTAAAGCTCCTATTTTAATATCTTCTCCATCTACCCCAATAACAGGTTGTACTGGGGTTCTAAATACCGGCATGCCATATCTGTCTATATACCCTTCAAAATTCCACTCCATAGGAACAAACAAACAATAAAGACCGCTTTTTGTTTGACCATTAGCGTTTCTTTTGTTAGGAAAAGAATCGTAGTATAAAGACTTAAAATTATTTCCTCCTTTATCTAAAGCATTAGAAGTAGAACCCATCATACACTTTCCTATAACTTTGCTACCTAAACGTAAACAAGTTTTAGTTACCCTCCAGTTATTTAAAATATTATCAGGTTTTTCCCACTTACCACTTTCATCGTGTAATAATAATTGTAGCTTTTCTCCATCATAACTATTGTCACCCGTGTTTTTCCAATCTATTGTGGTGTCTAAACCCTCTAACTCTTCATCAGCTAAAGTGTGCATGTTTTTCTTTGTAATCTTAGAGGCTGGAACTCGGTATGCTAATTCTGTTTTAGGTTTATCCATACCATCTTGAATAGGTTTAAAAAAGAAAGGATAATTATTAGATATAGGCACAACTTTATCTGTAAACATTTTTTTAGCGTCAGAACCTGTTTTAGACAAAATACCTATTCTTGCGTCTTTAGTAATAGTAGCTTTATTTACCCCTTCACATGAGCTCATAAAAGAAAACCCTGAACGTCTTATTTTTAAATAACACATTCCAAAGCTTCTTTTGTCTGCCTTACATGCCTCCCAAAAAATATAAAATATTCTGTTTGCCTCTCTAAAGTCTGGGTGACCTACGTCAATCTTTGTCCATTGTAAATACATATAGTGAGTTCCTGTTATATAAGTAGGGACTCCGTTGTTCATAAAAAACGTACCATATTCTCTTCTATCAAACTCTTTTTCAATGTAGTCTACCCACTTACCTTTAAATTCATCTGGCGTCTCATGCCATTGAAAAATAGATTTAATTCTTTTTAAATCTTTATGTAGTTCAGAAGCCTCCCAATATTGATCTTCTTTTTTATCAGATCTTTTTATAATATCTTTTGACTGTAAAGGTAACCCGACTTTTAACCCATTGATTTCGTATATTTCCCCCAGCGTTCCATCTTTTGAAATAATTACAATATCATATTTTTCATTATACCCATAATC
>CEQK01068810.1_pt1 | contig 10189 bp, 8 predicted proteins | sample 531051 | NCBI WGS metagenome assembly CEQK01 (sample SAMEA2621229, study PRJEB7988) | marine metagenome | biome: marine biome (ENVO:00000447); feature: deep chlorophyll maximum layer (ENVO:xxxxxxxx); material: "saline water (ENVO:00002010), including plankton (ENVO:xxxxxxxx)" | depth 150 m
CCAGCCATACCAAGGCGAGGGTCGCGGCCGCATCGGCGGCGAGGCACAGCACCCAGCCGCCGGCCGTCAGCTCGAACATCGGTCAGGCCAATGCCTGCGCGATCATCGCCGCGCACAGTAATGTGCCCGCCGCCGCCACGATGGCGGCCGGGTCATATTTCATGGGTTGCTCTCCGAGGGGGTGGGATTGAACCGTTCGGGGGTGCAGACGCAGCTCGCCCGTTCGTTGGCTTGGTTATGACAGATCAGAGATCGCGTGTCAAGAATATTTTCCTATATAATGCCAAAAGGATGCCCGCCGCCGCTCCCCGCCGCCGATTGCAGCAGGGACCGGCGGCCCGGTTTGGGCGGCTCGAACAGGAAGAAGCCCAGGTTGCGGCCCATGGCTTCCGTCAGGCGCCGCGGGCCGGCGGCCTTGAGGACGCGCCGCAGCGCGGCTTCGGTCTTGGGCCCGATGATGCCGTCCTCACGCAGGGCCGTGAAGCCGCGCGGGCCGAGCAGAACCCTACCCAGGTCGTTGACCGTCATCTGCAGGCTTTCCCCTTCCTCGGTCGGAATGTGCGGGCCGACGGCCGTGGGGTCACGAAACAACTGTGCGAATGAGGCAGACGTAACGTCACGAAGGCCCGATGCAGACGTTCCGTCGGCCAGGCCGCGTAACGCAGCTTCGAAACTGCCGAGGGCGAGGGCTTCCTCGATCTTCGGGGACCCCAGACGTGCCGCCGCCGTGCGCAGGGCGGCGCGGGTCTTGGGGCCCGGGTCGCCGTCATCGACAAGATCCTGGAACATCGGGCCGTTGGTTGGGGCGAAGGCCATTGCGTCGTCGCCGCGGGCTTCCGTGATGGCCTGATTGAGGATGGTCAGGCCCCGTTGCAGAAAGCGGACGGCATCGCGCGATCCCTGGGTTTCCGCGATGTCGGCGACACGCTCCGCCAGGCGCCCGACGGCGCGGGACAGGTCGATGCCGTCGACCGTGCGGGCCGGAACAGGGGCCGCGTTGACGGCGCGGCGCGCCGCCGGCGCCATCAGGCGGCCGGTATCATCGGCCACCGCCGGGTCCGTGCCATAGGCATCGTCGTAGAACGCGCGCTCGAACCGGTCCAGGGTTTCCTTCTCCGCCCCGGCGGGGAGGGCGAGGCGGCGATCCGCGACCTGGCGGACCTCGGCCTCGGTCAGATCGCGGGGTGACTTGGCCAGGATATCTTCCAGCCCGCCGTCGGAACGGGTCAACTGGTCGATCAATGCCTGGCGGTCAAAGGCGGTGCGCGCACCGCCACCCCGGCGGGCGCGGCGCGCGGTCGGTTTCGCTGTCATGGGAATGTCTCCGGAAGGAGGGCGCGCCCAGGGGCGCCCCGCGGGTCAAAGCGGGGCCGGGCGGGCCGGATCGTATGAAGAAAAATCGTCGGGGCGGATCGGCGCCGAAGCGCGGACACAGCTCGCCCTGTCGATGAAAGGACCCTACGCGAGGGCGGGTATCAAGTCAAGGAAAATAATCCGCATATGGGAATATGATGATTCAAAAGGCCATGCCGAACGGCTCAGCCCTCCGCCGCCAGAATCGCGGCCAGGCCTTCGCGATAGGTCGGGCAGGACAGCACGGCACCCAGGTCATTCTTGATGCGTGCATTGCTGACCAACCGATTGTCGCGCCAGAAGCTTCGCGCCATGGGCGACATGGTGTCGGCGGCCTGATCGAAAGGCACGAGGTCGGGGGCGGGCAAACCCAGGAGCTTGGCGCCATGGGCGATCACGTCGGCCTGGGGCGCGGGTTCGTCGTCGCAGACGTTGTAGATCGTGCCCGGGTTCGGCCGCGCCATGGAGGCGCGCAGCACGGCGCCGATATCGGCGACATGGATGCGGGAGAACCGATGTCCCGGCTTGTCGATGCGGCGCGCCGTGCCTTGGCGAAGCTGGTCGAGCACGCTGCGTCCCGGCCCGTAAATCCCGGCCAGGCGGAAGACATGGACCGGAAGGCCCGTGCGGCGGCCGAGATCAAGCCAGGCCGCTTCGGCGGCGGCGCGGTATGCGCCCCGGGGGGATGTCGGGGCGAGGGGGCTGTCTTCCGTCACCTCGGCGCCGCCCGTGTCGCCGTAGACCCCGGTGGTCGAGAGGTACCCGGCCCAGCGGATCTGTCCGGCGGCCTGTTCAAGGGGCGGGCTGGCCTGCGTCAGCACGGGATCGCCTTCGGCGCTCGGCGGGATGGACATCAACAGATGATCGGCGCGGGCGAGGGCCGCCGCCGCCGCAGTGTCCAGGGGGGCAGCGCCGTCGAACACATGGGCGTCAATCCCGCCTGCCCGCAGTTTCGCCTGCTTGCCCGGCGTGCGGCAGGTTCCGGCCACGGTCCAATCCTCGGCCATTAGGATGCCGGCCAAAGTCTGGGCGCTGAAGCCCAATCCGAAACAGAACAGGTTGGTCATATGCGTGCGGCCCCGGTCGACAAGGGGGCGGAATGCCTCCTATAAGCAGGCTTGGTTATAACCAGAGCCCGACCGTCATGCCAGGGATCCCGCCCATTCATCGTTGCCGAGCCCTCCGCCCGCTTGCGGGATTGGTGATGTGTTTGGCCGTCGGCCTGCCGTCCCTGCCGGCGGCGGCCCAAAGCCTACTTGGGCAACCGTCCGCGCAGACGGGGCCGCGTGTTAATTCAAAAGCCGCCCAAGCGGCGGAATACCAGAAATGCATGACCCTGGCACGCCGCCGGCCCCAGGACGGGTTCGAGATGGCGATCGGCTGGCGGTCGCTGGGCGGGGGGGACGCGGCCGACCATTGCGCGGCGGTCGCCCTGATCGAGCTTGAACAATTTGGCGAAGCGGCAAAGCGTTTGGAACGTCTGGCGCAGATTTCCATCGAGGAACCGCCGGTCAAGGCGGGACTGTACGATCAGGCGGGCCAGGCCTGGCTGCTTGAAGGGCGGCCAGAGGACGCGACGCGGGCCTTTACCTCGGCTATCGCGCTCATGCCCGGTGATCCGGATCTGCTGGTCGACCGAGCCCAGGCCTGGGCGGCGCGGGGCGATTACGACGCGGCGGACACGGACCTGAGTGCCGCGCTCAACCTATCGCCGTCGCGTGCCGACGCCTATGCGCTCCGGGCCAGCGCCCGTAGATTCCTGGATCGGGCGGTCGATGCGCTGGCCGACGCCAACACGGCGTTGGAACTCGATCCCGCGAACCCGGAGGCCCTTTTGGAGCGCGGCATCCTGCGGCGGCTCAAGGGTGATGACGCAGGGGCCCGGGCCGACTGGATGAAAATCCTGAATGCCATGCCCGACAGCGCGGCCGCCGGTCCGGCGCGGCAGAACATCGAAAACATGGATGTGAGGCCCGACGGCGCGCCGCCGCGGCGTTAGAAATCCAGGTCCGCGTAATGGCGGGGCGGTGGAAAGCCAGGCATGCGGTCGGACAGCACGGACCGCATGCTGGGCCGTGACTTAACCCGGGCATACCAGTCGCGGGCTTCGGGGTGGTCCTCCCAGGGCACGTCGCCCAGATAGTCGACGCAGGACAGATGCGCCGCCGCCGCCACGTCGGCCATGGAAAAATCATCCCCGGCCAGCCAGCGCCGCCGCTCAACCAGGAACGACACGTAGTTCAGATGCATGTGGATGTTGGCGTGTCCGGCACGGATGCGCGCGCCCTTGGGCTCGCCCTGGCCGAGAAAGCGTTTCAGCAGCTTTTCGCCGACCAGATTATCCGTGACCTCGCGGTTGAATTTTTCATCGAACCAGTTGGTCAGGCGGCGGACCTCGGCCCGGATCACCGGCGTGCGGCCGATCAGGGGCGGGTCGTCATGGACTTCGTCCAGGAATTCGCAGATCACGTCGGCCCCGGAAATCGCCGTGCCGTCGATCTCCACCAGCGCCGGCACGGTGCCGGCAGGGTTAAGCGCCAGGAACTCCTCGCGGCGTTCCCAGATGTTCTCGATCCGAAGTTCGTGCTCCAGCCGCTTTTCGCCCAGGAAGATTCGGGCCTTACGGCAAAAAGGCGACATCCACAGATGATAAAGCGTGCGCATGGTGGTTTCTCCTACACCGCTTTCCGGCGAATGGGAACGCCCCAGTTGGCAGGTCGCTCGCGAAACCCTCGCGAAGATGTGACGGCCCTGCCCCGCCTTCGCCTTATTGGGTGGGCACCTTCCCGGCTTATACTCTTCGCGGAACCAGAAAGACCGCATGACCCCGGCCCGGCGATCCTCTTGCGCGCCGGATATCGACGCAGACGAACCGGAAGGAACCCCGCCATGATCATCCGCCAGCGCCCCCGCCATCCCATCCCGTCCAGCGAGATCACGCCGAAAAGCGTGTTCGAAGACCGCCGCAGGGTGCTCAAGACGCTCGGCTTCGGCGGGCTTGCGGCGACCATGCCCCTGTGGCTTCCGGATCAGGCCGCCGCGGCCTGGCGCCCGGCCGAGGGCAAGGCGCTTTCCGGCACACCGCATCCAAAATACAACGCTCAGGTCCTGGGCCAGGAGCCTGCGTCGTTCGAGGTCGTCAGTACCTACAACAACTTCTATGAATTCGGCACCGGCAAGGGCGACCCGGCGGACAACGCCGGAAATTTCAAGACCACGCCCTGGACCATCAAGGTCGAGGGGGCGGTGGAAAAGCCCGGCACCTACGACATTGACGACTTGATCAAGGCCGAGGACATCGAGGACCGGGTCTACCGATTCCGCTGCGTCGAGGCCTGGTCGATGGTCGTGCCCTGGCTGGGCGTGCCGCTTGCCAAGGTGATCCAGCGCCTGAACCCCACGTCGAAAGCAAAGTACGTCTATTTCGAAACCGTGTTCGACCCGGACCAGATGCCGGGGCAACGTCGGCCGTACCTGGAATGGCCTTATAAGGAAGGCCTGCGCATGGACGAGGCCATGAATCCGCTGACCCTTTTGGCGGTCGGGGTGCACGGCCAGGTCATGCCCAACCAGAACGGTGCCCCCATCCGCCTGATCGTGCCGTGGAAGTACGGCTTCAAATCCATCAAGTCGATCGTGCTCATGCGCTTCGTCGAGAAAGAGCCGCCGACCTCCTGGTCCATCGCCAATGGCCGCGAGTACGGTTTCTATTCCAACGTCAATCCCAACGTCAGCCATCCGCGCTGGAGCCAGGCCACGGAAAAGAAGATCGGCCTGAACAACATCTTCGGCCTGCCGATCCGCCAACCGACCTTGATGTTCAACGGCTACGAGGACGAGGTCGCGAGCCTTTACGCGGGCATGGATCTCAAGAAATTCTTTTAGGTCTGTGTGCGGGCCGCCCGCCGGTGCCCAATCGGCGCCGGCTGCGTTAGGATGGCGTCATGAACAAGGAAACCCGTCTTAACTGGGTCCTCAAACCCCTGGTCCATGCGGCCGCGCTGGGGCCGCTCGTCTGGCTGGTATGGCTCGGCATGCATGGCCAGTTCGGGCCCAACCCGGCGGAATTCATCAACCGCTACACCGGCGACTGGGCGATCCGCCTTCTGCTGATCGCCCTTGCCGTGACGCCGGTTCGGGGGATCACGGGGCTGGCCGTGGTCATGCGCTTTCGCCGCATGCTTGGTCTCTACGCGTTCTTCTATGCGCTGCTGCATGTCTCAAGCTACGTGGCGCTCGACCAATATTTCGCCTGGGCCGCCATCTGGCAGGACATCCTGAAACGCAATTACATCACCGTCGGCATGCTGGGGCTGGTGATCCTGACGGCCCTTGCCGTCACCTCGCCCAAGGCCATGGTCAAGAAGATGGGCGGGCGCAATTGGCAGCGCCTGCACAAGCTGGTCTACGTCGCCGCCGTCGCCGCGCCGGTTCACTTCTTCATGATGCGCAAGGGCTTCCAGATCGAACCCCTGATCTACGGTGGGATCGCGGGTCTGCTGCTTGCCTATCGCGCCATTGCCTGGATAAAGATGCGGATGCGGTCGCGCGCCGCCCGGGCGGACGTTCAGGCGGCCTGACCGCCGACGTGTGTTTCTATCCGGCCGTTATTTGTTGAGGCTCTGATGGATCAGATCGATCCACATGGCCTGGGAAATGAACGGCCATTCCCATTTTTTCCACTGCTCGGGAAAACCCTGGACCTGAATGGCCTTCAGGTCCTTGCCTTCCATGACGGCGCTCTGCACGAACATTGTCGTCGACGTCAGCATGTCCAGATAAGCCTCGAGGTCGGCCATGGTCGCCAGCGACCCGTGACCGGGGATGATCTTGGCGTCGGCCGGAAACCGGCCCGTGATGTCGCGGATGTTGCGCGCCAGGGTGAGGGCGCTGCCGCCGTGGGCGACGTCGACGAAGGGAAACATGCCGTTGAAGAACAGATCGCCCAGATGAAGGACGTTGGACGTTTTGAAATAGACCACCGTGTCGCCGTCCGTATGGCCGCCCGGCAGGTGGAGAAGTTGGATTTCCTCGCCGTTGAAATGAACCGTCATGCGGTCGTTGTAAGTGACGTCCGGCAGGGCTTCGGGCGGCGAGGCGGGGATCGTCTTGTTCAGGGCCTTGAAGTCCTGGTCCACGGCCATGTGCTTGCGCACGTTGTCATGGGCGATGATGACCGCCTCGGCAAAACGCTTGTTGCCGCCCGTATGGTCGAAATGCCAATGGGTGTTGAGCACGAATTTGGGCACCCCGTCGCCGAACGGCATGAGCGCTGTCGTTAGCTTCTCCGAAAACGCTTCCAGCTTGTCATCGACGATCAGCAGACCGTCCGGCCCCGGCAGAACCGCGACGTTGCCGCCGGAAAATCCGCCCACCCCTATCAGCATGGTGATCTTGCCGGCGACCGGTTGGGCGCCGATTGTGATTTCCGAAGTCTTGGCCTGCGCGACATTGGTGTTGTGATTGTGACCTGCTCCGGCCACGGCGGGCCCGGTGGCGACCGCCAGCCCGACAGCCAGCAGGCAGGCGCGGGTGAGGGGCTTGTGCCTCATCATCACCATTCTCCCCATGGAAATTATCGTTTCCCGAATGGTGCCGGGGCGCGCGTGATTAGGCAACCCCACGTGCGATGGGGTTAAAAATGCCCCTGTCGGGCATACCTACGGAGCCGTGAAACTGGGAAAATTTTTCCCGGTTGGGCATAATTTTCCCAATCGGGCGGCAATTGATGCCGGCCGGCCAGTCATGGACGCCGGGGGTGGGCTGGCACCTTGTGGCGGGTTTGGGACTTATTTATCGTCCTTTGATTCGTCAGCGACGGTCGCCGGGTCATCGTTCAGGGCATCTCGGGCTTCCATCGCAGCCAGCAGAACCGATCCTGCGCTGCCCGTTCCGCTGGTGTCGGAGATGTCGCGGGCCAGGTCCGGCGCATCGCCAAGGAGGCCGGGCTTGTCATTCTCCAATTCGGCGCTGGCTTGCATGCGGCGCTGAATTTCCTGGGCGATGAGGTCCTCGATGGCGGCCCGCTGTTCAGCCGGCATTTTCTCCAAATCTTCCTCGGAAAGACCCATGCGGTTGAGAATCTTTTCGCGCAGTTCTTCCCGCTTCCGTTCCTCGACCTCTTTCGCGTAGGCGGTGAAGCCCTTCTCGCGGACGATGTCCAGGTCGGTCTTGGGCAGGCCGGTGTCTTCACTCTGGGGCGCGACGGAGGCGGCCATCATCTCGGCGAACGAACCTGACCCGGCGTCGTCTGCCGCCGGCTTGTCGGTTCTCTGCGGCAGCAAGATGCTGGCGATGTTGTCGATTTTCATGATTGTCCTCCTATGCTGTCGCGCGGACGCGCGGGTCGTCCCCGTCGTTCGCGTAGCAAAGGACGTGCCAGAATTATCGGAGGATGGGCGTTGGTGCGCGGCTCAGTGCGCCTCGTCCCAATTGGCGCCGATGCCGATATCGACGTCGAGCGGCACGCTCAGATGCGCCGCGCCGGACATGACCTTGCGGACCGTGTCGCGGGTCGCCTCGATCTCGGCGTCGGGGACCTCGAAAATCAATTCATCATGGACCTGCAGCAGCATGCGGGCATTCAGGCCCGCCTCGGCCAGGGCGTCGGGCAGGCGGATCATGGCGCGCTTGATGATATCGGCCGCCCCGCCCTGGATCGGCGCGTTGATGGCGGCGCGCTCGGCAAATCCCCGCATGTTGGGGTTGCGGTCGTTGATGCCGCGAACATGGCATTTGCGCCCGAAGGTGGTTTCCACGAAACCCTGTTTCTTGGCCTGTTCCTTGGTCCGTTCCATATAGGCCTTGATGCCCGGATACTGTTCGAAATAGGCGTTGATGTACTCACCCGCCTCGCCGCGGGAAATGCCCAGCTGGCGCGCAAGGCCGAAGGCGGAAATGCCGTAGATGATGCCGAAATTGATGGCCTTGGCGCGGCGCCGGACCATGGGGTCCATGCCCTCGACCGGAATGCCGAACACCTGACTGGCCGTCAGGGCGTGAATGTCGATGCCATCGTGAAACGCCTGCTTGAGAACGTCGATCCCGGCCACATGGGCCAGCAGGCGCAGTTCGATCTGCGAGTAATCCGCGGACATCAGGGTATATCCCTTGTCGGCGACGAAGGCGGTGCGGATCTTACGCCCTTCTTCGGAGCGGATCGGAATGTTCTGCAGGTTGGGGTCCGTTGAGGACAGTCGCCCGGTCGCCGCCACGGCCTGGGCGTAGTTTGTATGGACCCGCCCGGTCTTGGGATTGATCTGGCCGACCAGGCTGTCCGTATAGGTGCTTTTCAGTTTCGACAGCTGCCGCCAGTCCAAGACCTTCTGCGGCAGCTCATGGCCCTGGGCGGCCAGTTCCTCGAGGACCTCCGCCCCCGTGGCATAGGCCCCGGTCTTGGTCTTCTTGCCGCCGTCCAGGCCCATTTCGTCGAACAGGATTTCGCCCAGTTGCTTGGGCGACCCGATGTTGAACTCGTGGCCGGCCAGTTTGTGGATTTCGCCTTCCAGATCGTCCATGCGGGCGGCGAAATCGGCGCTCAGGTCCCGCAGGACGGTGGCGTCGACCTTGATGCCGCGCCGTTCCATGTCGCGCAGCACCGGGACCAGGGGCCGTTCCAGAGTCTCATAAACGGTGACCATGTGTTCGGCCACCAGGCGCGGCTTGAACACGCCATGCAGACGCAGCGTGATATCCGCGTCCTCGGCGGCGTAATCCAGGGCCTTATCCAGCGGCACCCGGTCGAACGACACCTGGGCCTTGCCGGTCCCGGCGACGTCCTTGAACTTGATGGTGTCGTAATCAAGGAAATCGCGGGCCAGGTCGTCCATGCCGTGGCCGTGCAGGCCGCCGTCGAGCACGTAGGACAGCAGCATGGTGTCGTCCACGGGCGCGACCTCGACGCCGTAGCGGCCGAGCACCTGAATGTCGTACTTGATGTTCTGGCCGACCTTGAGAATCGACGGGTCCTCAAGCATCGGCTTCAGCGCCGCCAGGGCGTCCTTCAGGGGAATCTGGTCCGGAGCACTTTCGCCGCCCCCGTCTCCGTCCCCAAGGTCCAATTGTCCCTGGGGGACGGCCGACACATGGGCCAGCGGGATGTAGCAGGCGCGGCCCGCTTCGGTCGAAAGCGACACGCCGACCAGACCCGCCCCCATGGCGTCCAACGCATCCGTTTCCGTATCCACGGCGACGACGCCGGTGGCGTAGGCGGCCTTGATCCAGGGCTGCAACTGGTCGAGCGTCTGCACCAGGTCGTACTGCGGAGCGAGCACGGCAGACGACTGCGTCGCCGCGCCGTTGCCGCCGTTCGCGGGCATGCCGAGGCGGCTTTCCACCGTGGTCGCCAGGGACTTGAAGCCGAGGTCGCGGAGGAAGGTCAGCAGGGTTTCCGCATCCGGCGCCTTCTTGCGCATCTCGTCGATGGTCCGCGTTGTGGGCACGTCATCCCTGAGCGTCACCAGGTCGCGGGAAATGCGCGCCATGTCGGCCTGTCCCAGCAGGGATTCCCGGCGTTTGGGCTGTTTGATCTCGGCCGCGCGGGCCAGCAGGGTGTCCAGGTCACCGTATTCGCCGATCAACTGCGCCGCCGTCTTCACGCCGATACCGGCCACGCCCGGCACGTTGTCCGACGAATCGCCGGCCAGGGCCTGCACGTCGATCACCTTGTCCGGTGCGACACCGAATTTTTCCATAACCTGCTCAGGGCCGATTTCGCGATTCTTCATGGCGTCGAACAGGACCACGCTGTCATCGACCAGCTGCATCAGGTCCTTGTCCGAGGACACGATAGTCACCTCCGCGCCCCGTTCGCGGGCCTGGCGGGCGTAGGTCGCGA
>CEQK01006107.1_pt1 | contig 10177 bp, 5 predicted proteins | sample 531051 | NCBI WGS metagenome assembly CEQK01 (sample SAMEA2621229, study PRJEB7988) | marine metagenome | biome: marine biome (ENVO:00000447); feature: deep chlorophyll maximum layer (ENVO:xxxxxxxx); material: "saline water (ENVO:00002010), including plankton (ENVO:xxxxxxxx)" | depth 150 m
CGATCGGTTCTTGAAGTCGAGAAAGTATGGTGTTTACCACTCTACTCTTCCCAGCGGTAGAGACATCCTACTCCTACACACAGATTCGGGTATCCAAGAGTTTAAGCCGCAAAATCGTCTTTCCTCTAAGTCTTGTCTAAAAAACATCATCGGAGACGACAGCCGGATTGTATCGGAGAGCTTTACTCTCAAGGAGTCTGACCCCTTCCTCCAAAAAACAGAAGGGATTGTCAGCAACTCTCCTCAGTTTCCAACTCAGTTTGTGACCACAGACAAGGGCATTGTCATTGTCCCCCAGTCGTACCAAAGAGCGTACATGTACGATGGCACAGTCGTTCTGCCGCTGGGATACGACACCATTCCTTCCCCCCCTCTTGGCCTCGGACCACAACAAACGGGAATGAAAGGAAACAACAGCTACGACGGCTATGTCTATCATGGAAGTGAAGCGAGCCGACCTGCTACTTTTAGCCTTGGCCAGGGCCGAATAGGCTCAACGAGCAATGATGAGCTGGGCCTTAGACTTAAAGAGGGTTCGTGGCGGTGTGCTGTCCAGTGGATGGACTACTTCGGTAATTTTTCGCCCATCTCAGACCGCTCAGCAGAAGTGTTTATCGATAGCTACGTTGCAGGAGAACATGACACAGCCTCGGGTCAACTAAAGAAGGCGCTGCTATGGGACAACATTGACAAGGGTCCAACAGGGACGATGGGCCGTCGCCTGTATCGAACAAAGGATCTACTCAACTCGGGAGATGGAAAACTCTATTTCCTCTCGGGCAATGTTGGATACACGACAACCTCTGCTCTGATGTCTATTCCTGACAACCTCAGCACCCATTTCGCTGACAACTTCCCGGATGGGTACCTCAGCGTACCAGCATTTTCAGACATCATGCCTGTTCCGGCCTTTAAGCTCGCAGCTTTCTGCTTGGGCAGACTCTGGATTGGAAACACTTCCGATGACCCCGGAATGGTTGTTCCCTCTCTTCCTGGCCGGTACGGAACTTTCCAGGCTTCAGATAAAATCTTTCCAGACACAAGTTCAAGTGAGATTACGGGCCTGATGGCTCGAGATACAGGACTTCTTGCGTTCACTCAAGGCTCTACTTTCCTGGTTGTAGCCAATGATAATGGAACAGGATTTAAGACCGTACCGATAAGCTCAACAGTCGGTTGCGTTGCTCCATCGTCCATTGTTGCTTTACCCGACGGGTCAGTCTGCTGGCTTGGACAGAATGCGTTCTACCGTTTGGAAGGCAATAAAATTGAGAATATCAGCGGTAAGATTGACCATCTGGTCAAGCGAATCACGAAGTCTAGAGAAAAGCAGGCTGTAGCTATCTATTCTCCTGAGAGCGAGGAGTACCGATGCTGGGTTCCAATGGATGGGGGTCACGAGAACTCGCTGTGCCTAATCTTTGATGGAGCAGGATGGCGGCGCAGAACAAACGAGCACGTATCCTGTGCTTGTGTCACTCAAGATCACCGTAAGTATGTCATTGCTGGTGGTTCTGTGTACGACGGAGAAGGCTTTACTGACACACTCAGCTCTAAGAACTCTGACACCAAGATTTATGAGGGCTTTTTCATCCTCGACCGATCAAACAACTACGACTGGTCGGAAGATCCGCTTCGTCGAGAATACGTGATTGAGACTCCATGGATGGATTGGGGAAGGTCTATTGACCGTGTGTCAGCCAAAACAGTTTACCTGTCTCTAGTTGAGTCAAACATTAACGACGCTGATATTGAGGTTTATCGAGACTGGAGAAAAGATAAGCCAGTCTACACCTCAACCGTTTCTCTCAGAAGCGACGGAGATCCACCAAACTTTTGGGGGACTCTGCCACTTCCGATTGAACCGACAGGCAAAGAAGATGCTCCATCATTCCAATCTAAAAGACCCTACTGGACATCAATAGACATCAGTGTTCCTTCCTGTGAAGTCTACAAGGTCAGAATAAAGAGTCGAATACCATTTGAGTTTATCGGACTCGTGACAGAAGAAGAGATGAAGCAAAACCCGAAAACTCGGATTCCATAATGTCTACTGTCTACCCGAAGCATAAGATAGAGAACGGTTCTCCTCTTGACCCAGACCGTCTCAACGACAACTACCGAGAAATCATTCAAGAAGTAAACGGCAACTTGAATGAGACGAACATTAAGAGGGGGAGCCTAACTTCAGAAAAAAACTTTGTAGAAGGTGCTCTCTGTAGGACACACAAGAATTTTGAGGTTGGCAAACTTAATTGCTTCGATTCCACTATTGGACCAGCCTACGCTCCCGTGTCTGCACCCATAGAAGAGATGACCTATAAGAGGGGTCTCCTCCCACGACCCGTTAGATTCCCTTTTGTCAAGGGAAGCGAAAAGCCTACACCCCTTGATGGCAATGTCATTGTCCCTTTAACGAATGAGTGGATTTCGGTTTGTACATTAGATGTAACGACACGAGAGGGGCTCATTTGGGTTCTGGGATCTCTACAGCAGACCTACTACGTGGATGGGGGAGAGTACTCACCCGGAGGATCAGGCTCTCAGGCTTCTTCGAGCAAAGAAGAGACTCTTGAAACACCTGGAAGGTATAGGTTTTTTCCTGGAGTTCAGTACTGCATAGCCCTAGATGGGGCAAGAGTTGCCGAAACAACAATTGGAGGTCAAGAAATCTCTAATGACAAATATGGTGCTTCGTATGGCGTCTGGTCTCATCCTTTCGTCACTGACCTGGTCTTTCCCATCTCTGCTGGAAAACATGTCATCGAATTGAAGGCGAGAGTTCCAAAAGCAAACAGGAGCTACCCCGCGTTCGATCCTAACCACTCTAGTTATGTCGTTTCCTCTAGAGAATTGATTGCCTTGGAGTTGACCTGATGTCGACTATTAAATGGAATCCAATCTTGGCTGGAGAAGAGATTTCGGGGAACAAGATTTCTGAAGTCGCTTCTGATATTGCATCAACCCTAAACAGCATCAGCTCTGAAAATGTGGCTGACCGAGCGTTTGGGATTGATTCTTTTGCTCCCGGCCATACCGAAGTCCAACAAAAGCAGCGATATGACCCAGGTCCACACAGATTTGATGAGCAACTCAACGGCTGGAGAGGGAATCCATCTAGTAATGAAGAAGAAGATTGCCGAGACCCCAAGTGGTCTGTTCGGGACACATCCTCTGCAGACCCACCTCCCCAACGGGACCAAATAACCACGTACACTGCTGACAAGAACGGTTGGAAACTCATCAATCAGATTTCTTTCGACACCCACATTGACCTTATGGGGGACAATTCTAATTCCATCTTGGTAATGGCTGAAGCCCATTGTACAGAGCTTCACATCCAGGAAAAAGTAAAACCAGCTTCACAGAGTTCTGTGAAGACAAAGACAGCAGCTACTCCTCATGCGCTCTTTTTTACTATCCTCTGCGCCAACATCAGAGATTCTGACAACAAGATTTACGCCATACCTCTACCATCGACATTGAGGTTTATTGATGGGGACACCAACACAAACAATAGTGCCGATAGTAATTCTGGTTGGATTTCTGAAGTCGGAATTGGTGCCAGAGGAAGGAACGTCACTGGACTACGGGACGTGAGAAAGAACATGCCTGTAAGAACTCTCGTTACTTTTGACGACGTAAACAGCATGTGCTTCTTAGGCGACACTCCTGTAGGTGCAGCACGGCGGGTTCCCTGGTTGGCGACACCCAACCACAAGAAGAGAATTGAGGGCTTTACCTTGTATGGAAGCGTAAAGACAGGATCTGGGCACAGTTACTACGGACCCCGCTCAGACCGGGCTTTCGCTACAGTCAGAGAAAGTCTCGTGTCTGCAATATACTTGGACAGCCGAAACAAGACACGAAACTCTACTGACTACAATTACCCATAGGTGAGAAATGCCAGATCCAATAATTCCTGAATATGGAGCACCAGAAACGCCCCCTCCTTCGGGGGCAACCTCTACTATTGGTAATTTTTCTGGAATAACCTCGTCAGATGCTGCTACTGGTGGAATTGCTGATGCGGATTCTTTTGCAGAGCAGCTTTACAAGCCCATAAAAAGTTCGAGCCTTCTGACGTTTGAGGGCATCAATGGGCAGATTATTCCTGATGCAGGAGACCTTTCAAACCTGGAAGCGAGGCATATTCAGCCTAAAAGTCTGGCTGACGCTCACATGGTTGGATTGACTGGGAACGCAGACTATCGGTGTGACCATTTCTTCGCTAATGACCATGACTCTATCGAAAGCTATCGCCCAATACCAGGCGCATGTATCGAGTTCTATCTACCCAAAAAAAGCACGGTTATTTTGACCTGGATGATTGGAGGCGCAAATGACACGCTGTTCGGTGTTGGCGGTGACGAGCCCTACGAGCATGCAGCCATGGCACTGCAGATAGACGGAGAGAACACAGCACACACGGGCTACAGAAACATCACAAGATCTACGCACAGTGTTGCTAGTGGTGAGCCAAAAAGAAATAACATCCAAAGACCCCACAGAGACCGCGTGTGGTCTGGGCACTATTTTGTTACACTTGAGGCCGGATGGCACAGCGCAGGTATTGTCTGTATGCAGACGCACTTTAGGCTTAAATTTCGTACACGGAATATGAAAGCAATCTGGTTCCCCCAGGCAGGAGAGTAAAATGCTAGGAAAAATTGGCCGCTTCTTCGGGGCAACAGGAGACCAAAACCCGGCAAAAGTACGAGACCTTCAACTCAAGCGAGCTAAAAAAACCGATAAGAGGATTGATGAGCTTGAGAGTCAAAAAGACGTAGACAAGGGGCAGATGCAGGATGCTGTCAATGTCTCAAAAGAAGCCGGTCAAGCTACTTCTCAAGCAATGCTCACGGGCAATCAGTTCGACCCGAACCAGGCTCGTGCTCTGGGTGAGGTTGGTTCTGGTGCTGGTGCTGCTGGCGCTAAAGCTGTACTGGATGCTGTCAGACAGGGCCGAAGAGACGCTCTGAATCGTCAATACTCCTTCTTCACAACGACAGGCGAGTCTGCAATGGCTCAAGCTGCCAACGAAAGAGATGCGGGTACCAAGGGTCTTGGTGCAATCATGGAAGGCGTTGGAGCCGGTCTTGGATCAATGTTCGGGTAGGTAAAAAATGTTTTCTGGTGAAGATGTTGCCGCAGTCAAGCGGCAGATTGTTGATGCTGGGCAAGACCCAAACAACTACGCTTTCTATCAGCAAGGTGATCGTGTTGTTGCTTCGACTGTTGATTCAGCCCCGCCCGAAGGCGCTGTTCGAATTTCAGGCGAAGAGACGCGCTTAGAGCCTACTCAGCCTACGACACAACCTCTGCAAGCTGAAGACCAAGAGTTTGCTGGCGGCGTTAGGCCCGGAGAAGCTGGACTTGCACTCCCCCCTTCCCAGCCTCAGCAGGTTGCAGCAGGAACACCTGACCCATCTCAGCCTCTCGGGGAGTTCTCGCCTGAGTTCATCACGAGCATGCGGCAGTACCAGGCCGATAAGATTAAACGGCCGCTACGTGGTTTCTTTCAAGGGATCGCTGGCGTTGGCCGGTCTCTGCAAGGAAAATCTTCGGGAATTATGACTCCCGCCCAAGAACAAGCCTATCGCATGCAGTTGCTAAAGCTGCTGAACGACCAGGACTCAACGGTCAACGCAAACCTTCGTGCTGCCGGACAACTGAATCAATCACAGCTTGAAGCACTGACATCGATTCTAAAGGGCGCCGAAGGAACCGCATCCAACATTCGGGATCGAGAATACCGTAGAGCAGAGGAGGAGCTGAAAGAGCAGGGACGAGACCTCCGTGACAGTATTGCGGATTTGTCCAAACGTCAGGAGGCAGAAGGCTGGAGTCTGTGGAGCACAGATATACGGCTCCGAACGAATACTTCTGCCAAAGTTGCGGCGGTGATTGAAGGATCTGGAGCCTTCCAAACCAAAACAGGTGCGAGAGGAGAATCGATCGATGAAATCATACCAGGACAAGAAGGAAAGTTTTACCAAATCCTGCACGAGGCACTGAAAGGTATAAAAGACCCAGCCGAAAGAGCTTTTTTCATAGACGAACTCGAAGCAACCGCTACCGATAGCGGAATCGTCCTAACTGACGAAATAATCATTGGCGACACCGATAAATTCTACAGAAGAGCTGGACCCGAAATCCGTGAGCTGTTTAGGGATGCGAGGATTGAAAAAAAGCAAAGAGAGAGAACGGATGAGAGGTATGAGAAAACAATCGACGAACTCAGAGCCAAGCAGCGTGGTCGAGTTGAGGTCCTTCTGAAAGACAATGTCGAGTACCAAAAAGCACTAGACACAATTGAGCAGACGCAAACAGACCTGCGAAATCTTGAAGATGAGTCTAAAGCGATTTCTTATCGGCTTGTACATGGTTCAGGCGCTATGCAGGGCCAACCCATCACTGAACAGAACTGGACACAAGCAACGCAAGAAGCGATGACTAGTGTTACTCAGCCTCCCACCACTGCGGCACCTCCTCCCACCTCCCCGGCTCCTGCTGAAGCTGCTGAACCTCCTCCGCCGCAAGCTGAACCTGAAGTAGAAGCCGCCCCTCCTGAAGCACAAAGAGTGCTCGATGGGGGCTATGAATATCAACAACGCCCAGACGGTAGTATTGACGTATTCAAAGCCGGACAGTCCGAGTCTCTTATTCCAGGAGGCGCGAAGCCCGGTACTGAGGCTTACGACAACGCTAAGAAAGTCATTGACGCACAGCCTGCACCAGCCGAACCCGAACCTGCTCCATCCCCACCACCCGCACCAGCAGTCGGAGAGGGAGACCCCCCTCAACCCTCTCCGACTGCTCCGAAAGATCGTCCACCGGGCGATTCTGTAGGAAGAATCGCTGTAGCTCGGGAAGGAGACTCTCCACAAGACGTGGCTCTGCGTCTACTCAACGATGGCGGCAACCAGGGCAAGCAGTTCCAACGGGAAACAATGGCTTCGCCCATGTTTGAGAAGTTCATGAGAGACAAGGGAATCACGGACCCTCAACTGGGCTGGAAAGCGTTTACAAGCGAGTTCAGGTACCGCTCTAGTCAGCAGAAGCGTATGGATCGTCGGAAACTGGATGAGGACATCATCCAAGACCCAAAAAAGTACAAGGGCTCAGAAGTTATGGGTGCCCGTCTCCGGACAGGGTTCCGTCAGCTATTCGCACCAAAGGACGCTGCGGGCAACGTCACATCACGCTGGGAACGTAGTTTTGAGTCTAAACCGAATCCTTCCGCTGTAGCCGCTTCGGAGACTCCTACGGACAACAATCTCCCAGAAGAGCAGGCGAAACGAGACGAACAAAAACAGCCTGGAAACTAAAAAGTGTCAGCACCAAAGAATCCATTCAGGCAGAGCATTGGAGAAATCCTAGAAAAAGGCTCCGCAGCGCCTTCTCCCACTGCCCTCCCCAGCACACCTCCGCTTCCGAAAGATGAGCCTAAGGAAAACCCGTATAGGCAAACCATTGCGGAGATTCAAACAAAGCCAGACGACCCTGGATTTGGAGACCTGTCCTCAGTAGACCAGGACAAGTCGAAAGAGAAAGAGCTTTTTGAGTTATCTGATGGTGCAGACTTTGAACGCCACCCCACTAGCCACTTCATAAACAGGGCACGGGCAACAGAAGCTGGTCGTAAAGCACACCTGAAAAGGCAGCGTGAACAGTACTCCTGGACCGAATCTCCAGTACGCCGACTCAAAGAAGAATTTTCTCAGCGCGTTTTTTATGGTGACGAGGTTGAGGGTCCAGACATGCCCCTCGACATTGGCATTGCTGATGTGGCTGATGCGCTTGGTCCAGAAGCGACGGCAGCAGCTTCAGTAGGTGCAGTCGCTGGGCCAAAAGGCGTGGCTGTCGGTGCGGTTGGTGGTCTGACCTATGCAGCTTTGAGGGACTGGTGGAATGAGTCCCAGAGAAGCTCTGAGATATATAAGAAGGCACACGAGACTGGGTTTAGCTCTCTGTCTGACGAAGACAGGAAGTGGCTCAAAGAAAACTCCCCGAAAGAAGTTACCCGCAAACTCCGGGCAGAAACTACAGGTCCATACGACCTGACTCCGGAAGAGATTAACAGAATATCTCTTGAGCAGGAGTGGTATGAGCGCCAAGAAAAGGAGGCCGTTGACGACGGTAACTCTGCGCCCTTCTACCTAAGTCGCGACATCTTGCTTCCACCCAAGGTTCCTTACGACCCATCTGCAGAACGAAAGGAGCGAGAGCGGCGAGCAACAGCTTCTCCGATTACTTTTAGGGCAGGGCCAGTTGACTACGCTACCGATAAGCTCGATGGAACCTGGGATTATCGGATGTGGGAAGAGGAGTGGAAGAAGCGAGCCGCTAAGATTCCAGACGAGGCCTGGGAGAAAAAAGTATCTCGACAAGAGCGCCAACAAATCTTGGGCATTGACCAAGAGTTTGAGGAGCGCCGAGAACAAGAAAAGAAGGCTGTAGCGCAGGTCAACCAGTTCAAGCTCTCATTCGATAAGTGGCTAAACGAGAGGAACAGACAAGCAGTAAAGGATGCTGCTTTCGGCAGAGACCTCGTTACAGGGCGGGCGCGCGGTTTTCCTGTTGCTGTCAGGGATCTCAACATTCTCGAATACGTTGATGCAAACCTGTATGTCGACCTCCAGAAAGTCGAACAAGCACACAGACACCACTTCAGGGCACAGGTTCTTGCCGACCCGCAGTTTACTGATGCTTCGGAAAACGAAGTCGAGATGGAAGTAAACCGACGCTACGACATCTTTGAGAACTACATCACAAAAGCGGGCAGCGGTGTCACCTTCTACCACCCAGACATCGACCGTGCTGTTGAGAAACAGAACAGGCTAGTAGAAGAATTTAAGTCCGGAAAAGTTCTTGGTTTCGACATAGGCCAAGAAAACATGGACAAGCTCGCGCTATCGTCAATCAGAGCTAATCCTGTTCTGAGTCTCTACGATTTGGCAATCCCAGCCTACTCTGCGTTTGGTGCTCCGAGGTACTCCGTCCACCTCAGTGATACACACGCAGACTTTACTTCTCATAGGGCAATGGATCTTCTTATAGGGATGGATCCGTCAAACTGGTTGGCGGCTGCACTCAAGACAAAAGAAGAGCTTGTCTTTGGGTACACTGACACAGAAGGAGAGCGTGTACCAGGGAGGGGCGGTATCGATGCTCCTCAAGCCGGGGAAGATGTCTCTGAGGACAAAGAGAAAAGGGTATCGATGCGATACCTCACAGAGAACGATATCCTCGAAGCTACTGGAAGTCAGACTCTAGCTGAGGTCTCTAAGTCTGCAGGTGGCGAAAAGGGAGCAGGTTTTGGCCTATTGACTATGCTGACTAGTCCTGGATCAGTCTTCCCTGAAGTTGGTGCAGAGCAAGTAGAGTCAGCCGTTAAGACTTTCCGCCTTCTTGGGCAGTCTGTAGCAGACATCAACGAGATTAAGCGTGGTCTTGGAGACGATGAGATTACCGAAAGGTATCTACACAACTTGAGGCGAGGACAACTCCTACCTCTTACCTACGACAGCCTTGCATCTCGGTATGCAAAGTCGATGGGAGCCACAAAAGACGAAGAGAAAGCTCTTCGTAGGGCGGCAATCCTCGTGGGCATAAGCTCTTTGGTTACGCCCGGAACCGGCTCCGATTTCATTAGTCCAGTCGTTACCTCTATGGCAGGCGGCTACCGTTCTACTCGACGGTTCATCGCATCCAGAAAGCAAGAACCTAAGATGCTGGACAAGCTGGCTGAGTCTGACGCCATTCCAGAATCTAAGATTCAAGACATCAAAAGAAAGGACCGTGTTCTCGGAGAGTCAATCGAGAAGGAAGTCCTGGTCACTATGGGCACAAACCGTGCGGTAGGTACGGTAGTCAATGGTGCAGAACGGGCCGCAGAGAAGACAGCCCGAGAGGCTTGGATTCTCGGAGAAGCAGCCGGGATGCACGCGAGTCCTGCTGTTCTTCCGGGTGGCCGTCTCACCAACCGCGTCTATCGAGACCGATGGTTGGATATGGAATCAGCCTCAATCCAGCGTGAGGCTAAGATTCGCGGTATCGAGGTAGACCCCCTTGAGACATCCGAGCTTGCCCTCAAGAGGTTGGAGCAACTGGAAGCTGAGAACATCGCTAGAATTGAGCGCAATACAGCCATTGGCGATGTGTACCGTCTCGA
>CEQK01026179.1_pt1 | contig 10166 bp, 5 predicted proteins | sample 531051 | NCBI WGS metagenome assembly CEQK01 (sample SAMEA2621229, study PRJEB7988) | marine metagenome | biome: marine biome (ENVO:00000447); feature: deep chlorophyll maximum layer (ENVO:xxxxxxxx); material: "saline water (ENVO:00002010), including plankton (ENVO:xxxxxxxx)" | depth 150 m
TTGCTACCGGACGTGCACAAGCAGACACCATGCAGGCCTTATCAAGACCTAGTTTACAAGCAACTCAAGCAGTAGATACGGCAGCTAATATGGCCTCTGCAGCTGGAGCTCAAGCTTTACAAGGTAGATCTCAAGGGCTAGTTGCACAGAGAGGCGACCAAGTAAACGTTCTTAAAAATGCACGTGGCATGCAAGCGGACGCACAACAAGGTTTATCAAGAGCTGCACGTATTGAGTCAACAAAACAACTACAGTTTGCAAGAGCCAAACAAGCAAGAAGAAACGCTAACGTAGGGGCATTTCAAAATGTAGCAGTATCAGGGATAAAAAAGATACAAGACTTAGGAGGTTTTGGTAAGGTGTTTGGCCAAGAAGAGGAAGACCCTAATGCTCCACAAGACGAAAATAAACCAGTTGGGAGTTTTTACGGAAGATAATGTTATACGAAGATTTATACCAAGGTAGTTTTAATATGCGTCAGTATAATCAAGGTGCAAGTAGCCTTGGGTTACCAAATGTTGATGACCCAGAAGCTACTTTTGCCGGCATAACTAGACAAGACTATATGGATTACGTAAATAATTTTAGAGATTTTGAGGAACGTTTATTAAATCTAACAAATGATGATTCCCTAGTTAGGCAAGCCCAAGAAGATCAAGCTACTCAAAATAGAATCGCAGGAGAAGTTCAACAAAGAAACTTAGAAAGATATGGAGGAGCTGGTTTATCAAATGCTCAAAGGCAACAACAACAAAGGTCCTTACAAAGAGGGGGACAGTTAGGTATGGTAAATACTGTTAATAATGCCAGGATACAACAAAGACAAATCAACAATGCTTTACTAAATGAACTTATAGGTATTGGACAAGGCGTAAATCAAAACTCCTTAAGCGGGTTGGGAGATGCTTCTGCTATGGCCGCAAATAGAGCTGCAGCTTATAAAAATGCAAAAGCCCAACATCACAGTAATATGGTAGGTTTAGGTGCTGCGATAATAGGAGCGTTAATCTAATGGTTGATATAGCAGGCGGTTTAGCAAAACTTTTTGGCCCAGATACACGGCAACAACGTCAGCAAGAACTTTTAACAGCTGAAAGAAACGCAAACCAACAAGTAGCAGATGGTAAGTTTTTTGATGAGTTGCTTGTTGATGGTTTAATAACAAAAGAGGGTAGAGTAAATTTTGATAAACTTGTAGAAAAAGACAGCACAGGCTATAAGTATCAGAATCAAATTGTAAAACTTCTTAATCAGTCTAACAAATTCAAACAGTTTACCGATACTCAAGAAGGCATGGACAAGTTAGGTATCATAGAAGGCTTTAGGGATAATGAAGATGGTACAAAAACTATACTAACTAGAAGACCAGACACAAAACTTTTAGCTCCAAAAACTTGGCTTGCTACTGATGACCCTAATGACCTAGTAGCAAATTTAAATGAAACTCAATTTGAAGACTTAATTCAAGGCAATGTTGCCATACTTAGAAAAAGAGCTAATCCTAATTTAGGGCAGGGAGTAGTAGCTCAGAGTGTACAACAAGATGGGCCAACGGACATAGTAACAGGAGATCCAATAGCAGAAGCAGGAGAGGTTTTAGACGAAATAGATAAAACAGAAGGCATAAATCTACAAGATGCCAATGAAGCTATGTTAGGCCTAGTTTCAGATTTAGGAGCTCGTTTAAGAGAAACAGAGACTAAGCCTGGTGGAGAACAACCTTTGACAATAGAAGAAGAAAGAGAAATTAAACCTTTTTCTAGTGTTGTTGACACAAGTTCTCCGGAAGTGCAAAGCTCTGCAGCTCTTATTAGTGGTTTAACACCAGAAACTATCTTGTCTGATAGCGAAATTGAAACGTTATCTCAAGGCTTGAGTAAAGGGTTTAGAAAATCATTTGCTACCGCTTATAAATTTGGCCAAGTTCAGTTAGAAAATAACAAACGTGCCATGGACGCAGCAGATGATCGTGTTAAATCTACACTACAAAAGAAAAGAGAAAGGTTAATTGAACAACAACAAAAAAGAATTGATAGAGTTAGCAAAAACATAGAAGATGACGCAGCTACTAGACAGACTGCTAGAGACAAAGTACAAGCAAAAGTAGATGTCAAACGTTCAGACATTGAACAACAATTAACTAACCCTGATTTATCTGAAACAAAGCGTAAAGAACTACAAGATGAATTAGAAGCAGCTAAACCTGTTACAGAAATCACTTCTACTTCTTTTAAACTAAACGGCGAACTTACAGATGGTGCTACTAAAGAAGAGGTGCAAGCATTTTTTGATAATAATAAAGAAACTATAGAAGCTATAAGTAAAGACGGTGATTTGGTAAATAGGTTTAGAGATGTTATTTCTAAATATGGTGTAGAAACTGAAGAAGATTTAAACAAAGTACCTTTTGGCACAGCACAAGCAAATAACGTTACCTACCAAGATGCAGCGATAGTTTTAGCTGCGTATGATAAACAACAAAATTTTGCAGACGCTTTATTTAAGTACATGGGTGTTTACGATAGAAAGATGAGTATGGACAAAACAGCCCTAGAGACTGACATACTATACGGTAATTATCTAAGAGACCAAAGAAAATATAGACAAGAACTAACACAAGAGTTTATAGATGCTGAAGCAGAGTTAATTCCTTTACTTTTTGATGAAGATGGAGATTACCAAGCCTTTACTGGTGAGACTAGAGCTAAGGTATCTAACCTTCTTAATCAAGTAAAAAATTTACCAGGGGCTCCTAAGTTCGTTGTCAAGGATGGTAAATATGAAATACAAACAGAAGGAGACTTTGCAAGAGACTCTCTAAAAGGTATAGCTGGTTTGTTATTTGCACAAGCAGTAGAAGTAGAAGGATCTGTAGATTTTAAAGATTGGTTTCAAGGTTTATTCTCACCAGGAGATCCAAAAAATATAGGCAACCTAATTGATAATGTTAGGTTTGAAAGAGTCAATCCAGGCGACCCAAATAGTCCTATAAGAGAAATTTACTTTACTCCAGCGGGCAGCAACAGAGAAGCACAAGGTAGTTTGAAGCCTGGCGATTTTACTTACAGATTTGGTGGACCAAATGAAAATGCTTATGCTAGAAACTTAATTATGTATTACATACAAGAATATGGCAAAGAAGACATTTGATGAAATTGCAGGAGCTGGCGCAAGTAACCAACCTCTCCCTGATAGCGCAGTAGCTGGCCTAGGAGCGATACAAGATATCTCTCCAGAGGTAGTACCAATAGATGACCCCATTCAATTATTTAAAGCTGCCGTAGACACGGGTGTAGTCAACACCCAAGCACAAGCTAGTAATTTTAAAGCTTCAGTTGCTGCGCTTATGGGAAATGATGAAAAAGCAGAAAGCGCGTTAAATAAAGCTCAACTTATACAAAGTGCAGGAGCACCTTATTTAGCAGATGCAGAAACATTTGAAGAGTTCTTAGATGAACCTACCTTTGGCGGTTTTATAAACCAAGCTGTTCAAGCAACTGGTCAATTTGTACCTTCCGCTGTAGCTAGTATAGCTCTAGCTATGACAGGTGCAGGGGCTGCAACAGGGGTAACAGCAGCTGTATCTAAAAAAGTAGGAACAGAAGCTTTGAAAAAAACTATTATTCCGCAAAGCATAGCAGCAGACATGGCTACTAAAAAACAAGTAAAAAAGACCATAGATAAGTTTATAACCATAGAAGCCAATAAAGCTAAGAAAACACCTAGTAAACTTAAGCCACTCACCTCAGATGAAGAGAAAATGATTAATAATCTCTATGCTCACATACGTACTAAAAGACGAGGCACCGCTGCTAAAGTAGGTGGTCTAGTAGGAGCAGGGTCGCAAGAACAAGTTATGGGACAAGGTATTGCTTTTGGTGATTATGCAGAGCAAGGCATGAAAGATGCGGATGCTGGGTTTCAGTCTGCTTTACAAGGTCTTGGCTTTACTGCTATAGGTTTAGGTAGTGAAGTCGCAGTATTTAAGTCAGTGCAAAAAGTGATAAACGCTAAGGGACCTAAAGGTATAAACACTCGTCAAGATACACCAGTAATGAGTAGAAGAAGTAGGATTGCACAAGTTGCAGGCACCACCGGCGTAGCAGAAGGGTTAGCAGAAGCAGGACAAGAAGAACTATCCGTACAACAAAAATTTAGAATAGACGACGATTACACGAAACAAATGGCAAACTTAGATAGAGCTAACGCTTTATTTGCTGGTTTCTTTGGTGGTATAGGTGTAGGTACTGCAATTGGTACACCCTCTGCTGTAGTAGGTAAAAGTTATGATCTTTCACAAAAAGCACGTGAACAGTTTAATCAAGGTGTGTTTGATGAAGCTACTGGTGAGGTTCTACCAGAAAAAGAAACAGATTTAAGAGCGCAGTTTGAAGCTATGGATAATCCTAACCTTCCTAAAGATATGGTTTGGTCAGTAGAAGCTAATAGAGCAACTATGGAAGAGCTTGAAGGAGAACTAAATGAAAAATACCCAAATGTACAAGCTGTAGACATTAACAGAGTGGGTACTTTGTATACCACCAACCCAGAAAAAGCTGAAGGTTTTGCTAACGTTATGTCTGCAAACCCTCTTAATAGACAACTTTTGGATCAGTGGTTAGCAGATAATAATGGCTACTCACAAGCTAGGGCACCAGGAGATAACTACGCAGTTAGGGTAGAAGATGCTAACGGCAATGTTATTTGGGAGCAATCTACAACAAAAGAAAATTTAGCAAAAGCAGAAGCAGCTGGAGAAGCTCAAGCCAATAAGCAACCAGGTTTTACTGTTAAATCTAAAGAGTTAGAAGAAGTTGTAGGCGAACGTATGCAAGACGAGGGTTTTACACCTGAACAACAGGAGTTAGCTAATATCTATGACGTACAAGAACCAACGGCAATAGAAGAAGGTAGAGGATCTTTCGATCAACCTATTACTCCTACAGGCAAAAAACAAGTATGGGCATCTGTTGCTAATGTAACCTATGACAAAGCTTTACTAAAAGAAGCTGAAAGTTTATTTGATGTAAACGACCCTAACTTCACTATACCAATAGAGTTTAAAAGAGAGTTTGACGAAAATATAAGTAAAAAAAGATATTCTGAAAGTTTATTAAAAGCTTTTATAAAAGAGAATGTGGACTTACGTGAGTCAGGGACTTTTGTAAAGATAAATGAAAACACTGACGGAGGTGGGTTTAATTTAATTAAATACAATATGGGTTACAACCCAGGTGTATCTACACCTTCTACTGCAGATATAACAAAAGTAGTAAACAGGGCAAAGAGAAACGCAAGAAATAGCAGATTTACAATAGAAACACCTGAGATGGATAAGCCTGTAGGTGTAGACATGCCAACTCTTGTTAACCAAGGCAGAGTGCTTGCTAGAAGGTTTGGTGAAAGCTTATCTCCAGATGAATTTGGTAGTGCTATAGATGGTCTTGCTTTTATATTAGGTTCTTTAGAAGGCAATTATGCTATTTATTATGATGGCAAACTAATAAGTGATGAGACTTTAAATGACCCTGGAGCTTTTATCTACACTAAAAACAAAGGTAAAGAAAGGTATACCCTACAAGACTTACAAAGAGGCAGAAAAAGTGGCGTACAAAGTGGAGACCTCGAAGCTGGGTTTGACCCAAGAGAAGATATAAACCAAGAAGTAGTGCCAGGAGAAACTGAAGGTGCAACAGAACCTACTGCAGATGAGAGAGCAGAAAACGAATTTAACAGGCGATTGTTTAAAAACCCATATGCAAAAGGCTCTACAAAAGCAGCAGGCCCCAAGCCTGGTATTTATTTTAGCTCTACAGTAGAACAACATTTAGATGCTTCTTTTATTAAAGATTTTAAGCGTATTGCTACAACTAAACTAGGTCTTACTAAACCATATAGAATATTTAGCACCACTGAGGACATATCAGCTGAGGCTTTAGATGGAGATGTAGACTTAGCAAATAGAGTACAAACTGCTCTCGGACAAATGGGCTCAGAAGGATCTACACGAGGTATGAATATACCGGGTGCAGATTTCGATGTGATACTTGTTCAAACTAGAGAAGGGTTAAATGCAGCAGAACAAGGAGCTAGGGCTTTTGTTGTCGCACATGAGATAGGCCATTCGTTTGTAAACCAAGAGTTAGAAAAAAGTTTAAGCATCCCTAAACTAAGAGAAGGGTTGCTTAATGCTTACAACCAAGAACTACAAAACAATGATACAGCTCAATATACAAATGATGAGCAAGGCTTCAAAGAATGGATGTCTGACCAAGTAGGTTCGTATCTACTTGACGAAACTAAAAAAGCACAGAACCAAACAGACTCTTTTTTTAAACGTTTAGCTAATAAGATAAGAGCTTTTGTAAATGAATTTAGTAATGTTGCTAGAAGAAGATATAACGTAGCTCCTGCTTTTGCTGATTATGTAACTGAACTAAAAAAGATCAATACAGACCCCGGTCACTTTATGGTTAAGTATTTAGCTAGGTCTGAAATAGAACAAACGGTAGAAAAGATAGGTAAAGAGATACCATTAGGTGACCCTAAAGCACCACAGAAAATAAGACAAACAGTAAACAAACTAAAAGAATCAGGAGAAGTACTAGGAGTAGGAGAGTTTATAAAAACAGTCTTGTTTGCTAAGGATAATTTACTTAGGGGTTATGGTAAAGCTGGCATAGCTTTAGCACAAATGTTTAGAGGTCAGTCTCAAACTACAGAAGAAGTAGGGTTACTTACTGCAGCTGTAACTAGGGCTAGAGCAAAAATGAATGAGATACAAGCTATTCTAGGTGTAACTAAAAGTGGTGAGATGACTGAAGAAAAAATGAAAATTCTTTTAGACGCAGAAAACAATGATATCCCTACAGAACAATTAGATACACAAGCTAAACAGATAAGAGAGTGGTTGTCTAACCATTACAACCAAGAGTCTTTGAAAGACATAGGAATAGACGAGCTATCTAACTTCTTTCCACGTTCTTTACTTATAGAAGAGATAGCAGGCAACCCAGATAAGAAACAAGACTTGGTTAATTTACTTCTAGAGTTTAATGACGGGCTTAGTGAACAAGACGCTAATGAAGCAGTAGAGGCTACACTTGCAGATATATCTAGCGAAATAGAAGTAGATGGAGTTGAGGGTGATAAATACACCATTGGTTTGGTAAAATCTAGAGCTAAGTATTATAAAAATATACCTACCGCGCGTATGAGAGATATTGGTATCTTAGAAGATCCACATAGAGCTTTACAAAAATATATAGACAGCACAGTAAAAAGAGTAGAGTTAAATAAAAGAGGTGGATCAAAAAGAATAGAAGAACTTCTTAGCCAAATAGAAGACCCTAAACAAAGAGAGTTAGCTGAAAAAGCAGTAATGGCAATGTTAGGAAAAGTAACACCAATTTCTAGTGGTATGTTTAGAGGAGCTAATCAAATAGGTTTAGCCTTCAATGTTACTACGCTTTTAACCTTTGCTACATTTGCTTCTTTCCCAGATTTAGCTGGTCCTATACTTAGGTCTAAAGACTTTGGAGCTTTGCGTACTGCAAGTAAAACTATTTTTAATATGATTCAAGATAAAGAAGAAGCAGCACAACTTGCTAAAGACATAGGCGTAGTAGGTATTGACGCTATGATGGAGACTTTTGTAGGGGCTGGTGAGCTAGAATATACAAGCGAAGGTACTAAAAAATTTACTAATACTTTTTTTAGGGCTATAGGACTAGAACAGTTTACTAGGTTCACTAGGATATTTGCAGCTGGTATGGGTAAAGCTTTCTTATTAGACAACGCTAAAAAAGCAGCAGCTGGCAATCAAAGAGCTATAAGGTATCTAAAAGAGTTAGGCGTAACAGCAGAAGAAGTAAATAAATGGGCTGGTGGTAATATTAATGAAGCTGGCAATGAGAAAATAAAACTAGCTTTAGCTAGATTTGTAGATGAGTCTATAGTAAGGCCAAATGCTGCAGAAAGACCTATTTGGGCTTCTGATCCTAGGTTTGCTTTAGTGTGGCAGTTAAAGTCTTTCTTCTACGCATATGGTAAAACTATCGTAGGTGGTTCTATAAATGAGATGCAAGCTAGATATACAGAAGCAGGCTTAAAAGGTGCAGCTGTACCACTCTTCCTAGGTGCTGCTACTTTACTACCTTTAACTATGCTTGGGTTTGATTTACGTGAAAGATTTAAAGTTGGTCTAGCTTGGGTATTACCAGGGGTGAGCCCAGATGATAAGAACTACAGAAGGTCACAGACTATGGATTGGGGCGAATATACTACAGAAATTATAGATAGATCTGGTGTACTTGGACCGTTTACCTTGGCTCTTCCTTTATTTATGGAGGATAGAAGATATGGAGATCCAATGTGGGTAGGACCACTTGGACCTACTGTAGAAAAAGGGTATGATTTATTTACAGGTAATTTAAGACTAAAAGACTTATCGCCCGTTTATAACACTTTATGATGAGGTATAATTAACTATGGCTTACTCAGACACAATAAAATTAGTAGTAGGGGATACACTTCCTGAATTAACTTTTACATTAAAAGATAGCAATACAGCCGCTGCTGGGCAGACTTTAGATGTTGAGAATGATGCAACTTGGGCTCCTATAAACTTATCAGGTGGCACTGTAAAGTTTAGAATCAGAGAAGTTGGGCAAACTACTGTTTTAAAAACCATAACAGCATCAATAACAAACGCTTCTGGAGGCGAGTGCGCTTTAACTTTCCCTACAGGTACTTGGACAGCAGCTGGCACTTACGAAGGTGAGTTAGAATTCACTAAATCTAATGGGCAAATACAGACAGTACAAGACCTAGTTAAATTTAAGGTTCGTGACGATTTTGATTAATGGCCTTTCGTGCAAATCTTAAGTATGTAAATTTAAAAGCAACCGTATCTTTTTCGAAGATACGAGTTGTAGTTTCTCAAGAAAAAACCCGCACAAGCTTAAGTTTTACAGACGCTAAAACGTCCGTACATCACCAACTTGTAAAAACATTAGTTGAATATGTTAATTTAAACTCTTTAGTGCAGTACGTAAATTTATCTGCTGTAGATATTTTATTAGACCCAGACAGTAAAAATTTATACTTTATACCACAAAACGACTCACCTAATGCCGTTAACGTAACTATGTTAGAAGATACAGCTTTTGCTGTAGCTAAAACACTTACTGATATACCTGTAGTAACAGATGCCCCAGCCTTAGAAACAGCCAAGCCTCTTTCTGATTCTGTAGCTTTTGGGGAAGTTGTAGCTAAACTTCTTACTTTTGAACGTGTTTTTACAGACAATTTTTCTATGCAAGATGCTCCAGCATTAAGCCTTTCTACTGTGGTTCCAGATGATTTCGTTTCTCTAGGAGATGTACCTCTTTTAGCCCCTACTTTAGGAAAAACAGATACAGTTACAGTATCCGAATCTTTTAGTAGGGTGGTTACTTTTGCTAGAAGTTTTACAGATGCTGTATCGTTAGATGACCTTGCCTCTTTGTCAGACCCTTTACAGACTGATGTAGATTCTAACAAAACTAACGTTTTTGGTTTTACAGATGCGCATTCGTACGCTTTATCCAGATTTTTATCTGACACGTACGGGCTAGCTGATACGCCTGCGATAGGTATGAATCGTCCTGCCACTGATACAGTTAACGTTGCAGAGAGCAGTATTTTAGGAATAGGGTTAAATAAAACAGACACTCCTGTGGTTTCTGAAACATTAGCACTAAGCCTTAGCAATTTTTACACAGATAGTGCTACAATATCAGAAGTTATAAATGTTGTTACCATCTCAAGCCACAGCGTTCTTAACGCTTCTGGACTTAACAGTGGGACACTAAACTAGGAGTAATTATGATAAAGGATGGATTAGCCTTAAAAGGTAAATTATCAATAGCATTAAATGGCGAAACAGTACAGAAGGTAGATAATCTTGTTGTTACAGCTGGTAAAGGCTATGTAGCTAGTAGAATGAAAGATGCTTCTGCAACTGCTATGTCTCATATGGCAATTGGTACTGGATCTACAGCAGCAGCCGCAGGAAATACAGCACTTGGAAACCAATCAGCCCGTGTATCTTTAACTAGTACGACTGTAACCGGAGCAGATGTTGTATATGTTGCTACTTTCCCTGCTGGCACAGGAACAGCAGC
>CEQK01048241.1_pt1 | contig 10163 bp, 5 predicted proteins | sample 531051 | NCBI WGS metagenome assembly CEQK01 (sample SAMEA2621229, study PRJEB7988) | marine metagenome | biome: marine biome (ENVO:00000447); feature: deep chlorophyll maximum layer (ENVO:xxxxxxxx); material: "saline water (ENVO:00002010), including plankton (ENVO:xxxxxxxx)" | depth 150 m
TTTCAGTGTATAATATCATTTATTTGTTTTGTATCTTTTTTCAATATCATTTAAAGCCAACATTAAAGCTTCTTGTTTGTTTCCTTTAGCTTCACGCAGAAAAGCTATACCTTTTATATTATTTTGAATATCTTGAGCCGAGTCAAGAAATCGACCTTGTGTTAGTATTTGACCAACTTCCCTTGCATTTATAAGGGTAGTTCCTATAACACTATCGCCATATTTTATTCCTAAGTTGTAATGTTTTAAAGCATTAAAAGCATCATTACTTCCCTCAACATATCTAACTTTATTTCTGCTTCCTGTAATATTTAATTTATATTCTTCTGGTAATCTTTGTTCACTTACTAATTTATTTAAACTTTCAGCTGCATCAGCTTCAAAGTTTCTTTGCTCTTTAGGATTCATAAATTGTTTACTTAAATCATCAATAACATTTTTTGAGTCGTATTCTCCACCATTAGCAAAACCTGTCCTTTCTTTATTAAGAATTGTACTTCTTAAAATTGATAATTGTTTTTCAGCTTCATCTTTAGTTTTATATCCAATTATTTTACCATCTCTAATATCTTGCATAAATGTTTCTACAGGCAATATTTTACCAATACCTTTTGCATAGGTAGGTAGAATATAAGTTTTACCATCTATTCCAAAAGTACCTAATCTCATAGAAACTGTTTGTCCTTTTAATTCTTTATCTAAAGTTCCTTTAAATTCATCTACATCCGTAAAATTTTTATTATGATATTTTTGTAAAAATTGTAAATTAATAATATTAGGATTTCTGCCTTCAGAAAAACCTAATCTTTCCATTTGTTCTGCAGTTGATTCTCGTTTAATAGAGTCATTTGTTATGTCAGATTGAGCTGCATAAGGTTCTCCTGTAAAAGGGTCTATTCTATTTTCAGGCTCATCTCTAACAAAAGGAACATTAACTTCCCCTCCTTCAAAAAATTGTGGTCTTAATTTGCCTCTACCCACTAAAGATACAAAAGGATTTTTTTCTTTTTCTTGTAAAGTTAATGCTCTAAATGCATTTGCTATTCCTTCTGAAATCTTTTTATCAATTTTTTTAGCACCTTGTTTTATTGGAGCATAAGGATTAACTCCTGTGTATCTTTCTATTATATTTTGGGTAGCAACTCCGGGTATTTTACCAGCTCCATAAGTTTCTAGTAATCCTCTATTATAAATTAAATGCCCAGCAAAATCACCAAATATAGGTCCACCTAAATTACTAGCAGCTATTGCAGGATTTTTACCAACATTCAAAGCATCTCCAAATCTAACTCCATATTCTATTGGTCCAAGTAAACCAACTCTTTGAAAAGCTTTTAGTATATCTCTATTTGAAAATCCATCTTGGTCAATTTTGTCTCTATTTTCTTTAGAACTTCTCCAATAGTTTGTTTGTAAGGCTAGTGTAGTAGCCATAATAGCAAATGCTGTAACTCTAGGAGCATTAGCAGCTGGATTTTGAATTGCATCTCTTGCAAAATTTTTTAAAACTGTATTACTAAATACTGTAGGGTATCTTAAAAATTGAGTTAAAATATCTATTTTAGGATTAGTCATTAAAGTAGGAATTTTAGCTCTTTCTCTTGCTGTAGGCAAAATAATTGTTCTAACAAATCTACCAGCTCCTCTGACCACATTGTTAGTATAAAAATTATCTTCAATATTAGCACCTTTATTTAGCCAACTTATTCCTTTATTAACATCAATTCCTAAATCAAATAGTTCTCCTTTTAAATTTTGTACTCTCATTGGAGCAGTATCTGACGAAATGTTTATTCCTTGCTTTTTAAAATTATTTAATTTTGTTAAATTATCTAAGATTAAATCTTTACCTACATTAAAAGAACCTAACTCTACTGTTTTTGTCCAAGGAGTTAAAAAATTAAATCTAAAAAATCCTCTACCTATTTTTTTAAAAAATTCATTTTGTAATCCTTCTCCAGATAATCTATTAGTGCTTTCTGAAATAGCTTCATCCATTCCTATAAATACAGAATTTAGTTCTTTTTGAATTTGAGAGGTAGACATTTTATGTTTTAATCTTAATATTCCGGGAATATCTTGTATAAAAATTTTGTTACCTTCTTTTAATGCTTCTAAAACTTTTTGAGTAGATTTAGTTGGATTACCTTTTATTAATGGTAAAAATCCCTCTGTTAGTGATGATACTGAAGCTAATGGTAAATAAGCCATAGAGTTAGCTAATTTCATAGCATCATAAGCACCCTGCATAGCTCCTGAATTAAAATATTCTACTTGACCGGTTACTGATTTATACAAATTTAAAATTTTTTGTTTGTCTCTTTTAGTTAAACCTTTACCTCTAACAGCTTTTAATTCTTTGTCTATATTATCTATAAATCTTTCAGTAAATTGTTCTTCATTACTTTTTCTATGAAAAGCTAAAACCTCATCTTCTGAACCTACAATTCTTGTCGGTCTAAGTTTTGAAGCTTTTCCTGCTAATAAAAAACTATTTTTATGTTCAATCATACGAGCTGCATTCATGTAATAGTTTGTAGCAACTTCTACTAAATCATTTGTCAAAAATTCTGAAAATTCATTATCTTTTAAATTTTGAAATTTTCTTGCTTGAGTTAATAAAATTGAGTGAGGTGCATACAATTCATTATTTTTATTTAACATTCCCTCAACAACATCATCTACTTCTTTTGAAGAAACAATTTTATTATCAACAAGTTTTTGTTTAAAAAGCTCTGGATTTTTTGATATTGCATTTCTATCCCATTGTCTAGGAAAATAATCTTCTACTTTACCAACACTAAGCCCAGCATCTTCTGCATCTTTTAAAATATTATCAAAAAACTTTCTTAAATTTTTAGCTGTTTGTTGAACCTCTTTATTGTAATTTGTAGTATTATCACCTCTTAAAATTTTTAAAATACCTTGTTCATTTTCAGGACTTATTGTTCCTGCCTTTCTAACAGGTTTCAAAGCTGCATCAAAATCTAAAAAATAATTACCTCTTCTAAAATCTAAATCTTCACCATAAGAAAAATCAAGTTTTTTTCGTGTTCTCTGTAAAAATTTTTTTTCAAAATCTTCTCTAATTGTTTGACCTAATTTTTTTGCACTTGGAGAAAATTCTGAAATCGTATCTAAAATAGAAGTAGCAGAACCTATAGTTCTAGCTTTTAAAGTATCTCCTAATTTTCTAGCTTTAAACAAAAGTTCATTTCCAGCTTCTTTTCTAAACTCATCATCAGAATAATATCTATTCATTTTAGAATTAAACAAAAGATTTCTTTGTGCTAAACCACCAAATAATGCACCAGTCAAAGCTCCTAAAGCAGCCGAACCTACTAATTCAGGATTAGAGTATTGTTTTCGCAATCCAACATTTAATTCTGTATTTTGTCTAAAATGATTATCAAACCCTGTCCATGCAGAGGCTTCAGCAGAAATAATACCTGCAGTTTTTAAAGCTTGTTTTTTTCCTACATCTTTTAATGAATTTGTAGCAACAAGTTTAGAGCCTTGATTTAAAGCTGTTGTTATTCCTTGTCTAGCTGCCAAAGAAGTACCACCTGTCAAAGGAGTTGTAACTGCAGCTAATAATAATGTAGGGTCGGTCACAACATCAATAGAGCCATCTTTAATAAGTTCAACCCATTGTTTTAAACTTCCTACATCTGCTCCATCAAATTTTTTTCTAAGATAAGAATAATCTTTTTTTTGTTGCTCATTAAATTTACCACTTTGCATGGCTCTTTGCATTCCTGAATATAAATTAAAATCTGAATCTCTTAAAAATTCAAAAACATCATCTGACTTTTCTCCTATAGACTCTAAAAATCTTTCAGATACTTCTAAAAATTCTTCATCTTGTTCTAAATCGTCAAGAGTGTATTTACCTCTTGTTAATGAAGGTGTACTTGGTGTAAGTGTAGATTTATAGGTTATGCCCATGTATATATATTATTTAGATTCTGTTTCTGTCTTTGGCTGGGATTCAGAGATTATTAATTCTAATAAAGGTTTAAAAAATATATCATCTAAAGATATACCCATTTGTCTTCGTTTGTCGCCATACATATAATTACCGATAATTAATTTACCTGTTTCATCCTCTCTTTTCTTAATTACATCTTCAATAGCCTCTCTAAAAGTATTTCTTTGAAAAGCAAATTCACTAAAATTGTAATCATCAGGAATAGCAAGTTGCTTTCTTAACGCATCTTTACCAAATCTATCGGTGAAATTATATAAAGCTTCTAATTCATCATTACTTAAATTAGATAAATCCATTTTAGGTATTAAATCAAAAAAGTCAATGTATCTTCCAGAAACTCCCCCACCCCTTTTAGATATGTCTTTATATATTTTTTCTAAATCAGTTAGAGATTTATCTTCTCCTAATTTATCTTTTACTATAGTTTCAATTTTTGTATTTGTAGGAATTATTTTAACATCTGACGAATCAGTGTCTTGCTTTTGCTGCTGAGTATTAGAAATTCTAAAATCTATTTCTTGACCACTTGCTTCATTTAATTGATTTAAATTTTCTTCTCTTTCGTCTTCAGTAATTTCTTTAGCTTGATATGCTCTTTCAATATTAGCATACATGTCATTATATATTTCCATAGCTTTTTTCTGACCAAAATTATTTTGAGCATCATTATAATATGCTTTAAAATTTTCTAAAACAGTATCAAATGCTAACTCTCCCCTTTCCATTAAAATTGATGCACCATCATAAGCTGTCATAGTGCCTTCTTGACTTTTAAGAACATACTCTACTGCTAACTTTTCTGCTTGTGTTTGAGTAACCTTTATGCCTACAGTATTAGCACTTTCTAAAAAACTATCTCTAGCATTTAAAAAGTTTGAACCTAAAGCTCTTTGTTCAACTTCACCATAACTATCATATAATTTAATTAATTCTTCATTTCCTAAATTATTCAATTCACTTTTCATTGTTGATAACCCTACATTTATTTGTTGGTCGCTTCTTATTATTACTTCTCTAGGATTAGGAGTTCCATAATTTCCAATCTCTTGACTCATAAAACTTCTTCCTGTAGGAGAATTATTATCTTTCATAGTATAAACTGCATAAGTTTGAACTGTTCCATTTCTCTTATTTTGAGTAATAACTTGAACATTTTCTACTTTATTTTTAAATGTTACATCTTTTTCATTTTTTTCCTTATAATCGTCTACTAAATTTTTAAAAATTGTTGCTGACTCTGAAGGAGCTATGTTTTTAAAATTATTATAACTTGTTTCCAATTCTATAAAATCTTTAAACAAATCTTCATTAAATAATTTATCTCTACTTAATTGAGCTTCTTTTTCTATTTGTTCTGGACTTTTACCAGAAAAAAAGTTTTTTATACCTTTAGTAGCCCATGAAAATACATTAGTAGGAACTGATTCTTTAACATATCTATCCCAATTATTTTGTAGACCTTCTACACTTGTAGGTAAGTCTCTAGCTTCTTTTAGTACATTAGCCCATTCAGAGCCTTTTAGATTTCCTAATTCTTCTGCTTTTTGTAATGTAAAATGCCCTAATGATTCAGGGTCAGCATCTGGGTATAATTGTGAGCCATAATTTGTAAGTTGTGTTCTATATAAATTTGTAAAATATGCTTTAGCATCTCCATTATATTGTGTATCTATAATTTTATTAGTGGCTATAATATCTTGAGCTGAGTTATAAATATTATTTAATTTTATTTTTTGAGGTTGTAAAGAATTTTCAAAAGCATTAAATTTTTCTTTAACTAAGTGAGATAAACCAGATGTTACAAGTTTTAAACCCATTAATCTTTCTTCTCTTTTTGCAGCCTTTCTTGCTTGTGCTTTAAACTCTGCCTGTTGGTCTGCTAATAAATTTAGACCAAACTCAACTGAATCCATTTTTTTAAAATCTTTTGCCATTTTATCTCCTTTCTAATAAACTCTTATCATTTTGTTGATTTCTTTCAAGTAAACTATCTGAAGGCTCAAACTGTTCAACTTGTTCTTCAACTGATTCTGGTAATTCAACATCTTGTAAACTTTCTCTAGTAATATTTTGCTGTATTGTTTCAGCTAAATCTGGATTAGTTTTTAATTTTTCTTTAAGCATATCAGGTAAATCTGAAACATCTTCTTCATCAAATTCTTCTTCTTCATTTTCACCTTCATATAAAATATATTCAACACCTGATTTTTCTGATATTGCCATTAAAACAAATATTAAAGGTTCTGCTAACAATAGCATTAAATCAGGATTAATAAAACCTTTAGAAAATGCTTTTCGTAAAATTAAATAAGCTATATCAGTTAAAGGCACTCCTTTACTAACACTATCCATAATTGTTAGTATTCTATCCTCTTCTAAAATTTCAGAAACTATGTAGTCTAAAGCCTCTTGTTTTTCTGTAAACTTAGGTGCTTGTTCCCAAGGATAAGGATTATCAGGGTCATTAGTTAATGATTGTCCGGGAATAGATACTCCCGGATTATTACTAAATTGCTCTAGCACTTCAGGTTCAAATTCTTGTATTACTCTTTTCATAATTATATTTTATGCTCTACTTCCAAATACATTTTCAGCATCATCATAAAATGCTGCTAAACTTGGAGTATAGCTATCTCCTTTTTTAAAGAAATTTACAACATCAATACCTCTACCTACTTCTTCCCATTGACTAAATCCAATACTTGTATCAGTATCTTGTTCACCATAAATAGAATTATTAATCTTATTATCTACATATTTATTTATATAGTCTCCTGCTTTTGATACAGCAAAATCTTTTATTTGTTGTCCAAATTTATTAACTCTTGTAGGTAGTTCACCAACTTGAGGAATACTTGTATCAATGCCCATACTTGTTAATTGTTCTGTAGCCATTTCAGGAGTTACTGTATATCCACCTTTAGGCATATTAAATTCTCCAAATTTAAAACCACCAACTTGTGTAAAATTACCATCTAAATCAGCAGTAAATTCGACACCTATACTGTCAGTATAAATACCAGTTGCATCATTGTAAGTTACAGTTCCTGTAGGATTATATATTTGTCCAGATAAATCTCCTTGTTGTAAAGATTCTAATTTTTCAATATTAAATCCTTTTTCATCTAATTTAGGAGCAGTTGCATCATTGTAAGTAAAATTACCATCAGTAAATGAAGTATCTGTAACTCCAGCTGCTCTTAGTTGAGAGGCTGTTGCCTGTATATCTGTTCCTCCAAATAAAAAATTATTTGTTGCAGCAAAACTTTTAGTATATCCAGATTTAACTGCACTAGAAAAACCTTCTATTGGGTTAGGTAATCCAGTTTTTTGAGCTATAGTTTTAAATCCTGTATCAATAAAACTAGCAACTCCTTTTATTAATTTTCCAGCAGTAGCTCCAGCATGATAAACTCCTTTAGCAATTCCACCTACTGCTTGAGCAAAAGCATTAGAACTTCCCATCATACCTGAAGCCCAATTACCAAAACCTGTCCATGTCGCACTTAAACCTCCTGCAGCTCCTCCTATTAAACTTCCAATACCTGCCATAGCATAAGGCATTACTAACATTAATCCAAGTTGACCTACTATACCTGCTTTACTAATGGCTTTCATAACTTTACCACCAGCTTTTTTAATACCTTTCCAAATATTTTTTGTTACTTTAGTAACTTTTTTAGCTACTTTTTTTATTCCTTTTCCTATTTTTTTAAAAGCTTTTTTCAAAAATCCCATTTATATTTCTCCTTAAGTTTCTCCAAATATATCGTTTATCATACCTACAATACTATCATAAGAACTGTAGTGTTTACCTAATGCAGATGCATTATCTATAGCTTGTTGAATTAACGCATTCTTTCTATTTAATTCATTTTCTTCATGTCTAAATTCTCTATCAGCATCATCTCTCAACTCTTGCCACATAAAACTTAATGCAGCAGTGTCCATATTATATGCATTCATAGCATTTTGCATATTGATTTGATTTTGAACTGCTGTATCTGCTAAATTAGCTTTTCTTCTCCATTCTGTATTTGATTGTAAAATTGCTTGTCTATTGGCAGTATTAAATTTATTTCTTTCAAAAGCAACTTGAGCATTAAATTTATTACTATCATTTATTATCGCAGCATTTACTTTTGCTATATCTATTTCATTAGCTACTCTTCTAGCTTCAGCTGCATTTTGCACTTGAGCATTAAATTGTTTTGAACTATTTTCTTGTGTAGCATTAAACTGAGAAATTCTAGCTGCTAAATTTGCATTAAATTGTTGAACTTGTATATCTGAAGTTGCATTAAATTGCCTTCTAGCATTTTCTGCAGCTTGATTAGATAACATTCTTTGCTGTTCTTGTTGTGCTTCTAACATATTTGATTGTTGTTCTAAATTTAAATTTTGCATGTCCATTGCTAAAAAATTCTTAGCATTTTGTATTTGAGATTGTTGAGCAAAATTTGCCTCTGCTAAATTAGCTTGAGACATTAACACAGCATTTTGTAATACTGCTTGTTGATTGTTACTAGCTTCAGCTAAAGATACAGTTTGTAAAAATTTACTATTTGATAATTCAGTTTGTTGGTCTGCACTAAATTGTGCCATATTTAAATTAAAAACATTTCTAGCATTCTGTAAAGAAACTTGTTGTTGTCTTTGAGCATCTGCTTCAGCTGCTTGTGCTTCAATACCTTTTTGTTGAGCTACTGATTGTTGTATTGCTTGAGCATTAGATTGAGCTATTGGAACTGCTGTTTGTATTATAGAATTAATAAGATTATCTCGACCTACAGTAGAAGCACTTAAACCTCTTCGAGCTAACATAGCTTCTACAGAAGCAACAGCAGGTCTTGCCCATGTTGGTATTTCTCCTTCTTCAATACCTTCAAGTAGACTATCTAATTGATTTGAAACTAAAGCTTCTTCAGGCAATCCTTCTATTATACCTCTTTGTTCTTCTGTAAAATCAGTTAGTCTTGCTTCTAATTCTTCAGGGTCATTTCCTAATTCTAATATTTCATTTTCAGAAAGACCAGCATTTCGTAGTTGTTTCTTAGCTCTTGTAATTTTTGATAGAGTAACTCCAGCATTTTGAGCAGCAGTAGCTTTTGCATTAGGACTTAAAGAGCCTACAACTCTTTTAGCTACAGCACCTTCTCTAATATCAACTTTCGCTGATTCTATATCTTCAATTCTTTGAACCTCTACTCCATCAGTTAAACTTTTAGAGGATATTTCTCCTCTTACAATTTTTATAGCTACATCTTGAGGAATTTGTAATATTTCACTAATACCTGAAGCTTTTACTTCTTCAGGTTGTTCAGCTTGTATAATATCTTCAATTAAACTAACATTTTCTTGACTTGTTGGAGAAATTGTTACAGGTTTTAACTCTTCTATTTCATCTAGTTGTAAAGCTTCTACATCTTCACCAATTTCAACTTTTTGAGCATCAGGTATTTCACGAACTTTATATTCTCCAGAAAGAATATCTTTAGCTATTTGCCTAGCATCTCTAGTGTCTTCTTCTGCCGGTGTTGGCTCTGGTGTTGGAGCCGGTGTCGGCTCTGGTGTTGGCTCTGGTGTTGGAGCTGGTGTTGGTGGAGGTGTCGGTGTTTCTCCCGGTCTTCCTCTTCTTCTAGGTTCTCCTGTTCTTGGGTCAATAAACCAACCATCTCTCATAGCTTCTTCAATACTTTGATACCCTAATGACATCCACCATAAATCTTTGTCAGGGTCAAAATCATCTCCATCTGTAGGTGGTTTAGTAGGTGCTGGTGTTGGAGCTGGTGTCGGTGCTGGTCCTGTTGTAGGTGTTGGTGTAGGCACACCTCCTTTATCTCCGGGTGCAGGAGTAGGTGTTATAATATCACGATTATTACTTGGCAACTGAGGAGGAGTATCTTGTACTTCTACATCTGGAGGTAGATTAACAGTAGGTTCAGGTGTAGGCATAGGTGTAGCTGTAGGAGGTAATTCTCTTGGAATACCTGCATCTTCAAATTCTTTTGTTGGGTCTATACCCCTTCCTCCAATCTGTAAACCTTTTCTAATATTATCCACAACAGATGATACTGTTACTTTTGAATTTCTTTTTCTATTTGATTTCTTTTTTGCCATTTTTTCTTCTCTTTAATTGTTGCAATAGTTTACCTTTAGGCATACCAATAGC
>CEQK01073991.1_pt1 | contig 10137 bp, 1 predicted proteins | sample 531051 | NCBI WGS metagenome assembly CEQK01 (sample SAMEA2621229, study PRJEB7988) | marine metagenome | biome: marine biome (ENVO:00000447); feature: deep chlorophyll maximum layer (ENVO:xxxxxxxx); material: "saline water (ENVO:00002010), including plankton (ENVO:xxxxxxxx)" | depth 150 m
AAAATTCCTCATAACTAGGAATAATCTTAGGGTCTATTGTTTGGTAAATCTCTTCAAGTGTTGGTGGAGCAATTCCGCCCATCTCTTTATCCTGAGACGCATTAAATTCTAAGGAACTTTCAAGACGACTATACAGTTTTTTTGTACTAAGCAGTGTTCTTATTACCGAAGTTACTGTCTGCGGGCGACTCAATCCAGTGACTTGTACATTGCTAGTTCTTGTCCTTAACATATTGACATAGTCATTGTCGCTGTTAATGACTTCGATGAACCTTTCAGCAGTAGGAATTAATTTAAGTTTTTCAATCTCTTCGGGCGATAAAGATTGAAGGGCTTCAACGTGATTTTTCTCAGATTCTAATCCTGCCCTTAACCATCTTACTGCGTCGTAGGTGCTGGAATCCCTATCACCCCTGCTCTCCACTCGACCCCGTTGTTCTCTTTCAGACATTTCATCTGCTCTTGCTTCTCTAATGCCTGAAGTTTTATCCCATTCACCTAACACATCTATCAAGGCTTTTACGGCTACTTCATGTCTCTTGAAATGTTCCCTGTATGCCTTTTTACCCATTGACCTAATACCCTCTTTTCCAACAGCGTCAGCAGTACGAATGAGGTTATCTATTTCAATACCAAAATCTTTTATCTGTTGTCTAAAGCCTGCATCTTGTCGGTAATCAGTCGCATAATCACTTTGAATTTCTTCTATGAATAAATATTTATCACCGTTCTCAGCGATTCTGTCGCTGGTTCTCATGTGGAAAAGAATATTTTTCTTTATGCCTCCGAAATGTTGAGGTGTATATATAACCTCTTGGTCAGCTTCATCACTGGCGGGATCATATAAATAAAAAACAAATTCCTTATAATTTTCTCCACCCTTTTGTCTCCAGTCACTATACATGACGGAGTTTTCGTTTAACTCCGCAACCCCAATTCTCATTTGGTTTAACGATGCAAAGTCATACAGGTCTGCTTTTTTTATTGTCCCTTTTTGATATTGGTTGTTGTGATCTAATATCCACTGCTCTAAGCCCATCCAATCAACCTCAGCTTTTTTAACTCCCGCTGTTTTGCCAGGCTTGAAGAACGCTAATGCTTGATCGATAGATGCTTTCTCTGGAAATTTATTTTTAATTGCGCTAACAACTCCTGAATAAAAAGGTTCAGTGTCAGGATCTAAAGCAAATCTTATATCCTCTCTCTCTGGATCAAATCGTTCAGACAATGGAATGACGTTACCTTCATTGTCATAGGTAACTGGATCTGCTTTTTTAATCTGCTCAGACTCAAATACAGAATAAGTTGTTGTTGGCTTGTCCCCTCTAACCACACCTGTCTGATAGTTATCTCTGACGTTTTCTATGATGACGCCATCCTTGCCTTCTTTGAGGGCTTTCTCAATGACGTTTCTTGTTCTGCCTGCCCCTTGAGCGCTACGCCATTTCGCTCCTTTCCCGTCAACCATATAAGGGTCATCAATCTTAATATAATAGTAATCAGTTCTTGGTTCTGCGTTCTGAAAGTCAAATGCTCTAGTATCATCAGCGTAAGTGGTTGCTGTATTGTAATCCTTAGCAAACCAATGGACTGCTGTGTCTGCCCACTCTTTGGGTCTAAATACAGGATCGCTATCTAAAAATCTTCCATCAGGAGTACCATGCCATCCCTTGTATTTATAACCTGCATTCTCCGCAGCTCTATCAAGGAGTTTAGTTAGGTTCCAATAGTTATTATCAGGATCCTCAGCTAACCTCAAATACTCAGCGTCAGTTTCAGGATCAATGGCAAAGCGTTTAGTTGGAGACTTCTTAATTGCATCTTCTATTTCTTTAGGACCATAGGTTCTTGCGGGTTCCTGCGTGATTAGTTCCTCGCTTATCAAGCCTACATCCTCTGCTTTTTTGAGGGCTTCAGCATCAGCGCTAATGTGCATCTTGATGCTTCGTAGTCCTAAGTCTCTTAATACAGCGTATCGGTGTCTGCCGTTTATAAATTGAACTGAAAGTTCTCCTTTGGAGTTGGATTTAATTCGTGCTTCACTGGCTCCAATCGGCAAGTCAGTTTCAAGATATTCTTTAAAGGCTTCATACCTATTTGCAGGGAAAGCAAATCCACGTTTTTTGGTTTTTCTTTCAACGCTTTTTTCTGGAAAAGCTACGCCTCCTTCTCCACCTTTACCTATATACAATCCTGTATTCTTTTTAAATAACTTATCAAAATCTTTAACATTAACTTCAACAAATTGACTGTCTTCAGATGGAGTTCCCCTTGGCGATATTCTGTTAATAATCCCTCTCTTAGTTTCAGGATCTAAGGCAAAGAGTTTAGTTCCTCTATCAGTTTTCCGATACGTCATTTGCGAAAAGAGATAATCAAAATGTGGGGTGAAAATTTCTTTCTGTTCTTGTTGAGTTGGATAAGCTCCTCCAGTGGGATCAATATTAGCGAGGAAGTCGTTTGAAATTCCAGTTCCTGCCAACTTATTAACCACGTAACCCTCGAAGGCTCTCGCTGCTAACTCGATATTGGTGGAGTAATAGTCTTCTGTTCTTGCTTCATCAAATTTCTCTGCTCTTTTCTTAAAGTCGCTTGACCTAATTTTTCTCATCAGATCAACAAAAGCATCTATAACGTCATCACTGACATATTGAGCAATAGGTTTAGAGTGGCTTGTGATATACTCTGTGATATAACCACTAGCGCCTACGTCTGTTTTGTCTTTCTCATTTAGTTTTGAATAATAGTTATCCAATCCATGGAACCACTCGTGGGCTAGGGAACCTGCTCCTCTTTTTTTCGTAAGATTGATAGCAATCTTGATAGGCTCATAGTGTGCAGCAGCAGCTCTCTTACCACCACTGCCTCTAGCTCCAAAAGCTAAGGCTAAGGTTCCATCTAATGAAAGAGCTTCGGTCGGTATATTAAGGACTGAAGCTAAATCATTAAGAGCATCATAAGTTTCATTAAGGTTCTGTTGGCGACGTTTATTCTCAACGTAGTTTCCAAACTCAACGCCTCTGAATCCAAACCGTGACATGAATTGATCAGGGTCAATGTTTTCATTGGGTCTTCTTAACCTTTCACCTTCTCTTGGTCTGTTTTCCTCACGCCTGAGCTTTACATTTTTCTTTTCGTTAAAGAGTTGTTCTATTTCATCAAAGTTATCTCTTAGGTAAGCGTGTGCATCAGAGACTGTTTCAAACCCATCCTTAAGTCTTATGATTCGTCTGCTAACCTTTCTAGCAATGTAAATACTTTTATCCAGTCGGCTTTGATAGACTCCGTATGGCTTACGTCTCCTGTCCTCTTTGTCAGGATCAGGCTCTGTCTTCATCACCCTTTTAATCTGATCAGCTATTTCCATGATAGCTTCTTGAGGATCAGTCTTGAAGGATTTAGGGGCTGTTATTTTTGCTCTTTTGTTGTACTTGGCAACGTAAGCGTTAGTGGGCTTGTCTAGTGGCTCGCCCTGTTTGTCATAATTAACATTTCTGAAGTAGCCGATGCTCCACTTTTTAGCCTTAGTAAAATCAGGTAGTCCTAATGCTCGATACAGCATTGTTTTGCTCGCTATCTTTCCTAGCTGAGTGTTGACCCCATTAGCAGGAGCTATACCCACCTTTTTTCTTAAATCATAGTCTTCTTGTGTGGGCGTACGTCTTACAAAGGAATAAGATTTGATGTCCTTTAAAATTCCTGCCTCGTGAGAAAGTAATTCTTTCCACGCATTTGCAACTTCTGAATCAGGCTCTGTAAGTAGCTGGGTGGCTATCTCTCGCAAGGTTCTAAAAGTTTCAGCCCAGTTTCTGAGTTTAAATTTACCTTTTGGTTTAGCAGGAATTGAATCTCTTATAGCAGCTATGGAAGCAAGCGTTTCAATACTCACACCTTCCTTAGCGAGTTGCTTGTAGTTTGGCATCGGGAAGTCCTTTGCCATCGTTATGTTGGCATCATCACCAACAAAACTTTCCATCTTCTCTAAATAGTCAGCATAAATATCTTTCTTAGCTCCACCTATCTTTTGACCAAAGTCCTCAATCTTTTCTTTAGTTTTTGGCAGTTGTGGCTCTCCAACTGGTAATGTTGGTGACTCTTTTTTCTTAGACTGAAAATTGAAAAACTGTTGCTGTACTCTTTTAATGCCTCTTCGAGCAGGAGCATTACTGAAGTTAAAAGTTCCCTGATCAGGATCTAAGGCATAAACTTTTAAATCGCCAAGGACTGGAAATGTTTTACCAGAACCGACAGTCCTATCATAGTTTTGTGACTGAGTGATGGCATCGGCAAGAACTGACCTGACTTCATCTAATCCTGAAATAGCATCTACAGCCTCCCATTTTCTTCCCTTGCGTGGGGTTCTTCTAAATTTGTTTCTTAGTCCATCTATAAAGTCTACAAAAGATCTAACAGCTCGCTCACTTAACTTCGGTTCTTTAGGTAGGAATTTATCCCAGAACCTTTTATCCATGAACATATCGCCAGCAATGTTAGCTAAAGCCTCTTCTTCTATAACGCTAAAGTCGCCATCGTAAACGCCATGGTATTGACCAACGACAGTGCTTACTAACTCAGGGTAGAACCTTGCGTTCTTCTTTACGGCTGCTTTGTATTTGGCATAGAGGTCAGGATTAGTTTTCCTAAGTGTGTGCATAAACTCATGACCGAGTGTGGCAACAGGATCCCTGTATCCATCCAAGTTAATAAAGATAGTCCCTTCACTTACAAGTCCTGACATGCGCTGACCTTGATCAGCTTTGTCTGCTGGCTCCATGAGGATAATGCGTCTGCCTGTCCTTTGCTCAAGGGCGAAAACAAGAGGTAAATTAATTCTGCCATCTACATCAGTTACATCTACAGGAACAAATTGCTGGGCTTCTGGCTGGCTTTTGTTTAAGCGATCAACCAGTTGTATTTGTTTCTTAGGGGATGTTTTAAGTTTTGTGGGAAGGCTGGCTAATCTCTCTTCTTTAGAACCCTCTTCCTCTAGCGTCTTTTGACCTGCTGCCGTGTTTTTGGCAGAGTTCATAGCCCGTTCAATCGCATCATACATTTTGCTCACAGAGTCGTATTCTCCGAAGAGTCCTTGACCTACAAGCGCCCTCATCATTTGATCAGGGTACATGCCAGTTTCGCTGTAAATGCTATTGAAAACAGGGTTGGTTATATCTGGTTTGTCATCCCAAAGGCTTTGATTTTTTTTGTACTTTTCTTTGTTTTGCTTTTCAGCTTGAGATGATGACAAAAGACCGCCTTCATCAATGATGGCTGCGACAACTGGATCCTGTTCGTAAAATTCAACAAGCGGAGCAGTTCGCCTTGGTCTTCCAACTGGAGTCTCTACCGTCGGGGTCAGTACCCCTTCTTCATCGGGCGTAGTCGGCTCTTGTATGGATTCTTCTTCTTCTTTTTCTTCGGTTCGCTGGCGTATGTTTTCTTCCGTGCCTGTGAAGGTAGCTGGGTCATTGATGTCTTCCTGTACATTTCCTTGTGGTGTTTGTGTTGTTTGTTGGTCGTCTAATATATCAACAGCTCCAGATCGGTTTTGACCTGTCGGTGTATCCTGTCTAAATTCCCCAGTCCCTGGTCTTTCTGTACCAAATTCTCCTGTCCTAGTTACCTGTCTAATGCCTGCCTCATCTTCTACAGCTTCACGCTCCTCTTGGGCAGTTTCTTGAGCAACTTCCTGCTCGTCTCTTTCCTGTTCTAAAGTTTCTGTTTGTTCCGTCGTTAAATCTTCATCAACCTTTTCTGTTTGCTCTTCAGTATCTTTCTCTGCACTTTCTTTTTCAGGTTCAACCTTTTTACCTTCTTTTAAATCAATAGTTGGCAGGTCAGCTTCAGCCACTGCATCAATGTCAGTTTGTATGACCTCTACTTCATAATCTATTATTCCTAGAGTCTCTGCATTCGTTGCACCTATCTCCATTCCCTTCTCCACGCTACTCAACTCCATGGATGGCAATGAAATGTAATTTTCAGGATCAGCGTTAGGAACTATTCTTATTTCGTATTTAGGTAAAGATGGTTGATCAAGTTCTGCATCGGCAACCCCTGAGGTAATTTCACGACCATCTTTTACATTACTATTTATGATGCTGTCGTTGGTTGTCTCGCCATCCATTGCAGGCTCGACGTTAGTGTCTACCTTGCCTCTGACCTGTACATCTGCTTCTTGTCTAACTCTTTCAGCTAAATTGTGTGGAAGGATCCTAGCTGCTGAAGCATTTACCTTCATGCCTCCGTCCTCATCTTGTGTGGCGACTCCTAAATCAACGAGTATTTGTGCATTCTCGCTGCGTGTTGCCTTGCCATCATTTAGAATACTTTCAGTCTCTTTAGCTATAAATATGTATCCCTGTATAGCAGACACGGCAGCATCCTTTTGTAAAAGAGTGGCTTCACCGTCTACTTCTAGTGCAGAAAAAATGTTATTAATATTTTCCTCAGAAAGAATTGCAGCGTCCTCTGCAATCTGATTGCCAACCGCAATGGCATTATAAAGTGCCTCGCCACCAGTAACGGCTGAATCAAGTATAGCTTCTTGCGTTTCGGGTGAGATGTTTTGATTGGCAAGAATATTGGAAATAGTTCTTCGGGCAATGCCTATATTAATTAGATCAGCAGCTTTGTTAGCATGGGCAGCAGTAACCGCATTTCTGTTGTCGATTATGTCTACAATATCAGCGTCACCTCGTGCATTTTGTGAGAGTTCTTCTTTTGCTGTCTCTCCACCTGTAGCTGCTGCATCAACCTTATCTAAATCTTTTTCTATTTGTTTATAGGCTTCAGCAATTTGTTTCCTTTGTTTAAAGTCTGCACCAAAAGACCTGACCCCCATACTTCCACCCAGCAGGGCGCCTACATAGAAAGAGACAAGTCCACCCTCAGTATATTTCCTGTCAGGATCATACTTGGATCGAGCATACATGTTCTCCCAGAATGTTTGTGCTACCTCTGTACCGCCCTCTGCGCCTGACTTGATGCCAGCTCCACCAAGCGCAGCCATGAAAGCTCCTTTTTTAGTGGAGATTAAACTTTGATACGCCTTTTTAGGCATCCACTTTTTAAAGATCGAATGACCTTTTAGTAGCATTATATCAACTATAGAGTCTAAGCCTGCTATACCAGCAGCGTGAAGATACATGTCCAATGTCCCTTCTGGACTCATGCCCGCCTCAACCATTTCTCTCACCATGCCTTCAGCCTGTGTTGAGAAGTTTACGTTAAAGGCTGCTGCTGCACCTCCTAATTTGTGACCTACCGCATAAGTACCACCTTTGTAGGCTTTAGCGAATACGTAAAGCTGGGCAGCGCCATCAACCAATCCATTCCAAGTCTGCATGGCTTTGGAGGTTCTTGCTTTAAAATCAGAAGCCACACTAGTTGGCAATTCCTCATCAAACTTTTTCTCCATGCGTTCAGCAAACTCTTGCGTCGCTTTGGCGTGATAGTGGTCACCAAATATTCTGTGAGGGATGTACATCATATTCATGACGCTTTTACCTACAGTTTTTAGAAGTCGGTTCTTAGTATCCTTAAAAAATCCAACATCTTTTCTAGTGACAACAAGGTTTTCTGAAACAAAATCAAGGTGATCTTCTATCAGACCGCCCTCTTTATCATCCTGCCATGAGTTATAAGTCTTTTCTTTTATGATTGAGCTGTCACCTAACTCACCATCAATCTTGTATTCAAAGGTAGGCTTGCCTTTCTTCTCATCCTTAAGGCGTATTGAAAAGCCAAGTCCTGTTCTTTCATCAACGTCTATGTGTTTCCATTCGTACCTTGCTTGCCTTTGTTGTTCTGCAAAATTCTCTTTTAATCTTCTTTGTGCGTTCTGTAATGCGCTTAAATTGATATTCTGATCAAACCACTCAACGGTTGGTTTTATATCAAGGAAAGGACCAAACTCTTCTGCGTTTTGTTGCAGTCTTTTCGCAATGAGTTTCTTCTCGTGGTTTTTAAGTTTAGTGGGATTGTCACGAAGGTTTTCAAACGCCATGCCTGTCCTCATGTCTTCATAAGAACCTTTTGTTTGAGGTCGTCTCTTTCCTTCTGCAAATCCATAAGGTGAATCTGCATCTTTACCCATTAAAAGATAAGAGTGTAACTGTGAGGACCACTGTACATTATCCAAATCAGCCAATAGCTGTTTATATATGTATCTTAATGAATATTGTTTGGCTTCCTCCTGTAAAACTCTTTTGGCGACACTAATGTTGGAGCCGTCGTATCCAGCTACTCCAACAGGCAGCTTGGGCTTGCCCATATCCGTGCTGCATAAGTCATCAATGTTTTGATAAAGTTTAGTTAAGCTGACGTCTTCTGGTGAAAGAACTACAGGAACTTTAGCCTGTGCTTCTGGGCTACTTGTTGAGTTTCGGTTCTCCTTGTGAGAAGCGTCTTCAGTAAGCGCATTTTGTGCCTCCTCGTCCTTTGGATTCTTTTCGGCATGGTGAGAGCTTATTCTGACCTTAGCGTCTTGAGCTGTAATTCCTGAGTTTAAGGATTCACCAATGGCTTGTACATTTTTTGTCTCTTCGCTTTGATCATCCTTTGGGGGCGTAACCTGTAACTTACCTTCTGTCGTGTTGACGGGCTTTGACTCCTCTGGTCGCTTTTCTTCATCCTTAGTTCCCTCATTCAAAGGGGTCATATAAAAGATGCCTGCGGGACCAATGTTTTTATAGAGACTGCCTTTATCCTTGTAACCTTCAAGGCTTTCCAAGGATTCCATCAGATTACCAGTGTAAGGTCTGGTTTTTAGATAGTTAGTGTATCGACCCTGTAAGATGTTCTGATATTCACTTTCAGTCTTATCAGAATCTAGTCTGGCTTGCTCCTCTATTAACGCTGCTAATTTTGTTTCATCTTCTACACGAGCAGGGATTTTCTTGCGTGTATTATTGTAGCCTGTAACAGTTTTCTTCTTATGCTCAATGAGCCTTTCCTGTTTAGAAATTTCAGCTCGTTGTTTATCGATGTTGTAAGTCTTATCTTCTAGCTCTTTCTGCTGGTTAAGTTCAACAGCGTTTGATTGCTCAATAGCTTTTTTTTGCTGTTGTTCAAAATACTTTTCTTTATTGGTTCCTATAACATGCTTTCTGCCATCTTTGAGAGTAATATAAGCCTCTCCAGTTTTTGGATCAGTTTTGTAGTTACCAGTCTTGAGGGGATCTTTATATTTGTATTTTAGTTTTCGATCACGAAATACTTCTGAGGCAACGCCAAACTCATCAATATCAAAACCTTGAGATTCCCACTCTTTAGTTTGGTTCATGTACGGCTTGTATTTACCGTTTTCCAAATACCAGTGATCAACATCACTAGGATCTAAATTATTGTCTCTTATCCATTTTTTCTGAGCTTGTACATTTCGTTTTTTATTATCAGCCTCAATCTTCTTTTGCTCTGCTGCTCTACGGGCTTCGTCAGCTCTTTGTTTAGCCAGTTGCTTCTCTTGCCAAATCAAGTTGGCTTGGTTAGCCATATCCCACTGCTCACGCCTTTTACGGCTTTTAGTTGGCGTTGAAAAGGGGTTGTTAGTCCTAGTCCCATCATACCCAATACCAGTGTCTTTTCTTTCTCCAAATGGGTTCTTTTTAGGTCTAGCCATATCAATAAGAGTCTACTATAAAAGGTTGAGTCATGCCACTAGCAAAATACTCGGTCAGGAGCGTTTGCAGGGCGGGGGACAGGTTGTTCAATCCATGCCTCGTCTTCTGGTGTATCTGGGTCATCGGCCTCAAATTCGCCATCATCGTTTCTTGCACGGACTCTCTCAGTCATTTGGCTATGCCAAACTACAAAGTCTTCAGCAGGGGATAGATCCCTGTCAGCCATATCACGAAACAATACCCACCATGCTTCATCACTTTCCATGATTTTGTGATCATGCACTGTGCCGTCTTCGTCTCTCCATTCTTCTGTTTTACCTGTCTCTGTCCAGTGTTCTCCAATGACTGTAAAAACATAGTCATCGCCTTGAGTGATTATGTTTACTTTCTCTTCACCTTCTTCTTCAACAACAGAAGTAAAGCCGTTGTCCTCTGCGAAAGTAACGGCTTGTTCTTTTGAATCGAATTTTAAAAGTATGTCTTTCATTAGTCGGCAAGTGGTGGGTCTTCTTCATCG
>CEQK01018718.1_pt1 | contig 10078 bp, 6 predicted proteins | sample 531051 | NCBI WGS metagenome assembly CEQK01 (sample SAMEA2621229, study PRJEB7988) | marine metagenome | biome: marine biome (ENVO:00000447); feature: deep chlorophyll maximum layer (ENVO:xxxxxxxx); material: "saline water (ENVO:00002010), including plankton (ENVO:xxxxxxxx)" | depth 150 m
AAATGTTGCATCAATTCCTATGCTACTGCTATAAGTTTTCCCAAGTTGTTTCCAATAGTCATCAGACTTATTACCTGAACTAGAGCCTGATACATTGCTCATTGAAGCTTGAGGAAATAACATATCATTAGGATTGTCTTTATACCAATCTTGAGCTTCTTGATTTGTAAGATTAATATTCTTACCTAAATCTTTAGAGTAATACATTTTCATTGCAGGACCAGCTGTCTTATCTTGCTCAAGATTTAATATTTTATTTTCTAATTCAACTTGTCTGCTTTGAGAAAGAGACATATCTCCTATAGTTTTCATTCTAGATTCAGCACCTTGAGATAATAATGTATTTATATCTATTTGACTTTCATCTATATTAGGAGTAGTTAAATCATCTTCTCCCATAGCAAAGCCTAATCTTTCTTTGAACTCATCTTTAAACTCTTGTGTTTTAAATAAGTCTTTGAAGTTCTTTAGAGAAACAGTAACATCTTCACCTTTATCTAGAAGCTCTGTATTTGTAGTTTGTATTATATTCTTATTAATAGTATTAAGTAAATCTAATTGGTTTAATGCAAATTTAGTACCATCTAACGCTGCATTTTGATTGTCAATAGTTTCACCAATAGTATTTCCTAATGCAAATGATTGAGTTAAGTCGCTAAAGCTTCTTGATTGTTGGTTCTCTGCAGTATCATTACCACCTTTAGTTTGGAATTGTGCAGGTAGATTTATAATTTCATTGACATTTTGACCTGCTTGAACAAGAGCATCAGATTTAGTTTTTATATCTCCTTCATTTTCTTTAAGTCTATCACCGAGATAATTTAGCGTAGTGTTAATATTAGTTCTATCTATATCAGCTTGTTGCTTACGATTTAAAATATCTATTTCATGCTGTTTAGCAGATTCAAGCTTATCTTTGCTTAATTTGTAATCAGCAATAGTATTAGTCATACCAGCTAAAATATTTAATGCATCTAATATATCACTCATCTATTTTAATCCTCTCCTATTTGCCCAGCAACACCTTGGACTGCTCTTTTAGCAGTAGTAAAGTCTGACTTTCTCCCTGAATAATCAGCTAAATTATATTGTTGAGTTCCACCAAAGAACCTACTTCTTTGTTTATCTAGTCTTCTTTGTTTTTTAATGTCGCCTCTTCCTATAACTTGTGATGGAGTATAAGATAACATAGAATCTAACTCAGCACCATAATCTTGTAGCATTCCTAATGCATCTGATAAATATGTATCTGCAGATTGTAGTTTTTCTTCCTTAGCTCCTTCATATAATCCAAATGCCCCAGACTCACCAGTAACATTTTTTGTAATTTCTTCATAGCTACGCTCACGTTCTGTTCTAGCATCTTGCAAAGCACCTAATGAAGCTTTTTCACTTTCTCTAATTCTAGTTAAATCATCTTGTGAGGCTTGAGTAGCTTGTTCTATTCTGCCTTGTTGTGCTCCAGAAAATGCAAGACCACTAGCACCTGCAGCTGCTTGAGCTCCTCTTACTCCAGCACCCCCTTGAAGATTTGCTTTAATTCTTTCTCTTGCAGCTTGCCTAGAACTTATATCTTTAGACTCTAAAGCAGCATCATATTTACCTTCTATATCTTGATAGCCACTACCAGTAGTTGCTTCTCCACCTTGAAAAATATCAGATTCAGTTAATCCTGCTTCTTCCATTCTTTCTACTAATGCTTGTCTAGCTCCAGCTCTAGGGTCATCAGCAGCATAATTGTCATCAGCTATCCATACATCTCTTAATGCTTCTAATTGTTCGTCCATATTTGCTTGAGCTTCACCAGAAATAGTATCCCATTCATTTTGAGAAAATGCTTGAGGAAGCATTAATCCTTGCAATGAAGTAGCATCTACGCCACCTCCACTTAATGTATCTAACAAATCTTGTGAAACATCTCTTTCTTTTACTGCATAAAAATCTTGAGACTCTTTTAATTCACCTTTCCACCAGTCTTCAAAAGGCCTTCTTACACCTCTTTCCCATCCTGATTTTATAAACCCTTGACTACCTTGACCAAAATTCGTTTGAGCCATAGCTCCACCAGGATTGTCTCTAAATATATCTGCATCAGGTGTTTCATATGCATCTATTTGTGGGCCTGCTCCTGTACCAGGTCCTTCATATATTTCTGCCGCATCACCTAATCCAATACCACTACCTGATTTTGCTCCTTTAGCTAGCAATCCACCACCTTCATAAAGTTTTTTCCCTGATGTCATCTTACCAACACCACCAATACTTCTATCACCTTTAGCCCAACTTCTTCCTGGGGAGAATGAAGCTGTACCAGGTGCTACCATATGTTTTCCCCTAAATAAAGCTCTATCAGTAGATGCTTTTTTAGGACGAAATATATTACTTATTCCATATCCTGCTCTTCTTTTACCCATAATAAATCCTTTTAATTAACCTTTGAATAAATCTTCTAACAAATCTATACCTTTTACTACTGCATGAACAGTTGCATAATATGGATTAGAATCTGCACCTGCAGCCCCTGCTACATCCATAGCTCCACCAATCTTATCTATAGTACTTGAATCTTTATCTGCAAGTGCAACTGCTCCACCTACTCCACTAGCAGATTTTCCAAGACCTTCAGCTAAAGCTTTTTCACCAGCATACTCGGCACCTTTTTCTGATACCCTAAGTGCTCTTGTAGCATCTTGCATTTCAATATCTTTATCTAATAACTTAGATACGTCATCAGCTAAAACTAAATTTTCTTTTATGCTTGAACCAATCTTACCTACATCTCTAAAAGTATTCATTAATTTTTCACCTTGTTCAACTTCAACACTACCCAATCCATTTTCTTCTATAGCAATATCTATGTCTTGAGCTACTTTAGTTCCTACGTCTTGTAGTAATGACTCTGATTTATTTAAGATATCTAATTTTTTATCAAAAGGAGATAGACTATCTTGGTCAAATATAACGTTATTACTTTTTACTCCGTCAATAAATGTAGGTGCATTTTCTTTAGATGAAAAACTACTCATTTCTAAATCGTCAGTATCTATATCTAACATTTCTTCTAAGTTAGGGTTTTCATATTTCATATCACCACTATATGAAGGAGCTGCTACTTTAGTATCATACTTTTTCAACATTGTATTGTCATCAAAAGTTTTTATTTCATCTTTGCCAGTAAACGTTTTAACCTTATCTTTGTTTTTAAATGTTTTAATTTCATCTTTTAATTTTTCAACTGGACTTTTATTTTCTCCACTATCTAATTTAGTATTGCCTTTTTTAGAAAATAAGTTTTTTAAATTAATGTTAGGTATTAGTTTAATATCTGTAGGATTCATATCCATAATTTGAGATATTTGTTCTGCATTATATCCATCATTTGCAAGCATACTAGACACATCTTCTCTAGCCATTTGCAACATATCTAATGCAACTCCATTTCCTTGCTCAACGTCAAATAAAAATTGCTCCAATCCTCCAGATTTATTTTTATATAGACCTGCAGTATCAAACATTTCAATTGCACGTGCACCTATACCTTTGTCAGTAGGCTTAACTCTATAATATGTAGGCTGCAATAAATCTTCTAAATATCCAAACAAACCTGTATCATTCATTCTAGATGGAGTAGGTTCAAAAAATTGATATGGCTCATGCATTCTAGTATCGGTATTATAGTATTTAGAAGAGTATTTGTCTGACTTTAATCCAGACCTTTCTATCGTAGAGTTTCTTAATTTATCTGTTGTAGTTGCTAGTCCATGCCCAAATTTTACAATTTTTGCAGTATTAGTTAATCCTTCACCTTGAACATCAGGCATTTCTTGTTCTTCAGGAAGATAAACAACATTGCCTCTTCCAACATTTCTAAACGTACTTCTTGCCATTAAACTAGCTCCTTTTTATCAATATAAAATACATCTATCGTCATGATTTTTCCTATCAAAAATTTGTTCCAAAAAATATAGCATTATCGATAACATCTGGCATTGTTAAATTTAAATGTGGCCAATAAGTAGTATTTGCAATATCTGCAAAATATACACCACTATAATTAGTAGACGATGATGGTGCAGTGTTTCTTACATCGTATGGATAATCTAACAAACAAACTTGAAGTGTATTATTTACTCTAATATCATTTAATGCATCACTAGTTAAAGTAAATGAATTAAATCCACTATTATTCCACGTTGATAATATATTACCATAATGAGTTACATTTGAATTATTATTTACTCCTGTTTGCCATCCTGGTATTTCATTAAAATCAGCAGTTGATATACTAACTCCGTGATTTGCTTTAACGCATGCAATGTCAGAATTTACAAATGTTCTTCCATATACTTTTAAAACTCCAGAATCAGGCAATGTTGTAATACTAGATGTATTAAAATAAAAAAACGACCTTGTTATTGTATATATTGCACTACCTCTAGCAGTAGTTAGTGTAGACCTAATTGCATATGCATTTGCACTTAATGTACTATTTGCAAAACCACCTGTAGTTGCATCTCTTGCACCAGCATATGTAATTGAACTTTTACCTACATAACCATCTCCTCCAGTAGTAGAATATATTAACTCAGTAGGCATTAAACTGTTACCTTTGGCATATAATAAACATTACCATCAAAGTATAAATTTTCATCAGGAGTTACATTTATTTGTTCATATGATATAGAATCAAATGCATATTTATTATTTTCAGAAGGTTCATTATTCCAATATGTTATTTTACCACCTGACTTAATACGTTCTAATGCAAATGTTTTAAAGCTATCTAAATTATCATCTCCAAATGTATCTAGAAAGATGCCATCATATGTATCTGTAAGGCTCAAATTAGCCCAATCTCCCTCAATTATTGTTACATTGGACTTACCACTAGCCCAATTATTTAATTTCTCTAAAATCTGTGGATGTATTTCAATTATTGTATGGCTGCTTACACCCTGTTCTTGTATATAATCAGCACATATACCCATGCCAAATCCTATCTCAAGTACGTCTCCATTGTTATGTGATATATATTCTGCAGCTTTCTGCATTATAGGAGCTTCCCAAAACATCATAACTTCTAATCCTGATTGCACATCAAAGATTTGAGTGTCGCTAAATTCTAATGTGTTATCTTTAAATGCCATTAAAAATTTAAAGTTGCAGCTGCATAAGCTATATAATTTTCTGCATCCCAAAATATACTTATTATATCTGTCTTGTTTGCTGTTGCAGTCAATGTTGGATTTGTGCCTCCAGGAAACTTAACATCAGTAGTAGACGTGCCAGCAAAATTTATTGCTTTATATGCAGTTACAACTCCACTTCCACTTGAATCTTGCTCTAATGCTATAGTAAAGTTTCCTGAAAATTCTGGAAATACAAATCCAAGAACTGCAACTGTTTGCCCACCAGTTAATTCTAATCTAGCTTTTTGACATTCTCTAAAATCAATATCAGTATTATTGCCAGTATTAGTAGTATACACAACATCACCATAAACAGGCTGATATATATTGTCAGAACCATGTTTAAATGCTATACATCCATCGATTCCAACAATGTTTCCACTAATACCATTTTCATCTATTTGAATAACAGTATCACCACCTACTACAAAATCAAGTGTATCAGCTGCACTTTCAGTTATATATGTATCTCCTGCACCATCAAAATATAATTTATTTAAAGCTTGTATAGCTACTGAATCATTAGCTCCGCCACCACCTTCTGTAACTTCTAATATAGTTGTATTTCCAACAACTATATCTAATTTGTCATCAGATACTTCATGTATATATGTATGTCCACTTGCACCATCTAATGTAATTTTATTAGTTGCAGTTGTAATAATATCTGAACTAGAAAGCACGCCACCTGTTGATAGTTGACCTATAACGCTAACCGTATCTCCTACTGTTAATTTTTTATTTCCACCTCCACTACCATCAACATAAAATTCAAATGCACCGTCATCAGTACTACCACCATCAGTTAATGATATAAATTGAACTTTATCTAATCCTTTGCCACCATCATATTTTGCTATCAATCTAAATAATTCTGTATCAGATGAACCCATTTCCCATTGAGGGTCTCCACCATTTACATTTCTTAATATTCGACTAGAAGACTTTCCTAAAGTATGAGTATTATCTTCATCAATCTTTATTACTATATCATCTCCTACAGCTGCTATTTCGTGATTATAGGGACTTTCTTTGGGTCGCCTAGGCTTAGCTATAATTCTATCTCTATCGTATTTAGAATTAGTTTTTTCTTCAAGAGGAATTGAGTACCATCTCTGACCGTATTTAACAAATAAATGCAATCCTTTTTGTGGTACTCTTCGTATAATTATATCACCTGTATGGCCTTCATTTCTTGATGGGTATCCAGTTCCTGATGTAACTACTTTTTGCTTCCTAGCGTTTAAGGCATTTAAATCTTTTTTAGACTTCAGGCTCATTTACAGTATTAGTCCTTATAGTTCTATATTCTACTGAGTAATCGTTTATTTCTACTTTACTGCTTGCAAAAAAACTTAATCTAAATTGTATAGTATATACATCTTTAATTCTTACTACTTCACCATCAGTTGTATTTACCCTTTCCATTTGATATGAATTTCCAGAATTATATATAGGTATTATTTCTGCTCTTCTACCAGCTTTACCAGCTGCAGTTCCAGAGCCAAAAAATTTCCATGTATCATTATTGTGGAATCTAAAGTAAACTCTCATTGTTATAGTTGATTGATTAGTAGTACCTGTAAATGTGACAAATAATTTATTTATTTTCTTTTTAGCGTGAGGGTCTCCCATATCAAACATTCGTGTATGTATTTCAGCATTATTTGTAAATACATTATTACTATCCCATTTTAAAACGCTTGATACTGCCATTATGTAGGGTCTCCAGGGTTACCATCTAAACCTGCACTTTGCCCTAAAGCAATTAATGTACCATCTTGCAATACTACAAAATTAGTGCAATCTTTATTTTTAATTAATCGTTCTTTTCCAGTTGTCCAACTAGTAGTATTAAATTCATATACATATACGTCAGCTTCTGAAAGTCCAGTTGCATTGCTTTCATCAATATCTTTTTTAATTAGTAGTAAATTATCTAAAGGAGAATATGCAAGTATAGAATTATCTGAAAAGAATGATTGCCATTCATTTAAATCAATTAATCGTTGAGATTCATCTGCAGTAGATAACATTAAATCAACTATTTCTTCACCTTCATATTTAAATACTCCAAATTTATTTGCCCATGCAACTCCGTCTGCAATATCAATAATATGATAAGGTTTGTTAACTCCTCTATATTTATGTGTAGATTCTAAAAATGCAGTCTGTAAATCAGAATCAGCAACATTAATCATATACATAGTTTTACTTTTGTATTGTAGTAATCTTCCATGTGCAGATTTTAATCCAGTTATAACATCACCATCACTTGTATCTACATCAATAATATTGTAAGGAGTAGGAAATATGTCAAACATATTTACAGGAGAGGCTATCATTCTATCATTGTAAACTCTACTACCACCAGACTCGTCAGTATAACTTACTCCTGCTATAAATACTCGTCTACCTGTTATAGTAGCATGCTGATAAGATGCAGTTAATGCTTTTGAAGAACTATCATAACCTAATCTATTTTCAAATGTATCGTCTTCATCAGTAGATATAATATGAGTAAAATCATTACTGCTATCATCTGTACCTGTACAAGTATATAAAGCACTAACTCCACTATGTTGTCTCCAAGGATGAATCTGAATACCTGCATGATTTAAAAATCCATCTGTAAAATGAATCATACCTACATGATAATATATTCCATAATTATCTTCTTCTTTAGAATGCCATAATCTTATACCAATCATGCGACTATCAAACATCCAATCTCCAGCGGCCGTTTCAGCAGATGTAGGAGGATGACACAATAGTCTTATTTTTAAACTATAATTTTCTTGAAAATTCCACTCAGTACTAGTTGTTAAAGGAGCATCTACAAATGTAGCGTTAGGAGAACCATAGTCTGTATTTGTAAAACTATGAGTAGGTAAAGACTCTGAGCCATCTGCATATACAGCACTTGCATAAAATTTATGCTTACCACTCCAATCTCCTTCATCAGATGATGCTTCAAAAGACAATTTCCATCTATTTTTAGAAAGTATAGAATCACTTTCATAGCCACTATGGTCTGCTGCATTATCATAATTTGCTATTCTTATTAATCCATCACTACTAGTACTAGCACTTTCATTAACTAAAGTATAATCATTTTTCCAAGATAAATCTTGGTTCATTATTTCATGGCCAATTATTTTACCACTATCTTTACATAAATCACCTGTTTCAAAATATTGTACTACTTTTGGATAATTACCAGAAGAAAAGTTACCATCACTTAATCGTAATGCACCTCCCTCTGCATACATAACAGGTTTAGATGAAGCAGGACTTGACCAGCCTGTATTATTTAAATTACTATCATTAACCCATCCTCCAATATTTGAAGAATGTATTTGCAATTTACCTTCATTATTTAAATATGCAATTCTTTCATCATCTACTCTAACTACTCCTGTAGTACCTGTAGGGTAGATTGAAAAAGAAAAATTACCAGCTGTTCCTGCTGTAGAAGATTCTATAGTTAATGTTCCTGTAGATGGAGTTGTTGCAGCAACATTGCTTGCTTGAGCTCCTGCTTCAATATCATATGCAAATTCATTAGCCCATTCACCAACAGTAGTTACAGTGCCACTTCCATCTGATTGACTGTCTCCATGGCTTACTAAGTGTTCAGTTCCATTAATATCTATAGTCCATGCATTTCCACTTGCTGATGTTCCACTGAATACTATTTGTTCTTTTTGTGCTAATTTAGGCATACCAAGGCCTAGCCCCATATTACTAGCATAAGTAAATGCTGTATCTTCTTCTGGTATAAATAATTCTTGCACTATAGAAGTTGTCAAAGAATCTCCATAATAATCTCCATATGAATCATCAATATCATAATGAAACCAATTCAATGCACCTTTCCAAGAGTTGTATCCAGATACGGTTCTATCATGCCCATCCATACCTGCTATCATAATACAGTCAGGAATAATTATTGATGATGTTAATCCAGAATCAGGATTATTAATATTCCAAAATTCAAATTCTCCTGCTTGATAGTTAGTGCCAGTAGTTGCTCCACTCCAAATATCATCACCATCTTCGATATCGGCAATTGTATTTACATTATCATCACTTCTTTGATAATTTGAAAAAAAAGTATAGCATGCCCCTGATGCAGAGCTTTCTGATATTTTAATTGCATTGCAGTCACCAGTTTCACCACTAATTGCTTCTGCAGTAAATCCAGATAATCCTGTATTTGCATTTATAGCAGCTATAATTGCATCAGTTAATGCTTGAGGAGTGCCTACTCCATAAACTAAATTAATATCATTTATAGATTTAAATAATGGGTCAAAATCAAAACTATAATAATTATCAATAGTAAAATCATTACTATTGTCAAAATCACATACTACAAGAAAATTATTTCTACCATAATCTGCTGTACTAACAGATGCTCCAGGAACTCCTCCGTCTTCTTGATTATATGTTTCATTATAATCAGTTCCGTCTGTACTACCACTAGGATTAAATGTAGTTACATTCCATGGCATTCTATATTTACTACCTACATAAGTAGCTCCATTAGGTAATGTTCCTGTATCATAACTATTTTCACTAGCTAATTTAAATCCACTACCTGTAGTACCAAATAAAGGTATAGGATTACCAGCTTTTTCATAAGTTGCTCCACTATTACTTGTTGTCCATTTCTGTACAAATATACCTAATACAATGCAATCCCAATCTGTAGCTATATTTATATTCATGCAAGGGCCACTACCTGGTCCATCAGTATCGTAACTAGAACCCCTAACAAGTGTGCCACCATACATTAAATGCCCAGGTTCATCATCACCTATGGCTTGATACCAAGAATTTTGAGTAGAAAAATCTAAAACTCCAAAAGCTTTAACTCCATCTGT
>CEQK01007374.1_pt1 | contig 10049 bp, 3 predicted proteins | sample 531051 | NCBI WGS metagenome assembly CEQK01 (sample SAMEA2621229, study PRJEB7988) | marine metagenome | biome: marine biome (ENVO:00000447); feature: deep chlorophyll maximum layer (ENVO:xxxxxxxx); material: "saline water (ENVO:00002010), including plankton (ENVO:xxxxxxxx)" | depth 150 m
AGTGAAACCCAGCAGCTACTGGGTGCAGGCATCGGCGGCGTAGGTCTGTATAACGCATTGCGAGGCGGCTAATGAACATCTTAGAAATCGAAGACATGATCAAAGGCTTGCCTGATCAAGCCTTACAGCGAGAGGCGCAGATGCCATCAGGCCAATTACCTCAGTTCCTTGTTGTATCTGAGATACAGCGCCGATCTGATATGCGTAAACGGTTTCAGGAAAGACAGCCTCAGGGCACAGTGAAGGATCAAGTAGTTCAAGAGGGTATAGCTGCAATGGCACCACCAGAGCCACAGATGCAGGCAGCAATGATGGGTATGCAGCAGCCTATGCCTACGGAACAGCCTGTTATGGGTATGTTTGAAGGTGGCGCAGTCCGAATGGCTGCTGGTCAAGATGTGCCATTCTTGAGTTTTGAAGGCAGAAAAGGGGAACCCACCCCAATAACGTCAGAAGAATATGAAAACAATCCAGAGCGTTTGGCTTACGTTGACGAAAGGATGCGATACCTTCAGGCACTGAAGGATCAAGGCGTCACTATGGAAGACATCTTAGCTCAGCTTAACAATATGTATTACAACACGGCTGGCGAGACATCTTTGAGAAGTGTTGCGACCACTCCTACGTCGGAGGTTTTACCGCCTAATAAACAGGGCGTTGGCACTGTTATTGAGAACATCCCTTTGACCGACATCGTTCGACCCGGAAACAGAGCGTTTGATGCTTTACAACAAGTCTTCGGTGAGCCGCAACAACCTGCACCCACGCCTTTTACTCAGGAAATGTACGATCAGAACATTGGTGGTTTTAGAAATGTAGTGGACTCAACGCCTAAGACGATGCGAGGCGTAAGATATCCTGGACTTCAAGTTGATGAGCCAATCGGTCGCTTCGTCCGTGAGCGAGCGCAAGAGCTTGTGGAACTATCAGAACGTCAAACTAACCCTCCGGGTACGCAGGCGTCTATCATAGATGCCAGCAAGTTAACCCCTACACAAGTAGATAAAGATTTGGTTGATGCGGTCACTGCCCCAGACGCAGGTGGCGATACCAAAGACAGTCCGTCTGGGGTCTCGATAGATCCCAAGAATGTTTACGGTTCAGTGCTTAGTCAGATGCAAACTGCAGGTCAAGATAAGTTGCCAGAGCTAGACTTATCCGCAGCAAGAACCGCAGCGGCTGGAATCGGACAGGCGGCACAAACCCTTCGTAGTTCTCAAGCAAATTATAAAGATCTAGTTAATACCTACACGCCAGACTTCATGAAGTTCATGCCGGATTATACTTCTTTAGTGCAAGATCAAGAAACAAGAGCGAAAAAACTACGAGAAGAGGCAAGGAAGGAGGCTGGTGCTCAAGCACTTATACAGTTAGGTGCCGGTATCGCTGGTGGTGATCTTGCTGGCGGTATATCCAGAGCAGGAAAAACTGCTGCCGAAATAAAGAAAGATGCGCGTAGAGAGGCTTCTGCCGAGGAGCAACTTGCAAGACGCATGCAGATGGCTCAACAAGAAGCGAGGATGAGCCTAGGCATACAATCAGAGACAGCGAAGACACGCGCTCAAGAAAGGGCTAACGACTTGATGATTAAGGCGTATAGCGATGATAGACAAAGAGAGCTAACCGCTGCTGGAATGGATGCACAAGCTGCTCAATCTCTGGTTTCAATAGAAACAGCCGCAGCTCAAGCCAAAGTTGCAGGCACAGAGAAGGACAGAAAGTTTGCAATCGATAGGCTAACACAAATGGTTGCAGCGCAAAGGTATCAAGATCTTCAGGATCAAGAACAAATTAGGATGGATCGTCAAGAATTGGCCTTGTTTGAAGATGTAATTAAAGATCAACTTGAGGAGTATGTGATGAATAAACCTGAAGCAACTCCCGCAGAAATAGCAAATTTTGCTAGAGAGTTGATGGGCACTTTAGGTATCGGTGACGGCGCAGATACTACCGTGCAAGAGAAGCCTTCAGGTGGGACGCAGCAGACTCAAACAGCTACGGAAACATCACCCGATCCTCTTGGGTTATTCAACTAGGCTTTAGTCAATTGTCAAAGTTAGAAGAAATCCGTCGAAAATACCCAAAGTACGACGAGTTGTCAGACTATGATCTTGCTACGGGTATATATGAAAGGTACTACTCGGATCAGATGGATCGTGATGAGTTTTTTCAGAGGCTCGGTGTAAACCCAGCATTTGAGGAGATGAGCACAACAGACTATGCGCTGGGTCTGGCTCCAGAATTGGGTAAAGGTGTCGCCCGTGGTTTTGGCAAAGGCTTACTGGGTGCCGGTGCAGGGTTGGCAGCGGTGGCAGACTCAGCGACCAACAAGCTAGGCTTCGATGATCTTATCGACAGCGGAGAAGACAACGAGCTTATCCGTCTTGCAAACGAAGGTAAGAGAGCAATAGATGATTCCATAGGTATTGGTGATGCCTATAGAGATTCTTACGCAGTAAAGCTAAGCGAAGCGTTAGGATCTTTATCCTCTTTCGCTTTGCCAGGTTTAGGCGCTGCCGGATTGGCTGGCAGACTTGGTGCTGGAGTAGCGGCAAGAGGCGTTGCTGGAACAACCGCAGTTACAGCTACTGGCGCTGGCTTTGGTGGAGATGATCAACAGCAAAGAATCGCTGCATCAAGAGCCAAAGGCATAGAGGTTGATCAAGACACTGCCGACAACGCAATACTACTGGGCGCTGGTGTCGGAACACTTGAGGCTATAGCACCTTTAGCTGTTCTCAAGAAGATAAGAGGGATCAAAGAACCTAGGCAAAAATACGAAGAACTAGAAAAGATTAAGCAGCAAGCGAAAGAAGCTGGTGATGAGATAGCTGCAACTCAAGCACTTAACCAGCAACTACGATTGCAGAAAGAAATGTCTCGCGTTCTTACCGGCACAGAGCGTGTAACAAGCGCATTGAAGACGGGAGCTATAGAAGCCACACAAGAAGCAGTTAATAGCTTGCTTCAAGACATGATTCAAGCCGGATTCTATGACGATTCGATAGAGGTTGGCGATAGTCTCTGGGACGATCTGACTGTTGGTTTCGGTGCCGGTGCGCTTTTTGACGGCGTAAGTGTTGGCGTTGCTAACAGACGCAATAAAGCGATGCGCCAAGCCTTAGAGGAAAAAGAACTCCAAATACGAGAGCAAGAAGAGCAACAGCGCGATAGATACTATGAAGAGGCCGACAGAGCTAGGCGTGAAGCAGAGATAGAAGCTCGCTTAGGTAGAGAGTTCGAATACGAGCAAGAGAGAGAGGCTGGACAAAGGCCGACTAGAGAAGAGCAGATTGAGGCAATAGGTGAGTCTGTCCGAGGTGGTAAACCTTTTGTATCAACACAAAGACTTGATGACATAACGCTACGCTACGGGGAGTCTACTGACACAGAATACAATAAGAGGGTGGGCAAAGCCTACGCCTCTCAAATAGCCAGAGATGCTTCACAAAAAGACGGCGTTTTCCCTGATGCTGGAACGTTCGATGTGGTGTCTGAAGAGGTTGTAGAGGGGATAATCAACCCACGAACAGAAAAATATGAAGAAGTGCCTCTGGTTCAATATAAGGTTGTTCACACGGTAACAGGCCAAGAGTACGGCACCCCAGCAAGAGAATACGAGTCTGCCGCGCACTTCGCATCCAACCTAAATCAAGAACTTATCAATCGCAACGTGACTAATGCAGTCATAGATGCGCTTGATCTTTCCCCAGATATCTATACGCCAGAGCAATCTGCATCACTATTTATGACTGGTCATAAATTGGTCAGACCAGAAAACAGATCTATCACCGCCGAGGTCTTGAACGAGGCCGGTAAAACAACCACTGGTTTTGGCTCGCAGTATGTTGAAGGTATGTCGATTGACTCTATACATCAGCAGCAGTATGGCGTACCACCCCTTACAGATCGTGGGGAAAAGCTTTACAAACCTCTTTCTAATTTAACAGTAGCCCAGCAAATAAACTTCGAGCGTAGAAAGAAAGGCTTGCCTGAAAAAGATGAGTTTTCTTTGATAGAGGCTAAGGAAGCTTTGGGCGATAACTATCCTAGAGTCTTTGATGTCATGGCTGGTATCAAAGAAACATCACCTACTGATCAGATAACAGACTTTGGTACTGTGGGCGCAGAAATCGCTCGAAGCAGAGCAGAGTATAAAGATGATATCTCTACCAAAGCGGCTATAAAAAATGTTCTAGAATCAAAGAACATTATCACCGACGTTGATTCTCCTGCGATGAAGTATGCCTTCGAGCAGATAGTCAACGAGTCAGAAGTTTCCAACATGTCACCGTCTCAGAGATTAGTTCTCGTTTCAGAACTAAGTAGGTTGCCGGTTGTGCAAGGTGATGCTCCAGTATCTATGCCTGATTTCAGGCCAAAACCATACACCCGCAAGCTCTACAATCAAACGTTAGACCATGTCAGATCAACAGCCGATGGCTCTATAGAAAATATACGGGACTTTATTTCGGAGCGCATAGACGAGCGGCGTCTAGACATAACAGCTAGGGGGCTGCGTAAAGCGTTACTAGATTCTGGTCTTATAAATCCAGACGGTACAACTAAGGAGCTAGAGGCGCTTCCGTCTCCAGAACCTGCTCCAGTCTTTACAACAGAACCTTACACAGAGGAAGACCCCTCTGATCAAGCAAGGCAACTCGAATATAATTTGCAGCAAAGACTGACAGGTTTGGGTCTTGATGACATAAAGCTTCGAGTCCTTGACGTTTTGAAGTTCGGCCCCGTCACACGCGATCAACAACTTATCCTGACCGGCGAACCAAAAGAAACCGAAAGGATTGCACAGGCTCTTGGTTACTATAACAGAGGGCCAAAGACTACGTTTCTAGCGATTGATAGAGCAAATCAGATAGCTAGAGACGAAACTCCAGAGGCCAGAGAAGCCGCACTAACTGAAATACTTGATCACGAAATAGTCCATGCGTTGAGAGAGATGGATCTATGGACAGATGCAGAGTGGAGTCTGTTAGAGAAAGCTGCAAAGAATAAGATATTTCCGGGCACTGGTAACGAAACTTTCTTCAACAACGCTCAAAAAAGATATAGAGATTTGACGCCAGTTGGTCAAATGGAAGAAGCGGTTGCGGAACTAATTAGATACATGCGTAAAGACAGAGCATTGGTGACAGGTAAGCCAAGGGCCATGGTCAACAGGATGTATCAGTTTATAGAGCGCACTGGTAACGCCTTGCGAGGCACTGGCTTTCAAAGCTTTGAGGATATAGTCAACAGACTAGAGTCTGGTGAGATCGGCGCAAGAGAAAGAGGTCGTGTCAGAACTCTACGCTCTACAGAGCGTCTGTTAGGTGCCGTCCCTGAAAGGGGTGTGGGCAGAGCGATAGACGAGGATCTAGATAAAGCAGCGCCTGTTGAAGGCGAGCCACCAAAGACTGCTGAAGAACTCATAGAGGAAGCTCCTTCTTTTGCCAGAAGACCCTCTACTACTCCAATAGAAAGCCTAGTTGAAAGAGCGAAAACAAAATATGCAGACTATAACTCTGCCGTTGAGGAGGAGTTCTTCGGTACGTTCTGGCCTAAAGTCATGGCGGAGATCAAAGGCACCACAGACCCTGCAAACGTAAGAACTGCTGCCAAACGTGCCATTAGAGATGTGCAAACCTTTGTGTCTCAAAACCCAAAGTACGCCGATTACTATGCAGAGGACATGAGGGCGATCAAGGCAGCATTAGAAAGAGAATACGGCTCTATTTCAGAAGATGACATGCTGTACTATCAGGTGGCTAACGGACTCACGTCACCAGCTACAGTCCTGTCGGCTAACGTTGGCGATGCTTTGAACGTTTTGGATCTGTATATCAAAAAGGGAAACCTTGATGACATTGAGTTGGGTCTTAGCCCTAAAGGCAATCGTATTGTAGCAAGCTCACCGTTCCAAATATCGGGCACCACTGCGCCCACTAAAGCTATGTCTCTCAAGGTCTTTGATAGCCTTGTGAAACAGTTCTCGAATGAACCTAATCCCGTGCAGGCGGCTGTTGACTACTTACGAGAGGGTGTCCCTGTAAAAGAGTTGCATGAGTTTAATCGTGCGATGGGCTACAAGGGTAACGTTGGAACTATGGGCGCGATTAAGTCCTTGGTTAAGGAGGCCACAGGACAAGATGAACTAATCCCAAGGATGTTTATCTTCGGTAAGAAGATAGGTTCTTACACCTTAAATCTAACTGGAGACTCTCGATACACCACGATTGATGTGTGGGAATCGCGATTCATACGGAGTTATTTTGAGGGGTTGTTCGAGAAGAACACAGGCGTCCCGATAACAGTAGATGAAGATACCCTTTTTCAAGATTTCTCTAAAATTTTTAAAGAGGAATATGACAAGGTCTCTGGCAAAGCTAACGATCCAGCGTCTTTGCAAGCGATGCGATGGTTTTATATGATTAACGCAGCCAAGCAAGCTGGTTATCAAGGAGCTTCGACAAATGAAACCATATCAGAAATCACAGAACGAAAACTCCAAGATGCTAGAGAAAGACGCGATGCTGGCAGGCAACCTAGCGATGCAACGCCTAATACGCAAATACTCGCTGCAAGAATCGAAGAAAGCCAAAGGGCAGCAGATAGATTCTCAGAACGGAATCAAGAGGGTTCAATAAGACACGCCGCCGATCAAGATCCAGAACTTCAAAAAGCGGTAGTTCAACAAGAGATATTAGACGGTGCAACGCCGTTATCCATCCAGTCTAACAGCCATAGCTTGGGCAATAGGTTCATCTACCAAATACAAGACAAGCTTGTCGGCTACAAAAATGTTGAGAAGCAAGTCGAAGACTATCGCAAAAGTCTCGGATTGAGAGCGTTACCAGAAGAGTTCTCTCCGTACCGAGGTGAAGAAAGCATACCAGGCAAAATAGGATTCGCATCAAGAGAGTTTGTCGAAAACAGAAAGAAGCCCCTAGCGAACAAGATTGCAAAGCTAAAGCTTGATTTGGATGAAATCGATGAGTTTTTAATCCTACGGCATGCAATCGAGCGCAACAAAACAATATCTTTGCGAGACCCTCAGCGCGACCCTGAAAAGAATCCAGGATCTGGTACGCTGAAATCTGGCGATCCTCTTACAGATAGTTTCGTCAAGCAGCGTATGAAAACAAGATACGACCTTGACTGGAACGATGAGACTGGCACATGGAGTGGCGGCAATGCTAGAGCAAAAAAGTTTCTTGATATAGCAAATGACGTAGATCAGATAGTCAGAGAGACAATGAACACCACAGTTGCTGGTGGGCTTATATCCAGAGAAAACGCTGATGTGATCATGGATTCGTATAAATACTATGCCCCTCTTAGGGGTAAAGATATTGAAGATGATTACGCTGAATCAATTATCGTCAATGCAGGACTCAGCACAAAAGGCAAAGAGACTCTCAGAGCTATGGGCAGAGAGTCTGCCGCCCAATCACCGCTTGGACATATACTTCTCAATGCCGAGAGAGCCATTGCTAGATCGATCAAGAACAAAGAGTTCGGCCAGAGGCTAGTCAATCTGATTAAGGCAGCGCCTGATGATGCTTTCTGGCGCGTTATCTCCCCAGAAGACCCAAGAATGTCTAGAGGGTTTGAGAAAAAATTCACTTATGTAGGCAAAGACCCAGAGCTACAAGGCAGAAAGTTTTCAGAGATACCAGAGGGTATGGATAGGAAAGACTTTCTCCAACTAATAACAGTCAAAAAAGACTTTCTGTCGCCAATCATGGATAAAGACTTGATAGGTGTGAAGGTTGACGGTCAGCAAGTTTACGTCGAATTGAACGACCCTAGGATGCGCGATGCAGTCGTATCGATGGATATTGGTACAGTAGATAAATTACTGCAAAAGTTTGGCATCGTTAATCGCTGGTTATCGATGGTGAACACATCATTGAACCCAGAGTTTGTTATAGGCAACTTCACCAAAGACGTGCAGACCGCGATCTTCAATATCCTTGGAGAACAGGATATGTCTTCTGGTAAGGCCAAAGATCAAGCATTAGTAAACAAAGTGTTGAAAGATGTAATCCCTTCTATGGGTGTGTTCTACAAAGGCTTGAGAAGATACGACGAAAAGACGGGCCGTCTCACAGATTTTGTTACCGGCATATCTAGCAAAGATAAAGCAGACTTCGTTGAGTACGTTCAGGCGGGAGCGAAGGCTGACTGGTTCCACTCAAGACCTCCAGAAGATCAAGTCAAGTCAATCAAATCTATGATTGATATGGCAAACGGAACTCTGCTAGGGACAACACAGAAGCGTTTTCAGGAGGTTTTAAGGTTCGTTGAAGATGTGAACGATGCTGTTGAAAACGCTGTAAGGTTTGCCACATTCAAAGCGTCACGGGATGAACTACTGAACGCTGGGGTGCCTAGGGACCAAGCCGTTAAGCGAGCGGCAAGCTTAGCCAAGAATCTCACAATCAACTTCAATCGCAAGGGAATGGCAGGCGACTTCCTAAACTCTTTGTACTTATTCTTTAATGCCAGCGTTCAAGGCACCGCCAACTTTGCTAGAGGGTTGTTTGGCCCTAAAGGCAATCCATTTAGTAGTGAAGCAAGCAGAATCAAACAAGGTGCCGTGGGTGGCTTGATCGCTTTGGGTGCTTTGACTGCGATGAAAGCAGAGGAGGAGAGCGAAGAAAATCCTAGGACAGGCAGATCGTACTACTCGGAGATACCGGCTTACGTCAAAGAAAGAAACATGGTCATCATGGCTGACCCAACAGTGCCACCAGAGCAAGGTGCTAGGAACACATACCTAGATAAAGACGGTAAAGAGTACAAAGATGAAAAGCAGTATTACTACACGATACCCTTACCATACGGCTACAACACGTTCCATGTTTTTGGGCAAGTAGCACACGATGTTCTCAACGGCACCATGTCACAGTCTGATGGAGCGGCTAGTGTCACCAGTTCTTTCTTAGGATCGTTCTCTCCAATAGGTTTTGGCCCTAACTCATTATTTCCCACGATTATGCAGCCAGGACTTGAAATAGGATCTAACGAAAACTTCTTTGGCTCTCCAATTTTTAGAGAAAACATAGGGTTCGGCACAGATCTGCCGGACTCACAAATGCATATGAATAACACTAGAGCGCCATTCAAGTTTGTTGCTGAAAAACTTAACGCTCTTTCAGATGGCAACCCAAGAGAGCCTGGCTTTATTGATATATCCCCAGATACGCTGGAACATTACACTGAGTTCTTGTTCGGCGGGGCTGGCACGTTTGGTTTGAGAAACCTTGATGCATTCGATAAATGGCGTAAAGGAGAAGAGTTAGAACTTAGAGAGATACCTTTCTTGAGAAGAATAAAAGGCGAGCCGACAGAACAAGAAAGCGTATCGGATTACTACGAGCGTCGGCAACGAGTCAGACAAAAGCTAGATCGATTAGATGATTTGAGAGGTAGCGAGAGAATAGCTTATCGTGCTGAGAACAAAGATTTTTTAGCAATGGATAAGGCTCTAGAGAGAGCAGAGAAGAAGATTAGGGATCTTAGGCGTCAACGAAGTTCAGCCCGACAGCTTGCTGCTAAATATCCACAAGCAGCATTAAGGGCTGCTAGGATAGAAGAGCAGATGTACGACGACATCCAGCTACAATACGATAAATTTAATAAGCTGTACGATGAAAGAGTAGGCAGAACGAAATAACTAATCGTTGGGATTCCAGCAGCCGACTGTCTCTATCCTGTATTCAAGCCCAGTGTAGTCGCATAACCAAGAGCACACAGTGTCGCCATCTTTGTTGATGTACTGGTCAACCAAACGCCACTGATGGACGTGCGAGTGCGCCAGCACCGTTGCCGCCAACAGAATAATCCACGTCACGATTCGCATTTCTTGTCCTCTTGCTCCCTTTTTCTAAACCTCAGATCTGTAATCAGCAGTGACCCAGAGCCGCATGACGGACACTTCTTCGGGAAATCTCGAAGATAACCTTTACGATTGCAGTCCAAGCATTTCATGTGCCAGTTATCCATTTTCAAAGTAACTCGGTGTTAGTTCTGGTAGCTCTGTCGCC
>CEQK01012801.1_pt1 | contig 10032 bp, 19 predicted proteins | sample 531051 | NCBI WGS metagenome assembly CEQK01 (sample SAMEA2621229, study PRJEB7988) | marine metagenome | biome: marine biome (ENVO:00000447); feature: deep chlorophyll maximum layer (ENVO:xxxxxxxx); material: "saline water (ENVO:00002010), including plankton (ENVO:xxxxxxxx)" | depth 150 m
CACGCTATTTGCTACTCCTAGAACTCCATTTACGATACCTAGCCAAGCTCCTCCCCCACCCGACGGTTCTCCATCACGAGTAACCATAGTATTCGGGTCATCTGTAGCAACTGAGCTTAGGTTTCTAATGCCCTCTTCTAGCTCTGTTTGAAAGCCTCCTGTGTAGTTGGTTTTCCCATCAGCGTATTCTACCTCTAAGCAATACTTAAAGGTTTCTCTAGCCTCTTCTGAGCCTATTTTAACGAGGTTCATTAAAATACCCTTCAGGTCTTCCTTTGACGGGTTCGGGATGCTACTCGGAAGTAGCTGTATCGAATCCATCTGAGATTGAACTGCCGAAGGGTTATTATCTAAAATGAAATTTACTACAGCCTCAGCGTTAGTTTCTAAGAGCTGTAATGTTTGGTTTTTTGAAGTGTTCATGTAGCGTATTTTCTAGTCTATTTTTACTTTAGGAATCCCTCTACGAAGAATGTAAGAGTAACCTTCTCAGTACCATCAACGTCAACGTCAATAGCTGTTTGGTCATCTACTACAATTCTCTCAGAGATAGTAAGAAGTTTCGTATCGAACTGAGTATTTCTACGAGCCTTTTGGATTACGTTTGGATGCGTTACCGAACGCCCATCAATAGAGCCTCTTAGAATGTCAAACTTATTAGCGAACTGAGAGTTTGAAGTCTCAACTTGGTAGTTAAAACCACTCATTACAATTGGAGAGCCGATTGTAGTTGCGTTAATAGTAGTGAATGAAACTGTCGCTGATGTAGGGGCATCTTTCGCTGCTCCATCAATAGCTGATACAATTCCACTTTGGTCGAATAAACGGAATGACTTTGTAGTCGTTCCTGTTAGATTAGAACAAGTAACTGTAAAGGCACTTACTCCATCGGGATTTACAACTTTCATCTTATTTTATTTCAAGTTATTAAGCGTACACGAACCGTTCATGCACGATTACAAATATACAGCATAAAAAATAACACGAAAAAGAGGGGAAAGCCTGAGCCCTCCCCTCCTATCTAATCACTAGAACGCAAAGAAATTAAATCTAACTAGAAAATAGGGGTTCAGCACCCACTTAGCCTCCCCCCTATTCAATCAACTAATCAATCTAACTTTGTCAAAACACTTTGCTAAGATAGTAATTTTCTGTAAAACCAAATCGGAAGACCTATCAGTCTATAGATAAAGTTTGTGAGTCCATCGACTCCTGAGCTATTTGTCGTACCTCTCATTCGTGAGGCTGTAAGAACCTGAATAAAGTTGCCCTCAATCAAATGCCCTATCCCATCGGTAACGAATGGAACTAAAGGAATAGCAAACAGGAAGTAAAGACTTCTCGTGTGCCAAAATCCTAGTGCAAAATAGATTTGAAGTAGCGAGGTGCAAAAGTGAATAAATAGGTTCAAAAATGTCCTGTGATAAAACATATAGTAGTCAAAGTTTTTCCAAAAATTTCTCATTACAATTCTATTATTCTGTAGTAGTGATGCGATGGATTTGCATTGATTTCAGGGATATGCTTTTCCACCATTTCTTTGTAGTTCGGGATATTTTGCCTAAGCCTCTGAGGGTTATCTTTTGTTTTGAACAAAATAATGTGAGTAGCAAAAACCCAAAATGTAGGAGGTATTTCTGTTAAGCTATGTCCTACAGCATAAACATCAATTCCCTTTTGCCTACGCCTTACCAATGTTTGACGTATGCTCTCCTCAATTCGGCTTTTAACGTAGTATCTACAATCGTCTAAAACCAAATTACCGTTCTCAAAATCTTTTAGGTAGTCGAGCTCCTCAGCACTTGGGCTAATTACTCTCGCTTTTTTTGTTGGCTGTATCTCCCCTACCCTAGTGATGTCGATTTCTACTAGGTCGTTCCACTCCATCCCATCGGGGTCAACTACGAGTAACTTTTTATCAGAGTCAACAAGCTGTCTTACAAGTGTAGTCTTCCCTGTCCCGTTAGTGCCACATAGAATAAAAAATACTGACTGACGTTTTACCACTTTTTTTGAGGACATGATTGATTTTTCATCGGGGTTTTGAATTTCAATATACAGCCACACGAAACTCCTTTGACGGGCTTTAAGAACTTCCCACAAGTGTAGGAGTCTATAGCCTTAGTCAAAGTAAGTTCCGAGCACTCTGAACAAATAGCAAGTCTATTTTTTGCCCTTTCTCTTCTTTGCTCCCTCATTTTTGTTAACTGATTTTGGAGATTGTTTAGGCTCAGAGATTGCTTTTGAGGTTTTAGGCTTTCTCTTTGTTTTGTCTTTTGAGCCTTTAGGTCTTCCCCTTCTTTTTGGTTTTTCATCTGTTATAATTTCTACAGGCTTATTTTCTGAGCTCTTAGAACGCATCTCTCTGAGGATAGCTTCATATTCATCAGCTTCATCGTCCTCTGTAGGAGGTCTAAAAACATCAGGGGCTTTTGTAGGAGGTTCAATAGGCTCATCTTTTATTCGCATCGGCTTAGGCTCTTGCTTTTCGAGTAGCTCATTTTTCTTTTTTCTCCTTACTTGCCACGCCTTAATTAACTGTGGAGAATATAAGGCTAAAACAAATACCATAAAAGCAAGTTCAGGACTCACTTTTGGAGCTCTCTTTTGAAGTAATTTCTGAAGGGGTTTCCTGAGCTTACGCTTTCGGCTTTCAGGGATAGAATATTTTTCGTCCTGTCCCCACTCGGTAGAAATTGCCTGAGCCGTATAAACCATTCCCAAGTCTAGTATCTCAACACACATTTCAGCAAGGGCTTCACTATCCTCAAATAATGAATCTATGCCTTCCCCGTCTTCATCTAAAATTGCATCTAATCCTAAGTCATCCAAATCGTCATTAAGGGGTTCGCTACCCCCTACCCCACCAAAAGGGTCTTCTCGATTGAATGTAGCTGAGTCAACTTTTTCCTCAACATTTTCCATAGGTATATTAAGGATATTTTTTATATCGTCTATTTTGGTATTTTCAGAATCCCTTACATCAGCGTTTTCAATAGGTTCAGGTGTATTGGGTATGTCTTTTTTAGATATTTTTTCTGTATTTTTCATGCTATTTTTATCTAATTTTTACGTCTATTTTTCAGTGAATTTTTTGATTATTTTTTTCCTAGTTTTTTGAGCTAATTTTTTAGACATGGTATTCCCTTCCCATCTAAAAGTTCCATAATGGTCGGCTTTCAAATATGTATCTACTTTGAGAGGTATTCCCACCTCTCTCGCTCTCATGCAAAAACTGAAATCCTCTCCTAGAATTTTATCGTTATGAAGTACATGAGAGAAAAAACTATAGCATCTGTTTCCACTCATTTTGTCGGTATAAAGAGGAGCTTCAAATTCAATATCTGAAGAGGTATCAAAATGCTCAATCATTAACTCAATTACGTTTCGAGGAATACACATAAAACCCGTCCCCACTTTATCGACATATATGTATCGGTCATCCTTCATGTCTGACTTGTCTCCTGAGTGATTGTATTCGTAAGTCGAAGGTAGCATTTGTTTAACGTCTAAAGCCTGTCTCTCGTCATCCTGAAACTCCATAGCTACCCACTCGATTATTTTATCAGGATGTAGCTGTTTTAGGGGAACGGGAATAGCTGATATTTCGTAATCGGCTGTCTCCCTTAAAAGGTCATAAACAGCCTGAGCCGTAAAGCCTTCGTCAGAATCAATAAATAGCAAAAAATCATGCTCTGTTTGATGGTAGAAATACCAAAGCATTTGATTACGAGCTTTCATTATGTCTGATGAGTATTCGCTAAAAAAGAAGTCATAATAAAACAAATCGTTCTTTTGCCTGATAAGGTCAAAAGCCCCCATCGAATAACCCACATTTAACTTTCCATCATGTGATGGAGTGCATACTAGCACTTTCTTTTTTTCCTCACTCATTTTACAGTTTTGTTAAGTCAATATCCATAGCGTAGGCAAAGGTCTGAAAAAACAAATCAAAGTGTTTTTCCCTGAGTCTTTTGTCCTTGAAATATGTAAAGCTCTTTAGCTCTTCAATCTCTTCGTACCTCTCATTTGGGGACAGCTTAATTAAATAGTCTATCCACTTGGAATAGAGTTTAGCTTTCTGAGTTTTACTCAGCTTAACGGGGTTAAGTAGTTTTTCTCGGTTTATTGACATTTCTATTAGTTCCATGTTAATCAGTTATTTAGCCTCTCCCCTACCCTTCTGTATATATTTTGCATTTGCCTTGTAGCGTTTTTTCTTTTTAGCTCTTTTGATAGCTGTAGAAGTGTAAAGATTCATGAGACCCTCGACATCCCTCTGAGCTTTTTTCCAATCGAAAGGAGTCGTGTTTTTCTTGTCATCAATACTCATGGGCTCTCCATCCTCAATCAATTTGAAAGCCCTCCAAATCATTGAATTGATACAGCTACTTTCAGACCTGATTACGCAATCAGATAAGCTCACCGAACTTTGAGTTTTATTCATGTATTTTAATTCCCAAAAATATCCTGAGCCTTCATTCAGGGATGGGTCAAAAACGTAACCCCAAATTCCATTGTCGCAAAGGAAGTCCCAAACGTCATTTTTTGACGCTAGAAAAACCTCGTAAGTTTTAGGACTCGCATCCTTAATCTCTTTCCAATTTATTTTTATGTTATTCAACTTCGATTTGATATGTGAGAAAGTAGTAAACCCTCTTCGAGAATCTGTCGCTAAGAAAATTGTCGCTGATAACTGAGATGCCGATTCCGTTTTGCTCATACCATCTTTGAACTTCGATAAGGAGCTCTGCATAGGATTCGGAAGAGAGTATTGCGACATGAGTTTTGATGTTAGTCATGGGGTTTTTTATAATCGGTGCAATATAGATAAAATTATTTTTTTACAGCCCCCTCTTTTTTACGAAAAATAAAAATCACTGTATTTACTGAGAAAAACCTCCCTCCCACCCTTCTATTTTTTTTGAACAAAAGAATTTTTAATAGCAATTGAAAAAATGCCTTTGGAGAATACGATAGGTTACAGTATATTGCAATCAGTTAAAACACAATTAAAAATTTTTCACACATGAAAAACACAAATCTAATTCACATGACAAACACCGAGTTCCTTACAGAGCTGATGGAGGGCTCTCTCCACGTTTATGGAGGCATCGGTCAGCTAGTAATTATCCAAGCTCTACAGAAAGGATTACAAACAATGCAGGATGGGAAAGACGAACTCCTAGCACAGCATGAGCAAGATGAAAAGGAGGGGAAAGTTTCTCTCATTCATATCCCGACTTGGGTCGATGCTACTGAGGAGATTTTGAATAAGTTTAACGAAAAATACGGGAACTAATGAGCAAGGAATTAAAGCACGATTGTACTGATTATGAGCACTCTGTTTGGGTACTAGAGAATCAGAAATTTGCAGGAGGATTTCACTACCATCTAATCGAGGCATGGAGGAGAGCTGACGGGGAGAACAAAAGAAGGATAGAGGAGGCTTTCCCTTACGACTACAGAATCCCTATGGGAAGACCCACTAAAAACAATAAAAAATGATACACGTTGACCTAACCCCACTACAGCGAATCAGAGCCGACAAAGAGGCTATTATTCGTTTCTACAGGCTTAACTCTGAGCACTTCTCAAACCCTGATGAACTAGCTGAGGACACCCCTCTTTTTTACTACGATAACTCAGGAGAATGGACTGTGAATTCGGACTTTCAAAATCAGCTTAGAAACACTCAGAGAGAGCTCTCAGACTCTCAGGCTGTCAAAGAGGCTATGCTCATTGTAAAGGTTTCTGAGGGCTACAATCCCAACCAATTAGCTAACCGAGTTGTGGAGTGCCTACAGGCTAGATTGGAGCATATCCATAGACTATCTGTTGAGCTGATTGATGCCGTTCCTGATTGCTCTGGTACGTACCAAATGAAAGCTCAAATCTTCAAGCATTTTGCTGTGATGTGCTACATAACAGGATGCTTTACAAAAGGTGAATACTTCGCTAGAAAGCACGAAATAGTAACTAGATTCTACAACCAAAGAATCGAATTTGAAAACGAACAAAATAAATAACCCCTAAAATTTTTTAATCATGGAAAACATGGAAAACACAAACACAAAAAACTCAGTATTAACAGAAGAGCAAAAGTCTCTTATCAAAGGCATAACTACGTTGTCTCAGGAGCTTCACAATAGCATTACTTTTAAGGATGAGAGATGCTTCACTTACGAGGAGGTTTGCTACCTTATAAAGTACGCTTATGGAGACGTTAAGATGAACGGAAGAGTATGCTTTGAGAACAACTATTTCTCAGTAAACTACGACGAGAACCGAGACATGGGAGGTCTAAATGTTTATATAGAGGGAGACATCGAAATTGACACCGATGACATTAAATCAGGATGTGAGCCTTACGTTGAATTGGACGAGACTTGGATTAACTGTGTTAGTGAATGTATCGAGGCAGGACTCCAACAGAAAGAGAGAGAGGAGGAGATTCTCAGGAAAGAGAAAGAGGCTGAGGCTCAAAGAAAATTAGAGAGCGAGAGAATCGAGAAGGCTAACGCTGAGGCTGTCATGAATGAAGAGGTAGCTAACGACACTTCACTAAGTAATGACGAAATAAATGACCTTTGTGGGAATAGCTAATAGGGTAGGGGAGGGGTTTAGCCTAGTAAATACGCTGAATCTCTCCTCTTTACTTTTTTCAAATCAATAAAAAAACACAAAATGAAAAAAACATTTTTAATAGAGGCAAAAGTATCTCAAAAGATAACAGTCGAACTAGACCTCGAAGAGAACTCAGCAGAATTAGTTGAATGGATAGCAAAGGGAAACATGCCGTATGAAGATTGGCTAACGGTTCAAGACACCTACACCGAAATAAGAAAAAGTATAATAAGTCAAATAAATATTTTCAAACCCGAAATAATAAATGTAAAAGAAATATGAAAAAGAAAAACACAAAAGACGAGGGAGGGCAAAGCCCCTCTCTCGATTTTGCTATTTATGAAGTAGATAACTACCGAACTAAATGGTTAAGACTTAAAAGCAAAGTTGAGGCTCTCTTAAATGGAGGAGAAACTTTTGACGATGCCGACCCTCAGACGTTGAAGAAAATTTTATTTTTAATTGACTTAGTAGAAAATGGAGAACCGAAAACTTATGACTACAATGTACCGAGATACTTTTGCGATGACGATTATCTCGACATTACCCACGAGCAAATCTCTGAGGCATTTGACAAATGACGGTAGGGGAGGGGGGGAGCTCTCGAAATATGACTACAATAAAGTTATGAGACTATTCGCTGTTGAAACTATTAATAAATTTATCATGAGAAATCCTACTATTTTTGAAGCCCACTTTATAAGGCAAAAAATAACGAGAATGATTTTAGATATTGCCGACACATCCGATTTGATTTGTGATATTCATGGAGAAGACGATGGAAGTTTGGAGAATCTAAAAGAATTACTTATAATTGCAAACCAAACACTAGAACAATATGAAAAAAGATACTTCAAGTACGAATCCACAGGAGAGTTCTCAGCAGATAGCTGAGTCCATTTATGAGCTTGTGTGCGACAATCCTTTCGACCACGCAAAGACTCTTAGAACTGTTTGCGAGAAACCCGAAATTAAACACATCACATTTGTTGGTGTAGTAGGGGAGGGGCTTATATCAGCAATCGTGTCAAAAGTTAAAACGATTCGTGTATTCCACACCCTCTTTAATATTTGGTTTGTGCAGGTCGGAGGAGTTTCTAGGGAGCTAGGATTAGACTTTCACTTTTATCAGGATTACGTCAATCAATGGAGCAAGTTATCCGAATCCCAATACAGAACCGATTGCCTAGTTTTAGAATACAACACTCTTGAATCTCTGCTAGATGCTATTGAGAAGTATTCAAAGCTCACAAATAAATATCTTATAATCCATGATACATGGAGAGCTGAGGATAAGATTAAAAACGCAATTAAAAAACAAGGGCATTTTGAAGAGTCCTATTCAGAATCGAATAAAGGTCTTCATATTTTCAATAAACTAAATTCATAAAAAAATGTAATATGGATGAAGAACAAATCAATTCAGCTTCAAAAGTCATAGCTGACAAGAAAGAGAAAATGGCTTTTTACAAGAGACTTCAACTCAGGTTATTAGACATGAAAGAATCAGACCTACTACTTAGGGATGAGGTTATTCAACTAATAAAAGAGGAATATGACAACGCCTGAAAGTAAGTACAAAAAAACCTCTCTAAACATAGCCTCAGATGTTTACGGAGTTTTATCTAATGAGGCAAAAAAAATGAACATTCCTTTTACGTCAATTGTAAACATGATATTGACAAAGGAATCAAATCGTCTAATTTTAATTAACAGAGAAAATCTAAAAAATCATGGATAATCCAAATGAAACGCAAGTGCAAAAAGATAGAATCAGAGTATTCAAGTCAACTAACAAAAAAACAGAAAACCATCCTGACTATTGGGGAAGGTTTAATATCGGAGAGCAAGAGTTCGATGTAGCTCTATGGAACTCAACGTCAAAATCAGGTACTAGCTACCTCTCAGGAGAAGTTCAACCTTCAAGAGAAAGTGAGGCAGGAGAGTCTGAGGCTCAATCTGAAATGTTTTAAGTATGGGCATAAAAGATGCACTCCTAAAAACGGCTAAAACTAAGCTCACGAAATTCCTAAACAATGTCGAGCTTAATGAAGATGAAGACCTCTCAGCAATCGTGATGACTGCAATCGGAGAGGACTCCTACCTCAAAGTTGTAGCCCTAAAACAAGTCGATGGAAAGCTCGTAATTGCGAGAACTATAGATGGTGTATCTTTGGGGGATATACTATAGCCCTTCTACTATATATGAATAAGGGGGAGAATTTGCTCCCCTTTATTTGTCTTAGGTAGGGTAGGGTAGGGGTTTAGCCCCTGTAAATACTGAAAAAACATGAATACAAAAAATACACTTTTAGCAATTTTAGGAGGGGCTGTAGCCTACACAGGATATACTCGCTTAGAATCAAACAATCGTCAAAACGCAATCAATCTAGTCAAAAAATGGTTAAGGACTATTAACCTAAACAGACCTTCTGAAGCTGTAGAGCTCTATTCAACTGATGCCGTTTTAGTGCCAACTATTTCAAGTTCTAATGCAATCGGTACAGTTGAGATTTTAGCTTACATGGAGAAGTTTTTTACCAAAAGCCCTTTCGGGAAACTTGTGAGAGAAGACGAGTTTACATTCAGACCCGTAGGGACGGGCATAGCTATTTGTGAGGGATTTTATGACTTCACTCTTCAAGGGGAGGATGTGCAAACAGATGAATCAGGAGAAATCACTTCGGTAGTCCCTACTGAGGAGACTGTAAATTGCAGATTCACATTTGTTTTTAGAAGGAGACTTTTGTCTCATGTTGACCTTTGGGAAATTATTTCTCAGCAAAGCTCTGTAGTACCATTTGAAAGATAAAAACCATAACCCACTATGGCTAGAAACTTGCGCCCTTATCCTGAATTTACCGTCCCTGCAAATGAAGTAAGGGGGGCATCAGGAATTGTAGAATCCACAACTTTAGATTTTTCAAAAAAGACTTTCCAAAATAGAGTTAACCAAATAGAGCTCAAAGAGGATGGAGAGATAAAATCTACTGAGGAGGTTACAGATTTTTGGGACAGGCTTAAAGGGTTAAAAGTAGGGGAGAGGGAGAAGTCAGAAATTAAGTTTAGACCTGAGCTCAGAGGCAAAGGAGGGAAGTTTATCTCTAGTGCCGAGCAAGAAACAATAATAAGGAGATACGAGGGAAAATCAGGTAAGAAATTTGACAGCTTAACCAAAGCTCAAAGAAAAAAAGAGTTCGACAAGGAGCTTGACTCTAAAAGAGAGGACACGATATCGTCTGACTTTGATAGGGTAGGGGTAGTGCAATCAATCTCAGAGAGATACGATGCTAACCCATTTTACATTTTAGAAATCAAAGGTTCTGACGGTAAGAGTAGAACCTACACAAATAAAGACAAGGGCATTGATGCTCTCAATCAACAATTAAATCGCTTTTATCAAAG
>CEQK01028057.1_pt1 | contig 10032 bp, 14 predicted proteins | sample 531051 | NCBI WGS metagenome assembly CEQK01 (sample SAMEA2621229, study PRJEB7988) | marine metagenome | biome: marine biome (ENVO:00000447); feature: deep chlorophyll maximum layer (ENVO:xxxxxxxx); material: "saline water (ENVO:00002010), including plankton (ENVO:xxxxxxxx)" | depth 150 m
TTTTTCCTCCTCTTGTTGATATTGATTACAAAATTCAGCAACACCACAATAGTTTCCTGTACACTTCATGCACTCTCCAAGAGAATGCTCAATGTAGAAAGCTTTGTCGTCATTGCCCTTAAGATACTTATCAGCTTCTTTCTGAGAAGCAAGTACCCTTATAGCAGTCTTTCTTCCCTTTTTCATAACACGATAAGTATCATCTTTTTTCCACCTCTCTTCGTCAGTACACAAAGGGAGGTCGCCACCAATGTCAAAAATTAATTCAGCATCTTGGTGTTTGGAAACTCTTTCATTAATAAATTGTTCTTGCTTTTTAAAACTCCAAACAGGAATCTTAATTGTAGTTATTGCACTAGCGGGATAGTCGCCACCTCTTCTCTGCAACTCTCGCTTATTCCAGTCTCTAGCTAATGCAATAATATTTAATTGATCTATTGTTTCTCCTGTTGTTTTTTTATGTAGCCATGCATAACAATTCAATTGTTCTTCCCACTCTTTCTTGCCACCACTCAAAGCAGAGATAACAGTCCATACAGAAGTAACCTTGTAGTCTTTCAAGATGTTTTCATCTAAAGCCAAACTATCGGTTTGTCCACTGATAGTCCACCCATTTACTTCTGCGAACATCCTCTGCTCTGTAATGGTATCCTCATAGTTTTCATTTGCTCTTTCTAATATTGCATGAATGCCTTGACCCAAAATCTTCCACACTTCATCTGAGTAATCTACTGTTATCTTGTCTTGGTTTTCTATATTTAAAAGTCTTATTCTTGGAGATTGTAATAGACCAGTAACTGAGATATGAGATTCTCCTTTTGAATACTGATCGTTCTTTATTGCCCTAATAATTTCTATTGGCAGATTGTGTTTGTTAGTATATTTCATTCCCAAATTTATATGATGTATATAAGAAGTATAGTTGATGTGTTGTTAATGTCAATATGATGTGATAGTATTTTTTAAATGACCAAAGTGGATACAGATTTGACTTTACTGAAAGCTTTAGATGGTAGCATTCTAAAACAAGCTATCAGAGATGTGGCAAGTAAAGACACAAAAAAATCTGATGAAGCTTTATCTTACTTTATTTCTGAAGACTTTACCAAACTTTGTGACAGACTAGGCATTGATAGCAGAGCAGTACAAAGAAGTGTTAAAGAGTTAAAAGATTACCCAATAATTTCTAGAAAAAAACTATCGAATGATATAGCTAGAATTATTGATGTTGATCTAATAGGAAGTAGTAAGTAGGTACTTAGTAAGTTTTTAATAAGTAAATACTTAGTAAGTATATAGAAGTATAAACAAAATATAGGAGAAGTTTATGAATGTCAATGAGCAAATTGAAAATTCTACGACCCATTTAGATATGGGTCAGCATAAAATTAAATGCCCTCTATGTCAGAGTGAGAGAACAAAGAATAGAGGAGACAAGCCTTTGTCTGTTAATGTGGATGCAGACAAGGTAGTTTACAACTGCCACCATTGCGGAGAAAATGGAATAGTATCCAAGATAAAAACAAATGGAAGCAAGATGAACGGAGTTACCCACAAGAAAATAACACCAAAAGAGATACCCGATAATGATTTCAATGGCAAATCTGCTGAGTGGTTAAAGAGCAGAGGTATTGATTTAGAGGTAGCGATTGCATCTGGCGTTGCGTTTGGACAAAAGAAATATAAACCAGTCATAGGTTTTTCCTACACCACAGGCGACAAGGTAGAAGCAGTTAAGTATCGAAGTGCTAATGGAGAAAAAGTATTTTGGTGGGAGGGTAATGCTCAAAGACTTTGGGGTAACAACATAAGAGATGAAAAGCTAGATGACATTGATGACACTATAGTAATCACGGAGGGAGAGATGGATTGCATAGCGATCAAGACTGCATTCAAAGACTTCGCTAACATAGAAGTGTATTCAGTTCCTAATGGTGCACCCGCTAAGATTACAGATAACAAGATAGACCCAAGCGAAGATGGTAGATTCAAGTATGTGTGGGAAGACAGAGCCAAGTTTGAAAACAAGAACAAGATAATACTAGCAACCGATTCTGATACTGCGGGAGATGTGTTAGCTGATGAGTTGTCTAGAAGACTAAACAAAGCTAAGTGCTATAGAGTTAATTACAAGGGTAACAAAGATGCCAATGATTTACTCTTAGCAGAGGGCAAAGAAGTTCTAAGAAACCAAGTGATAAACTCTGAGCCAATCCCTTTGCATGGCTTGAATGATATTAACCATTACTCTGAAGACTTCCAAAGCCTCTACGATAAGGGTATGCCTAGTGGTGTTTCAACAGGTTTCCCTAGTGTTGATAGCTTGTTTACATTAGCAACAGGAAACCTTTATGTGTTTACTGGTCATGCGGGAGATGGGAAGTCTGCATTCATAGATCAGATAGTGGTAAATGTTGGGAAGAACAGTGGGTGGAAGACTTGTTTCTGTAGCTTTGAAAAACCCCCCCAACTTCATGCCGTTCAGCTTAGTCAAATATTAACTGGTAAACCTTTCTTCAAAGGTTTGAACCCAAGAATGACACAAGAGGATAAAGATTATTCTGAATCTTGGATAAGAGAACACATACTATTTCAAGACTATATGGATGGAGATATGCCAACAATAGAATCCATATTAGAAAAGGGAGCAAGTGCAGTGATGAGATTCGGAATAAGAATACTTGTCATAGACCCATTTAACTTTATCCAAACTGATAGCAAGTATGCTTTAGAAACAGATATGGTTTCTGATATGCTTACGAAAGTGCAATTGTTTTGTAAGCAACACGATGTTTTATGTTTCTTTGTGGCACACCCAACCAAACCAGTAGACAGATCAAAGAAAACTGTAGCTACTGGTGTAGATATAGCTAAATCTTATGCTTGGTTTTCCAAAGCAGACACAGGTGTTACTGTTTTTCGTGGAGATACAGGAGTAGAAATACATAACTGGAAACAGAGATGGGGATGGCATGGTAAAACAGGAAGTGTTATCATGAGCTACAATACTGTTAATGGTAGATACCAAGAGCTAGAAGAAATTGAAGACGACTACGACTGGAGTATCGATTAAACTTCATTACAATGAAGTAGGCAGTCCTTACTTACACAAAAGAAACAAAGTAGGAATCACAAAGATTGGCAGAAGCCAACTTGCAAGAGCAATTGTTTATGATCAACACATCATAGATAGCCTTTATCTTGACAAAAAAATAACAGAGTATCAGCATAATGCTTGTGATAAATACTTGGGAATGATTCATGCAAGTGGCACATTCATCTCGACCCCGCCTTCGGAAAGAATATTTACCAGTCAATACTCTCAACCGCTTCCACGATCAGTGATACTTATAAAAGTTCAAAGGATGTTAAAGAAAAAATGTGGTATGGATGTAGAGAAAAGGTTTTGGAAAATCATGACAAGCCCACCCAAGAAACTTAAAGACATTGATTATCTTGTAGTTCAGTCTTGTAGTGAAGCCTTACTTAACTATTGGTTTGTTGATCTAAATTCCCCTGTCTCTTTGTTTCAACAAGCCCTTGCAAACCCAATTTAGAATTATCTTCTTTGGTTTCAGAGACTTCGTTTACTTCTGCTGAGACTTCCTTGTCCTTAGCTTCCTTGTGTATCATGTGAATGATTTGTTTGTTCAGTGATCTGCTTTCTTCTTTAGCGAGAGCATGAGCCAAGTTATAGGTTTCTTCAGAGCATCTAATGAATAGACTTTTCATCGTCATCTTCTCCTGTTATTTCTTCATCATCGGCAATTACTTCTAGTCTTTCTAAGACCTTAGCTACTGCTACACTTTCTCTGCCGACTTGGAAAAATTTCCCTGTTTTAAGTGATTCAATTGCATAAGCTAATGAATGTTCGTTGGCTACAAGTAAGGGATGGTCTAGTAAAGTTACTGCAAATGTCATGGCATCTTCTTCTGTGTCGAACAACCAAACATAATGCTTCCAATCTCCAAGAGAATTATATTTATCTTCAACATCCAACTCGAATGTGTGTCTTATAACTGCGAACATACATTAAGATTATATGCATATTGCTATCAAAAAGAAAGCTAGGTTTTAGGAAATTAAGTTTGATACTAACTTACATACAAAATGAAAAATTCAAAAACTGATTAAGCAAACCTAGCAATACTCAATCAACACTAATAAGCATACATCCATAATAAAAAAAAGGGAAGACCTAAATCTTCCCTTTCTATTACCAATTGTATAAACAATCTTTGGAGGTAATTTTTGACAGAGCATATCGAATCTATTAATTTTCTCTGTCAGTTAATGTCTGACCCTACAGTCAGACATTAAGTAGAAATACTAAACTAAGAGATAGCAGAATGCAAGAGTTTATAAGGGATTCAAGGGAAAAAATACGACAGGTTTATCACAAACCTGTAGGATCACCAAAGAAATATTTACTGGTTAATTATTTTATGCGTATCTCACAGAACATGAGAAATTTTAGACAAAAAAAAAGGCGGTAACTACCTAAGTAGCTACCGCCTAATTTTTAGTATTCCTCCTCTTTCAAGTTTTCAAGTGTGTCATAGTCACAATAAGAGAATTGATGTTCGGGATTCTTGAAATCCACCCAAAAGTATTCATCCCCTTTTAGTAAGACAAGTGACCAAGCTTCGTGATAAGCATCCACTCTAGCTAATGTTAGTAAAGTTTGTGCCAATATCCTTATCGGAAACTCTTGAAACCTACCTTTACAATTTACTTTACAAGCATTTGATGACCCATCCACTGTTTCAATAGTATCAATATCATTTAGACTAAAAGAACAGTCAAGATTAAGTTCATCAAACTGCTTAGTAGAAATGCCATTGTGCATTCCATGAATATCAGTTATGTGCATCGCCATTATCCACCTCCTCTTTACCAAATTGTTTAGGGAAAGTATATGAATGAATAGGTTCTTCATTGATATAGTATCCATCTTCATCCTTTGCACTGTCATACACATATAGAGTTGGAACATAGCTATTATGTTCCGCACACTCTATTCTGATATGCATTTCATTATCAGTATATGTATCAGTGACATCTATCCAAGCAGTAGTATCACAATGCCTATCAGCAAAGATTTGAAATTTAGATTGACTTGCCATCGTATTCCCTCCTTTCATCTTCGGTTAGACATTTGTAATGCACTCGCCAGTGACCATCAGAAAATTCTTCTCTTGATCTCTTATCGTCTTCGGCATACACATCACATGGACAAATGTCCTCATCCAATGGTATGAGTTCATCACACCTATCACATGGCATAGCCATACACTCTGCACAAGCATAGCCATCACGATATTCTCCATCAGCAAAGATCACTTTACCTTGATTATCCAAAGCTTCGTAATCCGCATCTGCGGGAATCCTATTGACAAACTTGCCACTGCCAAAAGAAGTATCTTCTCCACAGTGAACACATCTGTTGCCTATATCACTCATGATCATGTACCTCCTCTCTATCAAGAATTGATACCATATCAAGAATTGATTCAATCATTTCATCTTTTTTATAACCATCGTTAGCAAACCATAACAAAGCTTCAATAGCTTCATCATAAGTTTCTGCCCAAAGCATCATCGCTTCTTTAGTTATTTTCTTATCAGAAGTATCTTCTCCACAGTGAACACATCTATTACCTATGTCACTCATGATACACCCCCTCTATCTTTAGCATTCTCTTCCGCTTCAATATCCTCTAACCAATTATCAAACTCTTCAGATAAATTTTTAGGCATATCTTGCGAAAGCAATTTCATTTTAGGATTATTACTCCACTGAACAAGTATCTGAGTAGATACTATTCTTCTTTTAAGTCTCATCCTCTTACGATTATCATCGTCTGAGATTATTTCCCATCCGATATTATTTTTTGTATTCATATAAACCTCCAATAAATACAATTAGTTATTCTATTTCATGGCTTTAGCCACTCATCACTAGGAAATACCCATTTCCTAGACAGAATTGTTAAAAGTAGTCAAAAACGACCTCCTCATTTGCTCTGTAAGCAACGAATCCATATCGAGTAATGGTAGGATACCCCCTAAAAAGTATCCTACCCACACGATATCAACGATAAGCTTCTGAGCAATCGACCCCAACAAACTCTCCAAACGGAATGTTTCTTCTGAATCTGTCCTCAAGATCATCCAATTCGTCTGACCATCTTGAAGTCAATCCCCAAAAGACTGGGATATCGGGTTCGTGTTCACTGCTAACAGAAGAATAGCCATCAGTGAAATATATCAAGGCTTTGATATCTTGGTCATCGTCAGTGTAATCTTTGAGTAGATTAAACACTGGCTCAAACTTAGTATATCCTCCGCCACGAAACTTAAACTCAATCTCATCGCCCATTGAGATATCAAAAGTATCCCACCACTCATCCGTATCATGATTCTTGCGGACAACATTATCACAGTAACAAACTCTGATCTTATCTATTCCGCATTCCTCTAGCATGAGTTGTGTTTCACTTGCCATATAATCTAACTCAGCTTGTGAGACTGAGCCTGAAGTATCAATGGCAATAGCTATCTCGCCACCATCAGCAGACTTAGTTTTGCTTGGCAGATTAATACCTCTCCACTGGTGTCTTCTGTTAAGTCTAGACCATGAGTAGTCATTAGCCATAACAGATTCCAAGCAGTCTCGCAGATGATTCCTCCAGTCAACAGAAGCAGTCCTCATCTGTTCCACTCTGCCACTAAGAGCATTAATCTGACCACTAGACATATTGGCTAACTTCTCCGCTAACGAAACTTTCTTTCGGATATTGTTGTCCAATTCTTCAAGGGCTTCTTTAGATAAGGGCTTACCATCATCGTCAGTTGGCTCGATGACTTCTCCAATAGATGTTGGAATATCATCGTACTTGCTACTGACTGTACCAGCTGTATCCTGCTGTTCAGAAGAATATTTACCAGTCAATGATTCTTCCTGACTTCCAACGGAATCGTCTTCTCCGTCTTGCTCATCTTCTGAATCGTCATTGCCTTGCATCTGCTTCTTAGCTTCGTCTAAAGCATCGTCATCAGTATCAAGGATGTGATAGATTTTTTCAGCAATCATCGGATGGTACTTTCTATCCCATACACCGCCATCGGGCAAATCCATCCTCAAGTCATAACGAAGATAGTTGTTAATGGCATAGTCACAGGCAACATTCCAAAGCTTATGATTTCTATTACCCTTTCTAAAAGGATGACCAAAAATGACATGGAGGGCTTCGTGGATAAGTACCCCCTCAATCTCTTCGTCTGTATGATCATCAACAAACTTAGGATTATAGAAAATACTTTTCCCATCCGTAGCCATAGTCTCGCAGTCAGATTCCACAAGAGTAAGGGGTAATAGCATACTTGCTATACCTATATTACCCCTCATTAATCTAGACCTACATTTTATAAGCTTATCCATTGTTACCTCCTAGCTTACCTAAGAAATCATCTTTCAATGGGTCGATAGCTTTTTCAAGATCACTTGCTACTTGATCTCTTTTGCTCTTACCACTTGCTGACTGATCTCTCAGTGAATCCACTGAATCTATCTTGGACATAACCGACACTAAGTCAGTGTGTGCTTTAGCAATGTCATCATCATTACCGAATACACTATCGTTAAATGATGGCAATACTTGGATAGCTTGTCTCAGCTTATCGACACTAGAATCCTTGAAGAATCCACCCTTTTTAACATCTTTAGGGTCATAGCTTTTAAGCTTGTCAGCTAAGTGACTGACTTGCTCAACAAGAGCATCAACAATAACTCTAGTCTGAGTAGCGACATTATTTTTGATACGATTCTCCACATCGTTTTCAATTTTCTTTCGCATAGTCTCAGAGACATCTAACCTTAAGTCACTGCCATACTGAGAGATAAGATTAGTTTCAAAATCAAATTTGAATTTATCTCTTATCTCCCAAGACTTAGGGTAATCACTTTCGTTAAAAGCATCCCCAAGCAGAGACTTAGCTTCCTCAATTTTCTGCGGATAACTTTCTAGGAAAGCATCTACTTCTTTAAAGAAATCTCTCTTGGCAGTATCCATAGCTTCACTCAGATTATCTAGCTGAGTATTAGGGCAAAGTCTCCACCCACTGACTACCTTGCCATCAACATCAGTAGAGTTGTCATCCCAAGCTAAAGTCATTGGATAGTAAAAGTCATTCCTAACCTTATTAATTATTCTTCTGAAATACTTGGAATGAGCATTGCCCACCAAATGTTTCTGAACATTTAATAAGTCTGAATCAGCTTTTGTATCATCAGCTAACTTTGTTCTTAGATTTTTATCTGATTTTATGCCACTCCAAAACTTCGTTGTGAAACGAACAAGAACGGCTTTCTCAGACAGTAAAGTTTTATTTTTATTAGTCATAATAAATATTTACCCGTTAATATTCTAAGTCTTTGTTTTCGACTTTAAACTCTGCAAAGACCGAAGTCTCTTTCAACTCTTCCCTTTTAGTTACTGCTTGTCTTACAAAGAAGATAGCAAACTCGGGAGTATCGAATTGATTAACATAGGCTAGAGCATTCTCGAAGAAGCTATAGACTTCTTTCTCAGATGCACTTCCTATTCTGTCAAGCAAAGCGATACAAGTTGCATAACATAATCCACATTCTTTAATAACTTCGACATCCTTACCTTTCAGTATTTCTGTTAGGTTAGGAACATCATCAACAAGAGTAATAAAGTTAGCAAACTCCATAGCCATCTGCTTTCCCACATCCGAATAAGCAATGCACTCATACATATCTTTTGACGGATTAGTCTTCAGAGTATCACTCAGTCTTGTCCATGATCTTGGACTTGGTTGTGGCTCGGCTATCTTGGCATCAAATACATTCAATGCATTAGGTTGAAAATTCAAGAAACCCATCACAAGTGTATGGACATCATTTTTCATAGCCCAGTTAGACCAGTCATCAAAATCATGCTCAAAGTTAATCATTGAACATCTACCAATAACATGAGACGGAAGCTTATTACTACCCGCTCTGTCACTGGCTCTGTTACCCGCACAGATAATCTTCCATCCTTTAGGCAACACATACTCGCCCAGTCTTCTTTCGTAGATCAACTGACCTACAATAGCTTGGACTGAGGGATGAGCTTGAGCATATTCATCAAAGAATAGTAGCCCATTGCCACCCACTGGCAGATTACCTAGAAAGGCTCTTTGCTGAGTATTGTTGTCATCTATAAATGGCAGTCCGCCAAGATCAACAGATTCATAAAGAGACAATCTAAAATCAATGAATCCGTATTCATCTTTCTTAGGATTAATCTCATCTAAAGCTACCTTGCAGTCTCCCGCAAGATCACTCGCTAATTGCTTCACTACTGCCGATTTCCCGACACCAGTTCCACCTAGTAAAAAAGGAACATTGTTCCCTTGCAAGACAGATAACATTACCTGTCTAGCTTTAGTTGGTTTTAAATTCATATTACCTCCAAAATTTAAAACAATTGATTGATAGAACACCCGTCCTATCGCCTAGACTACCCAGTCAAAGACTGGATAGTTTCGCCACCTTTCAGTGTTGCTCATCAGTAGACTTTTAACCTCCTTAAGCTATTAAAACACCCATAGTAAGACTAGGGGTAAGTACAAAATATTGCCTTAGAAGCGAAATAAGAAGCTTCAAACTGCAAGATCAATGCACTTCTTACATTCTCGAAGTGTTTTCTTTTCAAATGTACTCCTTTTACTTTTAGATATTAAAGCTTTGCATTTCTCCTCTATCTCATTATTGTGTTTGCGATCTTGTTCCGTATATGTACAGACTTCACACTCACACTCTATGCCATGCCATTCCCTCTCAATTTTCTGCTTCCTTAAAGAAAACAATTGATCAATTATGTATGGTTTTGCTACAAAATAATCTACCCTGTCACTGTCTTCTTTGTAACGAGGTTCAATTACATATCCTTTATATTTGTGTCTCATTCTTAACCTCCTATTACAAATATTATCGTTATGTAGATAGCCACTGGTAC
>CEQK01011580.1_pt1 | contig 10016 bp, 9 predicted proteins | sample 531051 | NCBI WGS metagenome assembly CEQK01 (sample SAMEA2621229, study PRJEB7988) | marine metagenome | biome: marine biome (ENVO:00000447); feature: deep chlorophyll maximum layer (ENVO:xxxxxxxx); material: "saline water (ENVO:00002010), including plankton (ENVO:xxxxxxxx)" | depth 150 m
GCTTGGCGGTGTGCCCGAGGGCGAAACCCAGGTCGCCCGTCTGTCCGACCTGGGCGGCGACGCCGGATGGCGCGATGTCGCCGTGTTCGCTTTTCGCGGACTGGCGCGCGCGGATTTCTGGCTGATCGTGGCGGGACTGGCGCTCGGCGGCTGGTTATGGGTCCTGCTGCCCGCCGCCGCCATCGGCGCCCAGGTATTTTGGCTGCTCTATCTCAGCAAATCGGCGCGGCGCATCCTGACCTGACGTGCCGCCGGTCTATTGGGCGTAGGTGCGCTGCGGCGTGCCGAGGTCCAGTGTCAGGTCCGTCGGCGGGATGAAATAGTCCTGGTAGTACATCGCATCACCATCCATCGAATATCCCACGACGTTCAGCACGGACGCCCGTTCGCCCTCGGGCCAGCGGCATTTCTGGGAAATGTTCTTGGGCGGGGCCTCGAACCGCATCAACTGCCGGCCCCGCTGCACGGCGAGGTGCTGTCCCCTGGCCATCATGTCTTTCAGGTTGATGCCGTTGAGGTCGGCCAAGGGGGTATCGACCAGTTCCGGAAAGCGGTCGGCCAGGGCATAGAACAGGTTGTAGACGTCGAATTGGTCGGCGATCACCATCACGCGCTCGATCCGCACGACTTTTTCCGTGGTCTGGCCCAGATCGGCGGACCAGGGGCCGTGGTCGGCGGTGACGTCCCGGTGCAGCACACGGGTGGCGACGGGCATGAAGCTGCCGGGCGCCCCCTCGGTGTTCAGAAACCGCATATGCCAGGGTTCATGGATCGGGCGGCTGAGGTCCGAGACGACGCTGCCGCTGCCTCGCCGCCGCTGGATGACCCCGGCGTAGGCGAGATTGCGCAGCGCCCGCTGTACCGTCCCCAGACTGCAGGGCGTGGTCTGCACCAGTTCCGCCTCCGTCGGCAGCCGCGCCCCGGCGGCCCAGAAACCGTCCATGATCGATTCCGTGAACGCGCGGGACAGCTTTTCGTGTTTCGGCAGGTCCGATTCATCCGACCAGTAGCGTTTGATGAAATCCTCGGTCTTGCGCGTTGAAAAGCCAGCCATCCGTTCCCCCTTCAGCTGCCGCAGCGAATCACTTGCTTATCTTCCCCAGCCAGCACCGGCGGGACAAGGCGGCATTGACATAGTAAATTACTATGATGTAATTGCTATATTCTTATTTTTCGGCCCGGCCCGCAGATACCTGCCGTCGCCGAAGCAAAGGAGGGCCAACGAGCCCTCGAGATTGGGAGGACTACCATGTTCAAGAAGATTACCGGTGTCGCCGCGGCGGCACTGATCGTTCTGTCCGGCACGTCGACCGGATCGGATGCCGCGGAGCGCCTGTCCCTGTCGTCCTGGGGCAGCCCCAAGCACTATCAGGTGGCGCAGTTCGTGCCGAACTTCCAGAAGCTGCTGAAGGAAAAGTCCGGCGGCGACATTCGCCTTAAGACCTTCGCCGGCGGCGAGATGGTGAAGCAGCAGTTCGTGGCCACGGCCGTGCCCCAGGGCACCGTCGATATTTCCCTGACGACCCTCGACAACTGGTCCGGGCGCGTGCCCGACGTGGGTATTCTCACGACGCCGCTGTGGGACAAGTCCATGGCCTGGACCCGCGACAACCTGAAGCCCGGCAATCCGATCTTCGATTACTTCGATGCCAAGCTGCGCAAGGAAGGGGCCCTGATCATCGCCATGTTCGATATCGGCCCGCCCGTCGTCAGCACCAACTTCAAGATCGAAGGTCCGGATTCGTTCAAGGACATGCCGATCCGCGCCTATTCCAAGGGCTCGGCGCAGGTTCTGCAGGCGCTGGGCGCCGCGCCGACGATCATGGGCGTGGGTGATGTCTATTCCGGTCTGCAGCGCGGCACGGTCAAGGGCGCCATGGGCGGCCTGGGCGGTGCGGTCGGCCTGAAGCATTTCGAGGTCACGTCCAACATGTTCGTGCCGAACGGCGTGATGGGCACGCTCATCCACGCCTACGTCATGAACAAGGAAAAGTTCGAGAAGATGTCGCCGGCCAATCAGAAGGCGGTGATGGAAGCCGCCGGGGAAGCCCGCGACCATATGCAGCAGTTCGCCATCGACAAACTGGCGAGCCTGCTGGATACCGTGCGCAAGAACGGTAACGAAGTGACGGCGGTGGAGCCGGGCAGCGATCTTTGGAACAAATTTGCCAAGCGTCTGGAGCCGTTGACGGCCTCCGCGAAAGAGCAATACTCCAAGGAAGTGCAGAGCCTGCTCGCCAAGAACTGATGCCTTGAGGAGGCGGGCCGCGTTGCGCGGCCCGTCTCCCGCATCCTTCGTCTGTCCCCAACGCCCGCTCCAAAGGAGAGGCCCGCGCGATGATCGGAATATTCCGAACGATCGGCCGAGGCATGACCGCCGTCTCGATCGCCTTGATGATCCTGCTGTGCGTTCCGATTACCTATGAAGCCGTTGCGCGATTCTTCAACGCGCCGACGATCTGGGTTTTCGAAACCACGCTCTACGCCTTCATCCTTCTCGGCTTTTGCGGCAACGCCCTGGCCGTGCAGTCCGGATCGCACTTCCGCGTGGTCATGCTGCGGGAAATGTTCCCGTCCAAACGCCGGATGTTCGACCTGATCGCGCAGTTGTCGACGCTGGCTTTCGGTTTCCTAATCATCGCAACAGGCAGCTACTTCGTCTGGTATTCGGCCTCCAACGCCATCCTGTCGGCGACGTTGCTGGAGGTGCCGTTGTGGATTCCGCAGTTGGCGGTGCCGCTCGGCGGGATCGGGCTTGTCCTGCAGACGATTGTCCAGATGGCCACCGGCGAGGCGCCGATCGGCGACGCCCATGGGATCGGGGAATAACCGATGCTGATGGATTTCATTTACGACCACGTCGGCTTCATCGCGATCTTCCTGCTGTTCTTCCTGATGGTGCTGTCCGTGCCGGTCTTCGTCGCCATGGGGCTGGCGGCCTTCGCGGCGGCGCTGATGGTCGAGGACCCGTTCCTTGCCTTCCGGAACTTCATCAACATTTCCTGGCAGGGGGCGTCGATCTTCGAGCTGATCGCCCTGCCGCTGTTCATCTTCACCGGCACGATCATGCAGCGGACCGACGCCGGACGGGACCTGTTCGAGGTCACCAAGGCCTGGACGGGATCGATCCCCAATTCCCTGGGCGTGGCGACCATCGCCGCCTGCGGCATCTTCGCCGCCATTTCCGGATCGTCCGTGGCGACGGCCGCGACCGTGGGCCTGGTGGCGATCCCGCTGCTGCTCGAGGAAGGCTACGGTGAGCGCCGGGCCGGCGGCTTCGTGGCCGGGGGCGGCACCCTCGGCATCATCATTCCGCCGTCCATTCCCCTGATCCTTTACGGCGTGATCACGGAAACCTCGATCGGTCAGTTGTTCATCGGCGGCGTGGTGCCCGGCATCATCATGATGAGCCTGTTCACCCTTTACGTCGTGCTGTCGCGGCCCCGGGTCATGATCACCCATTCGATCAGCCTGGAAGAGCGCATGGCCATCACCCGGCGGTCCCTGGGCGTGGTGCTGCTGCCGGTCGTCATCATCGTCGCGATCTATACGGGCGTGTTCACCCCGACCGAGGTCGGGGCCCTGTCGGTGCTTTATGTTTGCGCACTCGGCTTCGCGCAGAAAAAGCTTAGCTTCGCCGACCTGAAGGCCGCCGCCGTCGTCGCGACGGGGGCGACCACGATGCTGTTCATGCTGATCGTGTTCGGCCAGTACTTCGCGCACTTCCTGACCTTCGAACAGGTGCCGCAGGCCATCGCCGCCGCGATCATCGAAAACGCCAGCGGCATCTGGGCCGTCACCCTGATGATCATGGCCTATATCGTTCTCGGGATGTTTCTCGAAAGCGCGGCCATGCTGCTGATCTCGATCCCGATCTTCTTCCCCGTTGCCGAACAACTGGGGATGGATCCGATCGTGTTCGGGATTTTCGCCGCGATCTCCATGGAGATCGCGCAGATTTCGCCGCCGATCGGCGTCAACCTGTTCACCATTCACGGCATTTCCAAGATCGATCTTTGGAAGCTTGCGCGCGGCGCGTTGCCGTTCCTGCTGATCCAGATCGGCATGCTTTACCTCGTATACCTGGTGCCGGAAATCGTTCTCTGGCTACCGAATTCGATGAAATAGGAGACCCAGCCTTGAAGTTGACGGAAGAAGAAAAGGCCATGCTGGCCGGCGAAATGGGCGCAGCGAAGCAGTGGGCCCTTGACCATCAGGTCAAGGTCGGCGGCATGTTCGACGCGGCCGATCTGGTGCCGGTCAGTCAGGCCCACATGATGGCGGACCCGGAATCCCTGGGCGAAGCCGGCGGCGATTTCCTGGAAGACATGGTGGCCAAGGGGGCGCGGGTCGCCATCCCGATGATCACCGATCCCCGGGGCGTCGACCTCAACCATTACCGGCCCCTGGGCCAGTCCGAGGAAATGGCCACGCTGGAACGGCGCATGATCGCCGCCTGCGAAAAGATGGGCATCCTCATGACCAATACCTGCGTCAACTATCAGACGATCATGCCGCCGGTGCTGGGCGACCATGTCGCCTTCGGCGATACGGGCGTGGTGATTTATTCCAACAGCATCTGCGGGGCGCGCTCCAACTTCGAGGGCGGGCCCTCGGCCCTGGCCGCCGGGCTGACCGGTCGCACGCCGCGCTACGGCCTTCATCTGGACGAGAACCGCCAGGCAACGCGTCGCTTCGTGGTCCGCGACCAGCCGAAGGAACTGACGGATTGGGGCGTGCTCGGCGCCCTGGTCGGCAAGCTGGCCGGATCCTACTGGGCGGTGCCGGTCATCGAAGGGCTGGAAGTCGTGCCGACCTCGGACGAGGCCAAGCACATGGGGGCGGCGATGGCGAGTTTCGGCTCGACCCCGTTGTTCCATATGGCCGGCATCACGCCGGAAGCACAGACCCTGGCCGACGTCGGCGGCGACAAGCTGCCGGCCGAAGAGATCACCAAGGCGGATCTGGATGCGCTGCGCGCCGGGTTCGGCGGCAAGGGCGACAAGATCGACGTGGTCGTGTTCGCCGCACCGCAATTGTCGATCGTCGAGATGCAGGCCCTGGCGGCGCTCTGCGCCGGGAAGACGTTCAAGTCGGCGGTGATCGTCTGCACCTCGCCGCAGGTCTATCCGGACGCGACCCGCATGGGGCTGATCGACACCATCGAAGACGCGGGCGCCAAGGTTCTGGAAGGGACCTGTTTCTACAACCAGTACGCCCGCGAGATCGGCGAGGCCAACGGCTGGACGCGGCTGCTCAGCAACTCCGCCAAGATCGTCAACATCATCAGCGGCTACGGCTACACCCCGGCGCTGGCGAGCATGGAAAAGTGCGTCGCGTCGGCCGTTGCAGGAGAAATCGTATGACCAAGGAATTGAAATGCCACAAGGGGATCGGTGACAAGGTGCAGGGCATCGCCCTGGTGGCCGACGACAACTTCTCGGCCCGCTATGACCTGGACCGCAAGAAAGGCGTGTTTTCCCGCCCGGCCCACAAGCTGTGCGGTGAGTCCTATCACGACAAAATTCTGGTTCTGAACACGTCCAAGGGTGGTGTGGCCTCGGCCTGGATGCTCCACGAAATGAAATCGCGGAACATCTGCCCCAAGGCGATCCTGTTCAACACGGCCAACACCATCCTGGCCCAGGGCGCGGCGCTGGCCAACCTGACCATGTGCGACCGCTTCACCGACGGCGACGTGACCACGTTGATCAAGACCGGGGACGAGGTCATCGTCGATCCGGAAAACGGTGTGGTGACGGTGTTGAACGGCTAGCCGGTCCACCACCTGCCTGCAATTCGGGCCTGATGTGCCTTCCCGAAATGGGAAAGGCCGTCAGGCCCGTTTCTTTTCCGGCTTCTTGTCCAGATAGGGGGCGAGGTACTGACCTGTGAAGCTGCCCTTGGTCCGCGCCACGTCTTCGGGCGTGCCTTGGGCGACCAGTTTGCCGCCCTTGGTGCCGCCCTCGGGCCCCAGGTCGATGACCCAGTCGGCGGTCTTGATGACCTCCAGATTATGTTCGATCACCACCACCGTGTTGCCCTGGTCGACCAGGGCCTGAAGAACTTCCAGAAGTTTCCTCACGTCGTCGAAGTGCAGACCGGTGGTTGGCTCATCCAGGATGTAGAAGGTCTTGCCCGTGGCGCGGCGTGCCAATTCCTTGGCCAGTTTCACGCGCTGGGCCTCGCCGCCCGACAGCGTCGTCGCCTGCTGGCCCAGGTGGATGTAGCCCAGACCGACGCGTTTCAGGGTTTCCATCTTGTCGCGGATCGCCGGCACGGCTTTGAAGAAGTCGGCCGCTTCCTCGACGGTCATGTCCAGGACCTCGGCGATGGATTTGCCGCGGAACTTGATGTCCAGGGTTTCGCGGTTGTAGCGCTGACCCTTGCAGACGTCGCAGGTGACGTAGACGTCGGGCAGGAAGTGCATTTCGATCTTGATCAGGCCGTCGCCCTGGCAGGCCTCACAGCGCCCGCCCTTGACGTTGAAGGAAAATCGCCCGGCCTTGTAGCCGCGGGTCTTGGCGTCGGGCAGGTTGGCGAACCAGTCGCGGATCGGCGTGAAGGCGCCCGTATAGGTCGCCGGGTTGGAGCGCGGCGTGCGGCCGATGGGCGACTGGTCGATGTCGACGACCTTGTCGATGAACTCCAGCCCCTCCAGGGAATCGTGCTCGCCGGGATGCTCCCGCGCGCCGTTGAGGCGCCGGGCCAGGGCCTTGTACAGGGTTTCGATCACCAGGGTCGACTTGCCGCCGCCGGATACGCCGGTGATGCAGGTCATGGTTCCCAGCGGGAAATCCACGTCCAGGTTGGTCAGATTGTTCGCCCTGGCCCCCCGCAGCTTCAGGGCCTGGCCCGTCTTGCCCGGACGGCGCTGGGCGGGCAGGGGGATCTGTTCGATCCCGGTCAGGTACTTTCCGGTCAGGCTGTCCGGCGATTTCATGATGTCCTCGGCCGTGCCCGTGGCGACCACGTGGCCGCCGTGCACACCGGCGCGGGGACCCATGTCGATGATCCAGTCGGCGGCGCGGATGGCGTCCTCGTCGTGTTCGACGACAATCACGGTGTTGCCCAGGTCGCGCAGGCGGAACAGGGTCGCCAGCAGGCGTTCGTTGTCGCGCTGGTGCAGGCCGATGGAGGGTTCGTCCAGGACGTAGAGCACGCCGGTCAGGCCCGATCCGATCTGCGACGCCAGCCGGATACGCTGGCTTTCGCCGCCGGAAAGCGTGCCCGAGGCGCGCGACAGGCTGAGGTATTCCAGCCCGACGTTCATCAGAAAGCCGAGCCGGTCGTTGATCTCGCGCAGGATGCGCCGGGCGATCTCCTTGTGCTGACCCTTAAGCTTTTTCTCCAGCCCGGCGAACCAGGCATGGGCATCGGCGATGGACTGGTCGGCGACTTCCGAGATGTTGAGGCCGTCGATCTTGACCGCCAAGGCCTCGGGCTTGAGGCGCAGACCGCCGCAGTCGGAACAGGTGGTGACGGTCTGGAAGCGCGACAGCTCGTCGCGCACCCAGCTTGAATCGGTTTCGCGCCAGCGCCGCTCCATGTTGGGGATCACGCCCTCGAAGGGCTTGGTGATGTCGTAGGACCGCTTACCGTCGTGATACTTCATGGTTACGTCGGTGGTTCCGGACCCGAACAGGATGACTTCCTTGATCTTGGCGGGCAGCTTGGTCCAAGGGGCGGCCAGATCGAATTCGAACTGGGTGCTCAGGCTTTTCAGGGTCTGGTCGTAATACTTGGACGACGAATTGGCCCAGGGGGCAACGGCGCCGCTGGCCAGGGTTCGTTTTTCGTCGGGGATGACCAGTTCCGGGTCGAAGAACATTTCCGTGCCCAGGCCGTCGCAGGCCGGGCAGGCGCCGAACGGGTTGTTGAAGGAAAACAGCCGGGGTTCGATCTCGTCGATGGTGAAGCCGGACACGGGGCAGGCGAAGCGGGCCGAGAACACCGTGCGCCCGGCCGGCACATGGTCCTGGATGCCGCCCTTGCGGGCGCCTTTCTTGGACTTGTTGGTTTCCTTGGACGAGGCGTCACCCTTGGCCGCGTCGGCGTCGTCCGCATAGGCGATGCCGTCTGCCAGTTCCAACGCCGTTTCCAGGCTGTCGGCCAGGCGTGCCTCCAGCCCTTCGCCGACCACCACGCGGTCGACCACGACCTCGATGTCGTGCTTGAACTTTTTGTCCAGGTCCGGCGCTTCGTCGATGTCGTACAACTCGCCGTCGATGCGGATGCGCTGAAACCCCTTCTGCGCGAAGGCGGCGATTTCTTTTTTGTATTCGCCCTTGCGGCCACGCACGACCGGGGCCAGCAGGTACAGCCGCGTGCCCGGCTTCATGGCCATGATGCGGTCGACCATTTCCGACACGGTCTGGCTTTCGATCGGCAGGCCCGTGGCCGGTGAATGAGGCACGCCGACCCGCGCGAACAGCAGGCGCATGTAGTCGTAGATTTCCGTGACCGTGCCGACGGTGGAGCGCGGGTTGCGCGACGTCGTCTTCTGTTCGATGGAAATGGCGGGGCTGAGCCCGTCGATATGGTCGACGTCGGGCTTCTGCATCAGTTCCAGGAACTGGCGCGCATAGGCGGACAGGCTTTCCACATAACGGCGCTGGCCCTCGGCATAGATGGTGTCGAAGGCGAGGGACGATTTTCCTGATCCCGACAGTCCGGTGATGACGGTCAGGCTGTTGCGCGGCATTTCCACGTCGACGTTGCGGAGATTGTGCTCCCGGGCGCCGCGGACGGTGATTTTTTCCATGAGAGTTCCGAAGTGCCATCCGTCAGGTAGATGGGCGGAAGGTGCTGTTTTCACAAGCGCTCAGTCATATAGGGGCCCGCGTCCGACGTAAAGCAAGACTCGATTGAGAATAATTTCACTAAAATGATTCGTGAAAGTTCACAAAAAAATACATCGGAAACAGAATCTTGAACGTTTTTACGTGAATTAAATTTCGAACATGAATAAAATATGACGGTCAAGCAAGGAGGCGCCTCCCTTGAAACCGGCAGCGCTGCCACGATCGAATGGAGGCACATATGACACAGGACGATAAAACGGCTCTCAAATGGACGCTCGCGTTCACGGCCTTGGTCCTTATCCTTGGTTTCGGTGCTTACGCGGCTGGCTGGCTGACCCAGTAATCGCGTAGACGCCATCTGAATCACACCAACGGAACTTGCGCCGGCCCCTTTGGGTCGGCGTTTTTTTTCTGCCTGGCCAAGAGGGCGGGCGCAGAAGGCCATGGGCGTTTGCAAATCGGCTCCGGTGATTTAAAAGGGCCGGATTGAAACGCCCGGCCGAGGACCCCGCCATATGCCCAGCGACAGCGACGCGCAATTCGACAAGGCGGACATGATTCTGTCCAATGCCTTGCAGGAATTCATCAGCGCCGGCGTCAGCCAGGAAGTATATGGCATGGCGATGCTGGAGATCGGCATCCTGGCCCTGGTCAAACTTGACGAGAGCGAGGAACGCATCGCCGCCCTGGTCGCAGACTTCATCGCCCGGGCGCGCCAGGGTGGGCCGCAGGCACCGGCGCCCCGGGCAACAGACACCTAGCCGCGGCCGGACGATTCCGGCTAAAGTTCGCTTTCCTCCCAGGGGGGCGGAACAACCACCAAGACACAGCAAGAACGAGGATTCCGATGGCAGGAAGCGTCAACAAAGTCATTTTGGTCGGCAATCTCGGCCGCGATCCCGAAGTCCGGTTTTCCCAGTCCGGCCAGAAGATCGTCAATATGTCCATCGCCACGTCGGAAACCTGGAAAGACAAGCAGTCCGGGGAGCGCAAGGAAAAGACGGAATGGCACCGTGTCGTGGTGTTCGACGAGCGGCTTGCCGACGTCTGCGAGCGCTACCTGAAGAAAGGATCCAAGGTCTATCTGGAGGGCACGCTGCAGACCCGCAAGTGGACCGGCAATGACGGGGTCGAAAAATATACGACCGAGGTCGTTCTGCCCCGTTTCAACGGCGTCATGACCATGCTCGACGGCCGCAGCGAAGGCGGCGG
>CEQK01049283.1_pt1 | contig 10012 bp, 10 predicted proteins | sample 531051 | NCBI WGS metagenome assembly CEQK01 (sample SAMEA2621229, study PRJEB7988) | marine metagenome | biome: marine biome (ENVO:00000447); feature: deep chlorophyll maximum layer (ENVO:xxxxxxxx); material: "saline water (ENVO:00002010), including plankton (ENVO:xxxxxxxx)" | depth 150 m
TTGTGTATTGCTAACATTAATAGCGATAGCGAGCTTCTCGAGACCATCTACAAAAAAGTAGCTAGTAAAAAGACGCTAGAAGCTAGAAAGTATCTTATTGAAAATGAGGATAGATTTCAAGGTGATTATGATACTCTGTTATGTAACTTTTTAAACTTTGTATATAGTTCGAACTTAGATGATGCTAAGAAAAAGACATGTATTGCTACTATAGCAGATCATCTATATAAGAGTGCTTTTGTTGTTGATAAAGAAATTAATTCTTTCGCTTGTTTAGTTAATTTAGAAAATGCCTTACATTAAACCATCTCAAAGAAAAGACGTAGAAGATAAGCTAAACGTTGCAGGGTTAAATTATGTCCCTAAAAACGCTGGAGAGTTAAACTATGTTATGACAGTTTTTATTGATAACTTTATAAGAGCATACGGTAAAAATTATTCTAATCTAAATGAAATGATCGGAGCGTTAGAATGTTGTAAGCAGGAATATTATAGGACTGTAGTAGGACCTTATGAAGATATGAAAATAGATGAAAATGGTGATGTCTAGCTCATCGGATCAGACTCTGGTTCATCTCCACTACCCAACTGACCTTCTACAGTGTAGAGTTTAAAGGCATTTTCACCGTCATTATTTTTAGTCTTTAGTTCAAACTCTCTACGACGTACACTATCAAACGGTTGACCGAACATATCAGCAGCTACTTTAGTTTCTTGTAATTGTAAAATTTCTACCCCTACACCATCTGCATCACATTCTTCTTTATCTTCAAATTTTTGTAACATGTAATCAAAGACTCTATCTTCGCTATCATTAAGTGATTGAGCTTTGTTTACAGCTTTTAAGAAATAGTTTACACCTTTCTGGAACAAATATATTTGATAAGCTTTTTTTCCTAAAAACTCTTCTACAGATTTGTTTATACCTTCTACTGCTTGTTTTATTAGATCGATTTTTTCTATATCCCTTACCATATGATTTCCATGTGCAGGGTTAACTTTGCTACGACCACCTGCTTCTTCTGAATCTATTCTAAGCTGATTTTCTTTATCTATAAATGGTAAAGTGTTTTCTGTGCGTACAGCAGAATTTACATTAGAATTAAACATTCCTTGACCATTAACTATACCTCCAGCTAACAATTGAATTAAAAAACTTGGAGATTTACCTAATGTTATTTCTGGTGTATCTGCAGTTATTCCTCCCCAAACAGGTATAGAAGAATTGGCTTCATCTGCACCAGCGGCATTTACACCCATTATATCCGGAGCAGCATTAAATACATCAGGTAAACCGCCTTCTTCTGCTTGCGCATTTATAACTCCTGCATAAGGCCCTCTCAACAAGCAATCAACATAATAAAGTACAGAGTAGACATCTAATACGTTTTCTTCTTCTTTACCTCTTTCATCTCCTGTAGGTGACGCTTTATCTAGCTCGTCTATAAATTTAAATAATTGATCAAATCCTAGTGAAAAAATCTTTTTAAACTCTTCAATAATTTCTAGATCTATATCGCGAATATATGTTGCTGGTGTAGTTCTGTTCCATTTACGCCATTCAGTAAATGGAATATATGAAATATTTTTAAAACCTACAGCATCACCAGCATCCGGAAACTCTTTTTTGAATTGATCCTTAGTCCGAACCAACGCTCTCAAAATTTCTACTTTTTTAGTAAATTCAGCCATATCTTTAATTTTCAGATTTTCGGTTAACTTGTAAATCACTATCAAGAGGCACTCTAACACCTGGTCCTATATGAGGCTTTATACATTGCATTATATTTGTATATCCATCTACCTTAGCACTGTTAAATTCATGTCTTACTTTAGTTATAAACCATGTACCTAATAATTTAGCATCACTTCTATGATCGACTCCGGTTTCTTCTTGTTGAGGTCTACTTGCAGCTATATCTATACCTTTTCCTGGTTCTCTAGCTACATTACCTAATGAGCTAAAGTTTAGTTGTAAATTAAAAAAAGTCATATTGGTAGTTAGCTCAGCTTCTGCCATTTTTTTAGCTCTATCTCCAGCAAAAGGAAAGCCTATTCCCCTAAAAACTTCACTAGTTTTGTTGTCGTTTAAAATAACCCAGGGTTGTGCTTTACCTGAAGAATATTTAAACTTATCAACAAACAGCTTTTTCCATTCTTCTTTAATATCCTTAATTCGAAGTACGTTAATTTTATGCTCCCCTAACGTAGGATCATAATCTGATACTAACATGTTGGTTAAGTAAGCATTAGTATATGTTAACATTGGTGTAGATAGATCAGAGTTTTGAAGAGGGGAATTATACACATTAACTGGTGTCACACCTGGAGCAGTAGCTGGGTTATTAGGGTTATTTTCTACTTTATCTATTAGATCATTAGCCATGAATAACTCTTCTGGCTCAGCAGCAGCAAATTCAAAATAATCGCTTAGAGGTAGATATTGATATTTTTGACACGTTCGACACCAGTTTAAAAACAGTTTTACATATGTCTTCCCAACCTTTTTATAATTTAATTTAAGTAGGTATTTTATTAAATCAGAGTATCTAAAAGTAGATGGGGGTAAAATGTGCTCTGGCAAAGTATCAATAACCATATCGCCGGAGTCCCACCTTAGACAATCAGTTACTTTATCCTTACCTAACACTTCAACTAATATACTTTTTATTATATCTCCAACTTTACCTCTATATCTTTTACCGAATGGTATTCTTGCATTTAGTAAATGATAATTTTTATCTATGAGTGAATAAATTTTAAAGTTGTTCAATCTATCGGTTTGTGACGCACTATTTACTTCACTTCCTATAACAAATTCATACTTTAATTTTTTTTCTCGCGCTACAGCTGCAAACCCATCAATCGGCTCACCTTCACTCTTATCATAAAACTCTATAGTAAAGGTATCACCGCCGTCACCTCTTATTAATCCACCGTCTTCAATAAAATCGAGAGGATTATTAATGTATATATTTCCGTTAGTAAATGGCTCTAAAAAATTTTCTTCTATATCCATACCACGAACTGCAGATTTAGAAAAGTTAATGATACTTTTATCTCCACCTTGTCCTGGATCTGGAGGACCGAATTCCCCTTGCCTTGCACCAGAGGTTTCTAAAAGAAACTTTGCTTCAAATTCAGCATTGTTTATTTTATAGGTTATAGTCTCTTTATTAGCCATTAGAAGTGTCGGTTTCCAAATATCGTAGAATTAGTTATCTCTGTAAAAATTAAAGGCAAAAATTCTTCTTTAATAAATTTTAACTGCACACCTCCTTCAACGTAAAATTGATTTTTTAGTACTTCTTTATTAGCTAAATATAAAATCCACCAATTGTGGATAGTATCATATATATGATACGATACAGTAGTAAGAGGAAGCCGACCTTTAACAGTATGTAAATCGAAAAAATTACTATTTATGTTTTCAGGAAGTTCTATTTTGTTTAATATATTATAAAAATAAAACTGCTTACCGTTAGTAGGCTGTGTATATACTTTAAATATATTTTCATATCTATCAAATTTAGCACCTGATAGGTTTGTTACTTCTGTACGATATTGTCCTAATTTTCCTGTTAAACTCATGACGACATATTGGCCTTTTCCAAAAAGTTTGAAGGTTCAAGTGTAAGTGACTGAAATGACATAGATATTGCGTAGGCTTCCGGAACTATTCGTTTATCTATCTCTCTTCGAGCACCTATTAAGTTTACTGCTAAGTTAGCAAGTCCTGCCCATTTTATAAATCTTAATCCAGGTATATCTATTTCATATATACGTGGAAACGAAATCTCAATTGCTGTGTTTCTAGTCGGTCTAGCTTCTTCTATAATGGTCTTTATTAATTTTTGATTTCTCTCTACATCTTCTTTTTCAACAGTATTAGCTAATACAAAATTAATTTCTACAGCAGCATCTGTATTAGCGTATTGAAAAAACTTAGGAGTTTCAATATATGTTCCTGGAAAATTAGCTGGATCACCTGGTGCTGGTACTTTAAATTGATATCCACCAGGACCCTTATTAGATATTTTACCTAAAAAATCATTTAAGCCTATTTTATCAGCTCCTACTGCAGTAGCATTAGCCGCTTTTTGTGTTAACGTTTTAAGCGCTTCTGATTGTGTTTGAGACGCTAATGCAGATCCCCCAACTGCTATTTCTTCAAATATACCACCTCCGGCATCTAATAAAGGTTGCCCTAAAAATTGAGCCCCCCTTTGTGAAATTTGCGAGAATGTATCAGCATAATTATTTGCAAACGATCTAAAATTATCTTCGAAATATGGAAAAACATATCTTGTTCTTGATTCTTGATCAACCTTATATAAGTTCTCATAAAAACTCATTGGATCTTCACTCTCTTGGTTGAAAATATTAGTATAACCGGAAACAAAAGATCTTAGCTGACTCTCTTGCATTTTATAAGAAGTAACAATAGCTGTAGGAGCCTCACTACGTAAGGGGGAGTTTTTTGGAACTGAGGTCCAAGAGTATTCTCCTATTATATCCATATAAATATTTATACTACAACTATGTAATGAGTGAGTTAGGAGTTACACTATATGGAGAATCTAAATAACTTATACGGCTGTCTTTTTTAGGTATTCCACCGGTACCTGGGTTTAAATTAGGTGCTACAGTATTTTGATTATTAGGACGACTCTGTGTAGTTGTGCCTTGACCAGGTGGTATAATTGTTGGACCCATTCCAGCTCTAGTGTTCTTTTCTATTTGTTGTAGAGTCTTATCTGATTTTCTTAATATATCAGTTATATCAGAGTCACCTTGTATATTATAATCTGTGTACTTTGAAAGAGGAGTAGCTTTAGCAGCAGTTTTAGCTAAATTTTTAGCTTCTATCTCTTCTCTCTTCTGTTTCATTTTCTTAAATATTTGACCAGCAGCTAAAAACGGTAACGCTGGAGCAGCTAGAGGTGTAGCAAGCATTGACCCCATCATAGCTTTACCTATCTTAGATAATGCGTTATCTTTTCTTCCAGCATTAGGTAACTCACCTGCTATCACAGAATCTGTCTTAGCAAGTTTAAACATACCCTTTCTACCCTGTACAAGTAAACCTCCATCTGGACCTATTATACCATCTTCAACTTCTTCTGCTTCTTTAGCTCTCTTTATATCTCTTGCAAGTAAACCAACATCTATACCAACTGATGCTGCAGTACCTACACCCGGTACCGTTGAGGCTGCTCCAGAAGCTACTTCTAATCCAGCACCTGCCCAGTCGCCTTTAGCTGCACGAGCTATTCCAAAACCTATACCGGCTAACAAACCTATAACAGGTATCTTTTTAATAGCTGCTTTACTACCGGCTTTAGCTGCTATTTTACTTGCTGATTTACCTCCTTGTTTAGCTGCGGTTTCAGCAGCAGTTGCTGCTACTTTACCACCAGTTTTAGCAGCTGCTTTACCTATACCTAGAAACGTTGCTATCCCCTTTACTACTTTAACAATAGGAGAAAATATAGCTTTAGCTAGCCCTTTTAGTGCATCTAACATAGCACCAAGAGGATTAAGTAAAGCTTTTAATCCAAATTTTACAGCACCTTTTACGCCTTTAATTGCCAGCTTTAAAGCTGCTAATGGAGCTGCTAATAGACCTCTTATAGCTAATTTAAAAAGACCTGGAAATTTGTCCCATAGTTCACCAAGTTTAGCTTTTATCGTTTCCCATAATTGTCCTAGCCAACCTTTGAACATTTCCCACAACTCTCCTATTTTATCTTTAAAGAGGTTATAACCTAATGTTAAAAGAGCTATAGCTCCTAAAATTTTTCCTAACGTACTAACTGTCTTCTTAACTGATGTTTTTCTTTCTTCAGCACCTTTCGCATCCTCTGTTACTCTTTCAGCTATCTTAGTTTTACCTTTTTCATCAGCAGGTTTACTATACATCCACGGGTACATTTTTTCCATAATACCTTGGATAATTTTAGTTTCATTTACAATTCTTGATCTCTCTACTGAGGTAACAGTAGCAGTAGGCTTTTTTGGTTTTGCAAAACCAGGTAAAGCAGTACCCGGAGACGGTATTACATCTCTACGAAATTTATTTTTAGCAAGCTTTTCATCTTCAAGCTCCCCTGAATCTTTTTCTCTTTGTGCAACAAGTCTAGCTATGTTATCTTCTAACGCCACATAGATATTTAATCTATATCACTTGTATCGAAAAACGTAGCATCTATAGAAATTAAAACTTCATCAACAGTTAAAATATCATTAAGATATTCATTTATTTTTTCTATATAATTAGAGATCTCTGAATACATTGATAAAGGAAGCTGTTCAATTAATTTGATTCTTTCATTTATTTTAATTTTATCAAATTCAATTACATCTTCTTCAATAGTTAAGCTATCAATATACTTTAAAATTTCTAACATGTATAGCATGCCAACACTTTCTTTTGTTGAGTTTTCATCTACTACAATATCTTGCTCGCCCTTAGTTAAAATGCTATTTTCTTCTAGTAGCGTAGGTACCTTTAATCCTACCTTTAAAGACTTTAAGCTTACTTCATGTTTGTCTTTAATTTTAAAGGGGGTCTTTTTAATGTTTTCGATTATCTTATCTAAGTCAACAACTTTATCGTCTTGCTTAACCTTATTACCTAATGATTGTTTTCTAAGATGAATAACAAACGGAAACTTATCATACAGCTTTAAATCTTTATTGTCAGTATTATCTAAAATAATTTTATTCAGAGTTTTGTTAAAATTTAACAACCCTTTAACTCCATCTAAAGTAGATGCAATTAAGTCTTTTTGCTGCTTAAGTGTAAGAGGAGTAGTATTAATCTCTTTTTTTATAGAAGGAATATAAACCTTTATCTTTTCATCATTTATTTCTTCTAGCTTTTCTAAAAATCCTGAAACACTTTTATTCATGAATATATTTAATTGAAGGTTTTAATAATCAAGATTGGTTTGAGTTGCTCTGTTGTTCAATTTCACTCTTATACATTTCAAAGTAATCATTTAACTCTACATATGTACAGTTAAGTAAAAAATTAACATCATTAAATCTCTTAGACAGTATAAACAATAAATCCCTATAACCTTTTACATCAACGCAATTGAATAAAGATACAATAAAATGTATTAATCCTGGTTCTAATAAGTTAAATTTTATAGGCTGTATTTGCAAATTCTTTCTTTCATCTAAAAGAGTGATATCAAAAAAATTCCTATTATCCATTAAAAAGGCATCGATGTGTGAATACAGCTCTTTAGGCAATCTTTCAATAACTTTAAAGTATTCATCTTCAGACAACTTACCTAAATTCAATTCCTCGCCTTCGATTTTAATCTTAGTTATCATTGATAGAAGAAAATCATCATCACCAATATTAAAATTTAATGGATAGTCTAAAGTATAATCAACTTTATCAATTGTAACCGTTCTTGTTAAGTTATTAATGCCTCCTATATTCTTAATTAAAAACTCTAAGCTAATTCCTACGTCTCCTTTATCTGACCCTATAACAATGTTATCACCTATGCATTGTAATCTTAGATAGAATAATGAATGTATTTTTTCTATTATGTTTAATCCTTTAGTTAAGATAAATGACTCTAAAAAATTCAATCGACCGCTTATTGATGCTTCTTCATATAAGTTAAAAGTGCGTAGGTCTTTGAAAAATATCTCTTTCAAGCGTACCTCTTTACCGTTTGGTAAAATATGAGATATATACATACTATTAATTATAACATTTATAAGGTAGAGCCACTTTAGAATTGAGGAGTAAAACTACCTGCGCCGAAAGAACCTGCAAATCCAGGACTGCTTTCATATCCTTCTTCTGGTACATAATCCCTAAATGAGAAAGTAACTGTTTTTTCTGTAAAGGGTGCGTCGGGGTCTTGTGTGACAGTAAAACCTTCTACGTTTGTCGGAAATGCTTCAATAAATTTATAACCTTTCCGTTTATTACCTTGGTTGTCATACTGTTGAACTAAAATATCTGCTCTTAAACCAAAGTTAACTAATCCATCTACACTTAATGCTACACTCCATGGAGTAAAAAGATTATGAACGATATCATCTATGGTCTCTATAAAATTAATAGCTAATGTTCTAGTTAAGAAACTCTCTCTTTGTTGTAACCCATACCCAGGCATAAATCCACCTCTATTATTTTGACCTGCTTCTAAAAATGTAGATTGCTCGTTTGGTATGGTAACCTGTCGTGCAGCTAAAAGATTCTTATCTGCACCACCTCCACTTGAAAAAGGCGGACCTACTGCCCATGTCTTTTGACTTTGTAACTTAGCAGTAGCATTATTAATAGCGCCAGTTAACTCTCCTATATTAACAAATTGAACTGACCAAAGAAAGGGAAGTGAAAGATAATAACTTCCGTCTTCAGCAAATGAGTCTAAAAATTCTCCTGTAGGTACTATAGGCACTACTAATATTTAGTAGTAAAACTTGCTTTAACTAAAGTCTTCGTAGTAATGATATGAGAAAGTTACGGGAAATGTAACTACTTCACCGGTACCATCTGCTATGGCATAACTCATATCTCCTATCTCTCTTATAGATGCCCCGATAAGAGTAATTTGCTTTGTTACATTAAGATCTTTTGTTAGTAGGCTTAAAACTATACGGTCTTGTGGCCCGGGCATACCGTATTGACCTGAACTAGTCTGGTCATCAAATACTGCTCTAGAAGCTTGCTCAAGTTTATCTCTTATATCATTATTTGCATCTGCATAAAACTCTACTGAATAAGCTGCTGAATTATTATAAGTTGCTCTTCCTGGAACATTAAAAGTTAACCCCATATAATTAACTTCCTTATTATCAATCGTTCTACCAGGTAATGAAGCCGTCCTAGCATAAATTAAATCATCCTGACCTTGTAGATCTACGCTAGTTGAACCTAAAGTGATTTCTTGAATCCTAAAGAGAAAATCTCTTGAGAATTGTTTATCAGCTGCGGCTGCAAAAAAGTTTTGAATTGTCGTTGCCATATAATTATTTATTAACTAACTGCTGAACCCTCGTATAAAAGACCAGGTCCGTCAACTATTTCTTGGAAATTAGCATCTGTTCTAGTCGCGTAGAAGGTAATTAAGATAAACTCTGCAGTTCTGACCGGCTTCAGGTAAATGTCAACCCTAAGCTTATTTTCATCAATAACTTGCGGAGTATTGTTTCTTTCATCGCATACAATCAAGTAGTCATAAACTCCTTGGTTTTGTTTAGCCCTCTCAAAAATCGGTGTTAAGACGTTAACTAGTCTCGTTCTAGTGAACTCTGTATTAGGTTCAAATACGAAGAACTGAGCTGCTTTCTTAGTAGGTCTTTCTAATGCTAAGAACAACCTTCTAACATTAATTCTATCGAATGCACTTGGTTTCTTCTGTAAGGTCTTCTGTCCAAATATAACATTACCCTGTGATGGGAAGAATGCTACTGGGTTAATAGCTGACTTATACAACTCATCTCTTTGCTTCTGATTCGGATTAATTGCAATATCAGTTGCAGTTGTAAGTAAACCTCTGTTAAATCCTGCTGGCGCAAACCATGGGAACGTTGCAGCGTCACTCTTAGCCATAGTAGCTGCAGCATATCCTGAGAACGGAACCCATACAAGCTCACCTAATCCCTGGTCATATGTTTGTGCCCAGTTACCATATACTGTAGCATAAGAAGTGTTCTGTGAAGAGAACTGATGCTTCATTGGCCAGAATACATCCGTTGAGAAGTTTCTAGTCTTATCATCTAATATTCTTGTATTACCATTTCCAATAGCTACGATCTGTCTAAATGTATCAGCAATAAATATTGCATCTCCTCTTGTTCCTCCAAGATATGGTGGCTTAACAAACGTTTCAAACTTATCAAAGATAGTATTATAATTACTTCTAAGAGTTAAGCCGCCTCCTGCTAAGTTGCCCGAAGTTCTTAGTGCTTTAACTGCTGTTGCAGTTGTGCCACCGTAGTAGAATTCATCATAATATAATGGAGCTCCACC